>WNFS01004497.1_pt1 | contig 10651 bp, 11 predicted proteins | sample 5400141 | NCBI WGS metagenome assembly WNFS01 (sample SAMN13153358, study PRJNA577476) | soil metagenome | isolation source: 60 cm saprolite under Madrone tree | place: USA:California | collected 2016-06-14 | reverse complement strand
AGCGCCGACCCGTTGGGACTGCCCCGGAACGACGGAGCGAAAATCAAACTTGGAGAAACGCCAATGCCAGCAACCTTTTTCGTCGTCCGCGCCACCGTTGCCGATGCCGCCAAGCGCGCGGCGTTTGACGCGTGGTATCGCCGCGAGCACCTGCCCGACGCGGTGAAGGCGTTTGGCGTGAAGAAGGCTTGGCGGTTCTGGAGCGTCAGCGATCCCTCGGTCCACCAGGCGACATATGAATTCGCCGACCAGGCCGCGCTCGAACGCGCCACGAGCGTGGAGGCGCTGAAGCCGCTGGTCACCGAATGGGACCGCTGCTGGCCCGAGGTCAAGCGCACCCGCGAGATTTTCGTGCTGGCGGAGGAACTCGGCGTGGGGTGAAGAAGTTCGTGACTTACGGCGGAGTCTTTTCTCTGCGCAGGCCGGACCTATCACCGGCCCTCGTTGTGCGAGTGGCTTGCACCAAAATTTCCCGGCGTACGGGTCCTTTCGTTCGCGGGGACTGTTCGGCGCTATTGGGCGCGCTGTAAATATCGTTCTCGGTTCAGCGATCATTCATCTCGGCACCGCGAAACTCTTTTGGCATCACTCACGTTGGAAGAAGAGGAAGCCAAGAGGGAGATGTCATGGAACGCCGCGATTTTCTGAAACTCGCCTTTGGATTTGCCGCGGGCGCCGCCGCGCTGGCCGCAAGCGCACGGGCCGCGCCGCTTATGCCGCATCCGCTCGCAGAGGACGGGCCGCCGCCGCCGTCAAACGAGGACGCCCGTCCCGCCGTCACCACCGGCGACGAGGTGGACCATCTGAAGCCGGAAGAGGTGCGCTGGCGCCGTCACTGGGGCTGGCACCGCCGCTATTGGCGCCGCCGCCGTCGCTGGCATCGTCGCTACTGGCGCCGCCGTCACTGGGGCTGGCGTCGCCGCCATTGGGGCTGGCGCCGTCGGCACTGGCGCCGCCGCTACTGGCGCCGCCGTTATTACTATTAGGATGAGCGCAGAGGGCGGGAATTCCCGCCCTCGTTGCTTCGAGGACGCGAGGCGCCCGCCATCAGCTATTACCCGAACAGCGCCGCGAACAGCTTCTCGCCGTTGCGGGTAAAATTGACGACGCGGCTGCCAGGGGTGGGATCGCGCGCCGCCCATTTCAGTTCGGTGAACCTCGTCATCATCGCAGCACCGAGGGTGCCGGCGAGGTGATGGCGCCGCTCGCTCCAGTCGAGACAGGCCTTGCACACCGGCCGGCGCGGATGGGCTAGCGCTTTGGCCGATATCTGCAGGGTGTTGGCCAGGAACCGCTCGCCCCCGGCGGTCAGCTCGATGTCCTGTTTCCGCTGCCGCACCAGCCGTTGATTTTTCATGCTGTCGAGCATCTGCACGCCGAGATCGCCGGCGAGATGATCGTAGCAAATCCGCGCGCGCCGCAGCGCCGGATCCTTCGGCCCGGTGCGCACGCGCATGTGGCCCGCGCGCGCCGCCAGCCCCGCAAGGCCCTCGAGCACGCCGGCGATATCGGGGCCGGTGAGGCGGTAGTAGCGGTGGCGGCCCTGTTTCTCCCGCTCGATCAGGCCGCCGGCTTCCAGCTTGCCCAGATGCGAACTCGCGGTCTGCGGCGTGACGCCGGCCTGGTGCGCGAGTTCGCTCGCGGTCAGCGCGCGGCCGGTCATCAGCGCGGTGAGCATGTTGGCGCGGGCGGGATCGCCGACCAGAGCGGCGACCATGGCGATATCGGGACCTGCTTTCATAGTTCGATGATAACCGAGGCATCAACGTCAATCAAGCGGCTATCCTTTGGCCTGGAAGATTGTTTCCGTCATTGCGAGGAGCGGAGCGACGAAGCAATCCATCGTGCTCGCGTTATGCGGCGCATTATGGATTGCTTCGCTTCGCTCGCAATGACGGTTAAAAGCAACATCGGAGGCACCCTTGGCCGTCACCGTCTTCATCCGTTACCAGCTCGATCCGTTCAAGCGCGCGATGTTCGAGCAATACGCCAGACGGTGGCTCGCCATCATTCCCCGATGCGGCGGCGATCTCGTCGGCTACTGGATGCCGCATGAAGGCACCAACAACATCGCGTTCGCGCTGATCTCCTTCGAAAATCTCACGGCTTACGAGAATTATCGCGCGCGGCTTCGCACCGACGCCGAAGGTTCGGCCAATTTTGATTTCGCCGAGCGGAACGAATTCATTGTGGCGGAGGAACGAACATTCTTGCGCAAGGTGACGTTATGAGTCATCTCGAACGCGGGAAGGGAGATTGTAAATGATAGCCGTGATCTTCGAAGTCTGGCCGAAGCCTGAGCACAGGCAGGAATATTTCGATCTGGCGGCCGAGCTGAGGCCCATTCTGGAAACCATCGACGGATTTATCTCGATCGAACGCTTCGAGAGCCTGACCGAGAAGGGCAAGATCCTGTCGCTGTCGTTTTTCCGCGATGAAGAGGCGCTTGCGGCATGGCGCAATGTGCCGCAGCATCGCAAGGACCAGGCCAAGGGCCGGGCGAAAATCTTTAAGAACTATCGGCTGCGCATTGCCGGCGTAATCCGCGACTACGGCATGAACGATCGTGCGCAAGCCCCGAAGGACAGCCGCGCCGTTCACGACGCGCACTAGCGCGCGGTGCATCGCGCGGATATCGTCGCATTTTGTCCAGCGAAGACAGGGAGGTGTCATGCCAGCAACAACCGCAGACAAGCGCGCCACATTCCGCAAGCTGCACGAAGCCGGCTGCTTCGTGATTCCGAACCCCTGGGATGTCGGCAGCGCCAAGGCGCTGCAGCGTCTCGGTTTCAAGGCGATCGCCTCCACCAGTGCAGGCTTTGCCTGGTCGATCGGAAAGGCCGACAATCACGTCACGCTGGATGAGGTCTGCGAACATCTCACCGCGCTGTGCACGGCGGTCGATCTGCCCGTCAACGCCGATTTCGAGGGCGGCTTTGCGCACAAGCCGGAAAAGGTCGCCGCCAACGTCGCCCGCGCGGTCAAGACCGGCATTGCCGGCTTGTCGATCGAGGATTCCACCGGAGACGCCGCAAATCCGCTTTATGAGCGCGCGTTCGCGATCGAGCGCATCAAGGCGGCGCGCTCGGCGATCGATGCCGACAATAGCGGCGCGTTGCTGGTCGGCCGCTGCGAGGGCTTTCTGGTCGGGCAGACCGATCTGAACATGGTGATCGATCGGCTGCAGGCCTATGCGGAAGCCGGCGCGGATTGCCTTTACGCACCGGGCATCAAGACCAGCGAACAGATATCAGCCATCGTAAAGGCCGTGCATCCCAAGCCCGTCAATCTTCTGATCGGGTCGTCGGGCCTGTCGGTGGCGGAAGCTGCCGATCTCGGTGTCCGCCGCATCAGCGTCGGCGGTTCGCTGGCGCGCACCGCGTGGGCCGGCTTTATGCGCGCGGCGCGCGAGATCGCGGAAAAGGGAAGCTTTGCCGAGCTGGGCAACGGCTATCCGGGCGGCGAATTGAACAAGATGTTCAGCTGACGCGCAAATGCGCGGCGGGCAAGTACCCGCCGCGCATTGCGTTTGGACCGCGGACTGCGGCGTTACTTGTTTTCCGGCGCGCTATTGGCCGGCTGATTGGCGGAGCGGTCCATCTCCTGGCCTGTCGGCGCCGATGATGACGGTGCCTGCGGACGCGCCGGCGCAGCACCGGTGGTCATGCCCGGGCCGGTGTTGGTGCGAGGGGCTGCAGCAGGCGACGTCTGCGAGCTGTTCTGGGCGGTCGAGGACGTGCCGGCCTGATTGATCGTCGTGTTGTTCAGGCCGTAGAAAATCGCGCCAAGCACGACCGCGATGGCGACGGCGAACATTGCGACCTTGGCCCCGCTGGCGGGACCCTCGGCGAGCTCTGGATCGGGCTGCAACTCATTGTCGAGATGGGGCGGCCAGCGGTATTCGTCGTCGGCGGGATTGCGACGATAGGAATCGTCCGGATTGCGTTCATTGGCCATGATTGCGTTCCTCCGTTATCTCCTACCAATGGCTGGGATTGGGCGGGGTTCCAAGGGAACTTAGAGGAACTGGAGCGTCATTCCGCGTCAACATCATTGACGTTGCGCCCGCGCTTACTGCTTCCGCGCTTTCTTCACCTGCGCCGGCGTCACCAGCGGCGCGGCATTGCCCCAGGAATTTCGCATGTAGTTCGTGACATCGGCGATCTCCTGATCCGACAATTGTTTGGCGTAAGCCGGCATCGATCCCGGATTGGGTGCGCGCGGCGTCGTCACGGTCTTCGCACCGTCGAGGATGATACGCAGCGCGCTGGAGGGGTCGACCGACTGCAAATTGGCATTGCCGGGTAGCGGCGGATAGATCCGCGGGGCGCCGCTGCCATCGGTTTCGTGGCAGGCGACACAGGCGTGGGCGTAGATCGCTTTACCCGCCGCCATCTCGGCTGCCGGCGGCGGGGTCACCACGGGGTCAGACTTTCCCGCCGGAAGGTCCTTGAGATAGACCGCGATGGCGCGAATGTCGGCGTCGCTCATCTTCGAGGTGGAATTGGCCACAACCTCGGCCATCAGTCCGCCGGCATGGCTGCGCGCGTTGCGGCCGCTCTGCAGATATTCGACGATGTCGGCGACGCTCCATGATTTCAGCCCGCCGCGCTCCGCGCCGTCGAGCCGCGGCGCGAACCAGCCCTGCACCAGCCCGCCGCCAAAGGCGCGGCCGCTCCTGTCGGCGCCGAACAGGTTCTTGGGCGTGTGGCAGGCGCCGCAATGCGCCGCGCCCGTGACGAGATAAGCGCCGCGATTCCATTCCGTGGTTTTCTGCTGGTTCGGTTCGAATACGCCGGGCCGGAAGAACAGGAAATTCCAGGCGCGCATGATGACGCGGTAATTCAGCGGCCAGCGCAGTTCCGGCGGCGGCGGACTGTTGGAAACCGGCGTCAGCGTCGCGAGATAGGCGCGGATCGCCAGCAGATCGTCGCGGGTCAATTTCGTGAAGTTGGGATAGGGAAAAACCGGGTAATAGCGCGAACCGTCGCGCCGCACGCCGTAACGCAGCGCGCGGGAGAATTCGTCGTCGCTCCATGCACCGAGGCCGGTTTCGCGATCCGGCGTCAGGTTGGGCGAATAAATCGCCCCGAACGGGGTATCTATGCGCTTGCCGCCGGCGAACGGCTTTGACGGATCGGCGCTATGGCAACTCGCGCAATCGGCCGCTTCGACAAGCGCCTTGCCGCGCCCGATGGTGTCCGCCGAGGGCTGGCCCTGCGCTTTGCCGCTGAATGCGGTGCACAAAAGCACGAGCGCGAGAATCGCCCGGATGGCGTGATGTCGCCCCTGCATCATGGATCGCTCCCTGGCGGCATTATAACGCGAAACCATGTCGGCCAGAGCGCCACGTCGTTTCGCCCCAGGCCCATCCGGCGACACAAAGCGAAATGGCCGGCGCCCTTTCTCGCATGAAATTGCGATTTGCGAATGCGGGGCTCCAATACCCAGATTTGTGGTGCGCAGCCGGCGAAAACCGACATAGACTGGATTTGGCGATCGGCATGATTAGCTAAAAAAGAGCCGTCGGAGCCAAGGCTTAAGAGGGTCGAATGGGAATCAACCAAGGTCCGATCAGTCTCGATCAGAAATACACCCAAGGGTCCGGCCATATCTTCCTGACGGGGATTCAGGCGCTGGTCCGCCTGCCGATGGCTCAGATCCGCCGCGACCGCGCCGCCGGTCTCAATACCGCGGGCTTCATCTCCGGCTATCGCGGTTCTCCGCTCGGCGGCTACGACCAGCAATTATTCGCCGCCCGCAAGCACCTCGAACAATACAACATCAAATTCCAGCCCGGCGTGAACGAAGACCTGGCGGCCACCGCGATCTGGGGTTCCCAACAGCTCAATCTTTCCCCCGGCGCCAGGTACGACGGCGTCGTCGGCATCTGGTACGGCAAGGGACCCGGGGTCGATCGCTGCGGCGACGTGTTCCGTCACGGCAACACAGCGGGCTCGGCCAAGAATGGCGGCGTGCTCTGTCTCGCCGGCGACGACCACGGCGCAAAGTCTTCCACCGTGCCGCATCAGTCCGATCACGCCTTCATCTCAGCCCTGATGCCCTATCTGTATCCTTCCAGCATCCATGAAATGATCGAGATGGGCCTGCTCGGCATCGCGATGTCGCGCTACTCGGGCTGCTGGGTCGGCATGAAGGTGATCACCGAGACGGTCGAAACCACGGCCGAGATCGACCTCAGCGACGAGATGACGCCGTTCGTCATTCCGACCGATTTCGAGATGCCGCCGGGCGGGCTCAATTTGCGGTGGCCCGATGACCGTTACCTACAGGATCTGCGCCTGCAGGACTACAAGGGCTTTGCCGCGATCGCGTTTGCCCGCGCCAACAAGATCAACCGCGTCACCATGGATTCGCCGAACGCACGCTTCGGCATCATGGCGTCCGGCAAGAGCTACGAGGATATCCGCCAGGCGCTGCGCGAACTTGGCATCACGCCGGAAGTCGCGGCCAAGATCGGTTTGCGGCTTTACAAGATCGGCATGCCGTGGCCGCTGGAGCCGGAAGGTGTCCGGCAATTCGCGGTCGGGCTCGAGGAGATCTTCATCGTCGAGGAGCGGCGCGAGATCGTCGAGAACCAGGTCAAGCAGGAGCTGTTCAACTGGCGCGACGACGTGCGGCCGCGCATCGTCGGCAAGATGGACGAGCACGACAAGCGCTTCCTGACCTTTGCGGCGGAACTCAGCGTGGCCTCGCTCGCGGGCTCGCTGACCGAGCGGCTGCTCCGCCTCAATCTCAATCCCGAGATCGCGGCGATGCTGCGCGCCAAGGCCGACTGGTTCAACGGCCGCCTCGCCACCCAGATGCAGCAGGTGGCGCCGATCAGCCGCACGCCGTATTTCTGTTCCGGCTGTCCGCACAACACCTCGACCAAGGTGCCCGAAGGCAGCCGCGCCTTTGCCGGCATCGGCTGCCATTTCATGGCGCTGTGGATGGACCGCAATACCGAGACTTACACCCATATGGGAGGCGAGGGCGTGCCGTGGGTGGGCGTGGCGCCCTTTACCAAGGAAGAGCATGTGTTCGCCAATCTCGGCGACGGCACCTACTTCCATTCCGGAAGTCTCGCGATCCGCCAGGCCGTTTCCTCCGGTGCCAACATCACCTACAAGATCCTCTATAACGACGCGACCGCGATGACCGGCGGCCAGCATGTCGACGGCGAGTTGTCGCCGCAGCAGGTCACTTTCCAGCTGCACTCGGAAGGCATCCGCGAGATCTACCTGGTCTCGGAGAATCCCGCCGCCTATCCGGCCAATGAAATCGCGCCGGGCGTCAAGACCGCGCATCGCGACGAACTCGATTCCGTCATGAGGACGCTGCGAGAAGTGAAGGGTGCTTCCGCGATCGTGTTCGTGCAGACCTGTGCCGCCGAAAAACGCCGCCGCCGCAAACGCGGGACCATGGAAGATCCGGCCCGCCGCGTGATCATCAACCCTGCCGTGTGCGAAGGCTGCGGGGATTGTTCGGTGCAATCGAACTGCATCTCGGTCGAGCCGCTGGAGACCGAACTGGGACGCAAGCGCACCATCAACCAGTCGACCTGCAACAAGGACTATTCCTGCCTGAAAGGCTTTTGCCCGTCCTTTGTCACCATCGACGGCGGCAAGCTGCGCCGGCGCGCCCCGCCCGACCTCGGCAATATCGGCGATCTGCCGGAACCCGTGTCGCGGCCCTCGCTGGAGCGGCCCTATAACATCGCGGTCGGCGGCGTCGGCGGCACCGGCGTACTCACCATCGGCGCGCTGCTCGGCATGGCCGCGCATATCGAGGGCAAGGCCAGCATGATCCTGGACATGTCGGGGCTGGCGCAAAAGGGCGGCGCGGTGCTGAGCCATGTCCGGCTGTCCGAGCACACTGCCGATGTCACCTGCTCACGTATCGTGACCGGTACCGCCGATCTCGTAATCGCCGCCGACGAGGTGGTGGCTGCCTCCAAGGAAACCATCACGCTCTGCGAGTCCAGCCGTACCCATGGCGTCATCAATAGCCACGTGATTCCGACCGCCGATTTCATCCTCGACCGCGATTTCAGTTTCCAGAGCCGCAAGGTCAACGCCGTTCTGCAAAACGCCCTGACCGCGGATTCATCCTTCTTCGATTTCACCAAGCCCGCCGAAATCCTGCTTGGCGATTCCATCGCCACCAACGTCATGATGATGGGCTATGCCTATCAGAAAGGGCTGTTGCCGCTCACGGCGAAAGCGATCGAGCAGGCGATCGAGGTCAACGGCGTCTCGATCAAGATGAACACGCAGGCGTTCCAGCTCGGGCGACTGGCGGCTGCCGATCCGGCGCGGCTGGCTGCGATGATGAAGGGCCAGGACGAAACGGTTGCGCCGAAGACGCTTGAATCGATGTCGCTCGACGAAATCATCGCCCACCGCAGCGCGCTTCTCAGCAACTATCAGGATGAAAAACTTGCCGAGCGCTATCGCAGGCTGGTGACCCAGGTCCGCGACGCCGCATTGAAGGGCGGCTTCGGCGAGGCGTTGCCGCGGGCGGTTGCGATCAACTACGCCAAGCTTTTGGCCTACAAGGACGAGTACGAGGTCGCGCGGCTCTATACCGACGGCAATTTCGAGAAGCAGCTTCGCGACCAGTTTGAAGGGGACTTCAAGTTCAATTTCAACCTGGCGCCGCCGCTGCTCGGTGGCGGCACCGATGCCCTGGGACGGCCGAAGAAGCGCGCCTTCGGTGCCTGGATGATGCCGGTATTTCGCTTGCTGGCGAAGATGCGCTGGCTGCGCGGCACCGCGTTCGATATCTTCGGTTACAGCGCCGACCGCCGGCTCGAGCGCGACCTGATTGCAGGCTACGAGAAGGACGTCGCCCACGTGCTGTCAGTGCTTTCGCCGCTCAACCTGGACACCGCGATCGAAATTCTCTCGCTGCCGGACCGCATCCGCGGCTACGGGCCGGTGAAGGAGAAATCGGTGCAGGATGCCAAGGCGCGCTATGCGCAATTGGCCGCCGATCTCGCCAATCCGCCGCCGGCGCCGCGGCAGATCGCGGCAGAATAAGCCAGTTTTCGATCAGGGCGCCTGCTCATCAATCGAGGACTCTTGGTGAGAGCTTCTCGATGTCCGCTTTGCCCGATCGCGACCACCCCTGCGGTGCAGCCAAATACCGTGATGTGCCAAAGGCGACTTAGCAAACATTTCAACGAAAGTTGAAATATCTGTTGACGCCGCCGCTTCATTTCCATATTCATTGAAATATGAAAAAGACTGATGCCGTAGAGGCTTTAGCCGCCCTGGCTCAAGATAGTCGGCTAGATGTATTCCGGCTGCTGGTGCAGGCCGGGCCGGAAGGCATGTCAGCAGGCGCGGTGTCAACCGCTCTCGACCTCGCACCAAATACCCTGACCTTCCATTTTGATCGGCTCAGGATGGCGGGGCTTGTCAGCGTGCGCCGCGAAGGCCGCTCGATGATTTACGCAGCCCAATACGAGACAATGAATTCACTGCTCAGTTATCTCACCGAAAACTGCTGTGGCGGCACTGCAAGTGCGCGTGCGACGGAAGGTAGGCCCGTTCGGAAGCGCACGACCGTGGCGGCATGAAGGGCCGAGCGAGATATTTGCATCGAGGAGGTCTAGATTGACAGAGATCAAGGAAGCCGTTCGCCAGAAATATAGCCAAGCCGCCTTGCGTGCGGGCTCCTGTTGCGGGTCACCGGCATTAGAGGGCGCAGACCCAATCACCTCCAACCTTTACTCCGACCGGGAGACCGGGGAGCTGCCCGAAGCAGCCGTTCTCGCCTCGCTCGGCTGCGGCAATCCGACTGCGCTGGCCGAACTGAAGGAAGGGGAAACGGTGCTGGACCTCGGATCCGGCGGCGGCATCGACGTTCTCTTATCCGCACGCCGGGTCGGTCCATCCGGCAAGGCATACGGCCTTGACATGACGGACGAGATGCTCGCGCTGGCGCGCGAGAGCCAAAGGCGGGCCGCAGCTCAAAATGTTGAGTTCCTGAAGGGGGAAATCGAACGCATCCCTTTATCAGACAACTCCGTCGACGTGATCATCTCGAATTGCGTAATCAACCTATCGGCCGACAAGGATCAAGTTCTCCGTGAAGCGTTTCGGGTACTGAAGCCCGGCGGTCGGTTTGCGGTCTCCGATGTCGTGACGCGAGGGCAGGTACCGGAGCAGCTCCGGCAAAGCATGCTGCTTTGGGTGGGCTGTATCGCCGGCGCCCTTGAGGAAAGCGAATACCGATCCAAGCTGAAGGCAGCAGGCTTCGAGGGTGCCAGCATCGAACCCACTCGGGTCTACCGAATTGCCGACGCGCGTGAATTCCTCGTTGGCAAAGGCATTGACGTGGACGCAATTGCCCAGGAGCTCGACGGAAAATTCATGAGCGCGTTCATCCGTGCAGTGAAGCCGGCCCTTCCCCAAGACGACGGGGAATGACGGATCGATCTCTCTGGCGCCGCGCCCACCCCGTGGGAAGCGCCAGCGTGACCGAAGGGATGACCAACATAGCGGGAATTGAGATACCCTCCACTGATCCGATCCCGCTCGCCATCCTCAGTACGGCACGATCTATTTTTGGTGTTTGGCCGGGGTTTTCCTAACTGCGACCGGCCTGGCAGCGGTGCGTTGGGCCGAGGATTACCACCTGT
>WNFS01004496.1_pt1 | contig 10652 bp, 10 predicted proteins | sample 5400141 | NCBI WGS metagenome assembly WNFS01 (sample SAMN13153358, study PRJNA577476) | soil metagenome | isolation source: 60 cm saprolite under Madrone tree | place: USA:California | collected 2016-06-14 | reverse complement strand
ATCCAGACGACGTCATCTACATTCTGTTTATTTTACCGGTAAAAATTAAGTGGCTGGCGTGGGTTGTGGCTGCGTATCTGCTGCTCGGATTTGTTCTGCGACCAAACTCGTATCGCGCAGCGCTCATTGCCGCTTTCGCTAACTATTTCATATTTTTCGGTCCGGAAATTTTTCGTCAGGCCACGCACCGCCATGAAGTTTCAACACGTCGAAGACGTTTTGAAGTGCAGTCGCGCAGCGCAGACGACGCGTTGCATCGCTGTGCAGTCTGCGGCGCCACCGAGTTGACGGATCCGAACTTGGATTTTCGCGTCGCACGCGATGGCGAAGAATATTGCATGGCCCACCTGCCAAAGACGCAAACGCCCGCGGGTTGAGCTGCAATGTCGTCCTGAGCGAAGCGAAGGACCTCACATAAAATGCGAGCGTTATCCAAACGTACTTTGGGTGATCGATCAGATGGTGCGAGGTCCTCGCCGTCGGAGCCTGCCCTGAGCGAACGAACTGAGTCAAACGGGGGGCTCGGGATGACACCGTTGGCGGCGATTGGCTCGCAAGATCGACATCTTTTGTTCGCGGTTTAAACTAGCGCGATGACTGACAAGAACACTGCGCTCGTTCCAGAGGAAGGCTGGCATTGTCTGCATCTGTTTTACCGGATCGAGTACGGCCAATGGCAGTTACTCAGCCGCGAGGAACAAAACGCTGCAAAAACGAATCTAGCCTCGCTGGTGCAGGAAGTGCGTACGATGGATTCCACTCAATTGCTGACGCTTGGGATCGTGACACCAAAGGCCGATATCGGCTTCATGCTGATCACGCCCGACTTGCACAACGCCAATAGAATTGAGAAACGATTGTCGCTCTCGTTAGGCGCAGACGTGCTCACGCCAGTCTACAGTTATTTGTCCCTCACCGAGGAGAGCGAATACATCACGACCGAAGAAGAATACGCGCAGACGCTGGACTCCAGTGTCCGCAAGGATCCCGTGAAACTCGATGAAGCCTTGGCGACGTTTCGCGAGCGAATGAAACATTACCGCCAGGAGCGCGTTTATCCTACGCTGCCTGACTGGCCGGTGGTTTGTTTTTATAACATGAGCAAGCGCCGCGGCGAGCAACGGAATTGGTACGCGCTGCCATATGATGAGCGTCGCAAACTGATGAAAGGACACGCCACTGTCGGGCGCGAGTTCGCCGGCAAAGTGAAACAGCTTATCACCGGTTCGACAGGCCTCGACGACGCCGAATGGGGCGTGACGCTGTTCGCACGCGACACGTTTCAGATCAAAGCGATTGTCTACAAGATGCGCTTCGATCCGGTCAGCGCCGAATACGCGGACTTCGGCGAATTTTACATCGGCATCCAATTGCCGCTAGACGAATTATTTCGGCGCTTGCAATTGTGATGCCCGGGTGGAAAAGCGACGCGATGACGCGTGCGCACTCCCAAAGCTTCGCGAAACGAACCTGGCTCTCGAGTGCATTTCGCACGAAGTGCTTTGGAGTGCGGGGCGTCTTCGCACCGCTTTTGCTATTAAGGCGTCTTCGCGTGGTATTGCCGATGTTGTAAGGTACGACGGCAACACTTGGATGGGTGACAGAGTGGTTGATTGTGCACGCCTGGAAAGCGTGTGTGCCGAAAGGCACCGGGGGTTCGAATCCCCCCCCATCCGTCCTGCTTTTCCTGCTGCTCTTACTCCTGCTCGTGCTCTTGCTCGTCAGCGTTTCTCGATTAGTTGCAGCTCTTGTCGCAACTTCACCATGCTGCCGTGCGGCAGGACGCCGCGGAAGTTTACGCCGGGATAAATCATGCAGTCGCTGCCGATGACTGAGCCGGGATTGATGACGGCGTTGCAACCGATTTCCGTCCGGTCGCCAACGATCGCGCCGAATTTTCTGAGACCCGTGGCTATGTCGCCGTCTGGAGTGATCACCACGATTTCGCTGTGATCGAGTTTTACGTTTGAGAGAATGACCCCCGCGCCAAGGTGCGCGTGATGACCGAGAATGGAGTCGCCGACGTAATTAAAGTGCGGCACCTGTACCTCGTCGAACAGAATGCAGTTCTTGAACTCGCATGAGTTCCCCATGACCACGCCGTTGCCGGCGATCACGTTCTCGCGCACGTAACAACCGCTGCGGAGGCGGCAATTTTCGCCAATCCACGCCGGGCCTTTTAACATGGCGCCCTGCTCGACAATCGTTCCTTTGCCGATGAAAACATGGTTGCTGATGAAAGGCTTGCCCATGAGCTCGCCGAGGATCGCGGGCTTTAAGCGAAATTGCAGATAACTCGCAATTTGTTTGAGCGCGTCCCAGACGTAATTCTGGTTCTCGAACAACTTCGGATGGGCCGTGTGTTCAAGGTTGAGATAATCGGCGGGCGCAAACATTTTCAGTGCTCAACATGGCGAATCGCTTCCCGAGTTGCGAGCGCATTTTTCCGGGGAGCGCGCGCGTCCTCGCGATCGCGAACTTTTTCCAACAGGACAATTCAAGCCCGAACTGGCAAAACAAAAGGTCGTTTCGGCGGGGCGCCGAAAGTCCGAGCCGGACTGGCGGTAGCACGCGGGACGCGTATGCTCCTCAGGTCACGGCGCGCCGCGCCGCGTGAGTTTTGGGCCGTCCTTGGTGTCGCGCACTTCCCAGCCAAGCACGGAAATCTGTTCGCGTAGTTCGTCGCTGCGTTTCCATTTTTTTTCGCGCCTTGCGTTCTCACGCTCCTTGGCGAGCTGCATGACTTCTGGCGGAACGACGATTTCGAACTCAGCTTCGAGATCGAGAACAGTGTTAATTCGTTTCCACCAATCCAGCCACGCATTCGCGGTCGCTGCGTCCATTTCATTTTGATCCATCGCGCGATTGGTTTCGCGAATCGATTCAAACAAAAATCCAAGCGCCGCGGAAATGTTCAGATCGTCGTCCAGCGCATCCTCGAAGCCAGATTTCTCAATTGCGCGTTGGACGTTGGGCAAGCGTTGGACATTTTCTTCGTGCGCGATTTCCCGCAGCCGCGCAAGCCATTCATCAATGCGTCCCAGCGACTCGCGCGCCTCATTCATCCCTTCCCAGGTAAAATTGAGAGGCACGCGATAGTGCACACGCAGCAACGCGTAACGGAGCTCACGCCCGGTGTAACCTTTCGCCAGCACATCTGGCACGGTGTAAAAATTGCCCAGCGACTTCGCCATTTTCTGTCCATCCACGAGCAGATGCGCGCAGTGCAGCCAGTAACGGACGAATTTTTTTTCTGTGACGCCTTCACTCTGCGCGATTTCCGCTTCGTGATGCGGGAAAATATTATCGACGCCGCCGCAATGGATATCGAGCTGATCCCCTAACAGCGCGGTCGACATCGCGCTGCATTCGATGTGCCAGCCGGGACGGCCCGGACCCCACGGCGAATCCCACTTCACGTCGCCATCTTCTTCATCCCAGGCTTTCCACAACGCGAAGTCGCCGATGTGTTCCTTATCGTATTCATCGTGCTTCACGCGGCCGGTCGATTGCAATTGATTGAGATCGATGTGCGCGAGTTTTCCGTAATTCGGAAATTTGTTGATGCGATAGTAAACCGATTTGTCCTCGGCCTGATACGCAAGCCCCTTCGAAATCAACGTGCTGATCATCTCGATCATTCTGTCGATGTATCGCTGGTCAGTCGCAGCCGGATATTCGTTCGCGCGTTTGATGCGCAACGTATCCGCGTCTTCGAAGAACGCTTGCTTGAATTGTTCGGTGAATTTTCGCAGCGGGATGCCGGCTTCGCCTGCCCCCCGAATCGTTTTATCGTCCACATCGGTGATGTTCATCACGCGATGCACCTTGTAACCGCGCAATTCGAGATGGCGCTGAAGCAAATCTTCGAAGATATAGGCGCGAAAATTTCCAATGTGCGCGCGGCTGTAAACCGTCGGTCCGCAGGTGTACATACGGATCTGGCGCGCACTCGGATCGCGCGGCTCGAATTCTTCGACTTCGCGCGAGTACGTGTTGAAGAAGCGCAGCGGCATTTGCTACTCCGGTGTCATCCCGGGCGCAGTGAGGAACCTCACATAAGAGCGGCACGCTTTCTCTTCGCGGAAAGTCATCGAGGCGCTTGAGAGATGGTTCGCTTCGCTCACCATGACCTTTAAGTGCGCTCGGCTGTAGACCAAGACGTCATTCCACTTCCACGGTTGCCACGGCCATTGCAGCGATGCCTTCGCCGCGTCCAATTGGGCCGAGTCTTTCATTCGTCGTCGCTTTCACACTTATGTTCGAATCCGAAGTGCCGAGTGCGTCCGCAATTACTTTTTGCATCGCTTCAACGTGTGGCGCGAATTTTGGTTCTTCTGCGAGAAGCGTTGCATCGATATTCACGACTCGCGCGCTTTTTTGCGCGAGCAATTCGTTCACTCGTTTCAAAATTTCGATGCTGCTGATACCGCGAATCGACTTGTCGGTATCCGGAAAATGCTGGCCAATGTCGCCGGCGCTGATCGCTCCGAGCAAGGCGTCGGCAATCGCATGTGCCAGCACATCAGCATCGGAATGTCCTTCCAGCCCGCGCGAGTACGGAATCTCGACGCCGCCCAAAACCAGTTTTCGTCCCTCCACCAAACGATGAATGTCGTAGCCGATGCCGCAACGAATCATGGCGCAAATGATGAATGCCGAATGAGGAATGACGAACGAAATCCAAATGACGAATGCCAAAATCCGCTGAGGACAGCGGACGCTACAGCCCGCAGACATTGGACTACATTATCTTTTCGGGCTTTGGGCTTCGTCATTACAGCTTGAGATCGATAATGCCGTTGGATGCGACGATGCTGTATTTCTCCTTCATGTGTTCGAGCGGGCGAAGATCGACAGTTCCACCGGCATTTTCAATTAGAAGGCAGCCCGCTGCGATATCCCATAAGCTGATTCCGGTTTCAATGTACGCATCGAAGCGTCCACATGCGACGTAAGCCATGTCGAGCGCAGCACTGCCGAGCACGCGGCATTTGCGCACGCGATGAATCATTGCCTGCAGCAACGGGAAATTCGCGTTGATCGTTTCTCCGGTCTTGGCCAGTCCAATCGAGATCACAGCTTCCGCGAGCTCCGCTCGATCGCTTACATGAAACGGCTGGCCATTTAATTTCGGCGTGTCGCCTTTTTGTCCAGCCCACATCTCGTCGCGCATTGGGTCGTAGATAACGCCCACCAAGATCTCGCTGCGCAGTCGCAATGCAATTGAGACGCAAAAATGCGGAATGCCGTAGAAATAATTGACGGTGCCATCAAGCGGATCGACCACCCATTGATGTTCGGTGTTTTGATCGCCAGCGACTCCTTCTTCGCCAAACAGGGCATGCCCGGGAAATTTTTTTAACAGCAAATCTGTAATCAACTCCTGCGTCCGAACGTCGATCTCTAGTTTCACATCGTGTGCGGTGACGGCATTCACCCGTTGCCGCTGCCGAAAATTGTCGCGAAGCAATTTTCCAGCCGCGCGCGCAGCCTGCTCGGCGGTATCAAGATAGTGCTTCATCAAACATTACGTCGCACAAAGCGCACGAAGTGCACAGCGGAAATCAAAGTGCTGCAGCCGCGAGGGCGATGCTGTCATCTGGTTGTTTTCATTGGGCTTCAGCCCAGTGCTTTCGTCGATGAGAAGCGGGAGCGAGAGAACGCCCACGACTGCACCTGGCTGAAGGCAGGTGTTACTCACAACAAAAAAACCGGGAGGAAAATAAATTCTCCTCCCGGGTTGAAGTTAGGTTTGTGACTCCGAAGAAATCCGGAGCCGTTAATTCAGCGATTGGCTTAGTGCCTTTTCTTTTTCGCTGCTTTTTTCTTTGCTGCTTTCTTTTTAGCCATCGACTAATTCCCCCCTTTCAATCCGCAACGCGCGGAACTGGTGAAGAGTTGGGAATGACTTCACTTAATTGCGTTTCAGTAACCGTCACATTTTTTTTGTCAAACATTATTGTTGCAGATTTTGCAAAAATTTTTACGAGCTCGCGCGCGATGATTTCTTTTTGCGTGCGCAAAATTTTCCGTCGCTCACCGTTTCGCGAGACAATCGTCACCTCATTCAGGTCGCTATCCATTCCAGAATCCGCGCTGCTCACGTCGTTCGCGACTACGATGTCGCAATTCTTCTCGCGCAGTTTCCGCTCGGCGTTTTCTTCAACGTCACTCGTTTCCGCAGCGAAACCGACAACAAGGAATTGGCGATCTTGCCAATGGCCTAATGAATCGAGAACGTCGCGCGTAGGAATTAATTCGAGTGAAACCTTTTCGCGGTGCTTCTTGATTTTTGCGGTTGAAACTTTTGCCGGCTTGTAATCCGCCACGGCGGCGCACATCACGCATACATCGCATTTGTCGGCATGCCGGTGCACGGCATCGAACATTTCATCACTGGTGGACACGCGAACAAATGTTGCCTCGTCCGGCGGCGCGAGGTTCACCGGGCCGGAAATCAAAATGACCTCGTGCCCGGCATCAAGCGCGGCTTCTGCGATCGCATAACCCATTTTTCCCGATGAACGATTCGAAATGTAACGAACCGGATCGATCGGCTCTCGGGTGGGCCCGGCCGTGACGAGAACTCTCACGCGATCAAATTGTCCTGCCGCGCAACCAGAAACTCCGCGCGGAACGCGATGTCGGTCACCTTCCAAAGCCTGCCCAGGCCTTCGTAACCGCACGCCAGCATTCCTTCCTCCGGTCCAATAAATTCAACGCCGCGCGTCTTCAATTTTTCCACGTTCTCCACCGTCGCGGGATGCTGCCACATTTTTCCGTTCATGGCCGGCGCGAGCAGAATCGGCGCACGCGTGGCGAGCGCGATGGCCGCAAGCGGGTGACTGGCCAGACCGTTCGCCAGCTCGGCGATGATGTGCGCGGTGGCGGGCGCAATGAGGAGAAGGTTCGCGCGGTCGGCGAGATCAATGTGACCGGGTCGCCAGCTTTCTTTCTCATCGTAGAAGCTTGTCGTTACCGGATTTTTCGAAAGCGTTTGTAACGTGAGCGGCGAAATGAATTCCGTCGCATCCTGTGTCATCACGACGAAAACATCGTGGCCTTGTTTGAGGAGCAGGCTTGCCAGCTCGGCAGACTTGTAAGCGGCGATCGATCCGGTGACACCAAGGACGATCGATTTCTTCGCGGAAGAAATGCGCACAACCTTTCGCGCGCTGGTTCTTTCGCGTTTTGCTCTCAAGTTCCTTTCCATGCGAGATCGACAAGTTAATCGCGAATCCGCTGTAGGGGAAGCCGATAGCTACTTCTGCGAATCGGGACGCTAACAGCGTCCCGTACAGAGCAAGCGCCGGCTCAAATAGCCCTCTGCCGCCATGATGTGGCGGAACCTTTCCAGATCTTCTTCGACTGATCCGCTGATGATTGTGTAACGGTAATCGCGCCACAATTCCATTTCTCGTACCGCAGTGTCGAGACGGCGATTGATCTGCTCCTCGGTCTCGGTCCCGCGATTGCGCAGGCGTCGCCGCAATTCGTCGAGATCGGGCGGCATGATAAAAACATCAGCCAGTGCTCCCTGAATTAATGGATCGTCACAGTTCCGGATCGTGGCTGCGCCCTGAGTATCAATGTCGATTAAGACGTCGACTCCGTTTTGCAAATTCGTCAACACCGGCTCGCGCAATGTTCCATAATAATCGCTGTGGACCTGCGCGTGTTCCAAAAAATCGCCAGCTTGGAGTCTCTCGCGAAAAGCCGTATCGGAGAGAAATCGATAATCCTCGCCGTCAATTTCACCGGCGCGCGGTGATCGGGTGGTGCAGGATACTGAATAAAAAAGATTCGGGGTTTTTCGGATTGCTTCGACAAGCGTGGTCTTGCCTGCGCCCGATGGCGCGGAGATGACGAAGAGAATTCCGGGGCGGCTGAACTGGTTACTCAAGGTTTTGAACTTGTTCCCGGATCTTCTCCAGTTCGGCTTTGCAGGCGATGACGCGTTGTGAGATGGCGGCGTCATTCGCTTTTGCGCCCAGGGTGTTGAGCTCGCGAAAAATTTCCTGAGTTATGAATTCCAATGTGCGCCCAACCGGCTCTTTGCTGCGCAAATGATGCGCGAATTGGGCGAGATGACTGTCGAGCCGCGTTAACTCCTCCGACACATCGGCGCGGTCGGCAAAGAAGGTAATTTCCTTGAGCACGCGTTCGTCCTCGCTGGCGATCGGCAGCCCGGCTTTTTGGATTCGCTCGAGGAGCGCGGCGCGATATCGTTTCACCGCGTCAGGATGAAGCGCGCGAACCTCTTTAAGTTTTTTCCGGATCGCTTTCAGACGACGAATCAAATCCTTGGCAAGATGTTTGCCTTCCCGCTCTCGCATTTTGATTAAATCGGCGAGCGCAGCGCGCAGCGCCCGTTCAATGGCCGGCCAGGCTTCTTCGGCGTTCAGGGCTTCTTCGGGGAACCGCATCACGCCGGGCGCCTGCAGAATGGTGCTGATGGTGATCTCGCCCGGTGCGTCCAGTTCCTTCTGCAGCGTGCGCATCGCTTCATGATATGAGCGGGCGAGTTCCGTGTTTAGTGCCAGATTGCGCGCGCCGTTTGCGCCGCTGTGAAGCGTGACGGTGGCATTGGTCCGGCCGCGCGAAATATTTTCATTGATCGTCTGGCGAATGCGCGGTTCAAGCTCTGTCAAATCGCGCGGCAAATTGATTACAACGTCGCTCTGCTTTCGGTTCACCGAGTTGAGTTCGACACTAAATTTGGTTCCGGCGTGATCGCTCTCGGCGCGACCGTATCCAGTCATGCTCCGCATATCTCGATGCAAAACGTTATCGCAGAGAAACGCTCAGTCTTCAATGGTCAACTAGGAAGCCGCAAAAGCGACGCGAGGACGCGTGCGCACTCCCAAAGCTTCGCGAAAGAGAACGGCACTCCAGTAATTTCGCACGAAGTGCTTTCGGAGTGCGGATGCGTCTTCGCATCGCTTTTGGAACACGCCCGGCACGACGCGCTGCTCGTTGAAAAGCGGGGTTTCATCCGCTATCCACGTCTGTGAATCATTTCGAGAAGGAACTCGTCGCAACGGTGATCTTCGGGATCACCTACGTGCTGATCAGCGGGCGTCAGCTCAAAATTCTCCCGTTGAATCGGCCGGCGGCCGCTCTTCTCGGTGCGGTCCTCATGGTGTCAACAGGCGTGATGACGCCGGAACGCGCTTACCGCGCGGTCAACTACGACACCATCGTGCTGCTGCTCGCGATGATGCTTGTGTCCGCCTATCTGTATCTGGCGCACTTTTTCGAATGGGCGGCGGACGCTGTTTTGACGTTTTCGCGCACACCACAGCGGCTACTGCTTTATCTCACGCTCACGTCGGGAATCCTCTCGGCGCTGCTCGTGAACGACACAATCTGCCTGATGCTAACGCCGCTGGTTATCGCGGTGATCCGGCGCGGCAAACTTCCGTTGCTGCCGTATCTGATTGCGCTCGCGACCAGCGCCAATATTGGCAGCGTCGCCACGCTCGTAGGGAATCCCCAAAACATGATTATCGGGCATTTTTCAAATATTCCATTTGCGCAATTTTCGCGATCGCTTGCGCCGGTGGCGATTGTTGCGCTGGCGATTAACTTTGTGATTTTGCGTTTGGGTTTTCGGAGCGCTCTACGAACGGCGGTGGTTGAACAGGAAGCTCACGCGATCCCGAAGCTCGACCGGGGTTTGTTCGCCATTGTTTGCGCGGTGTTCGTGTCGATCTTCGCCTGTTTCCTTGCAGGCCTAAATCTGGCATGGACAGCGCTCGCGGGCGCGGCGCTGGTGATGGTGCTCGCGCGCCGCGACACACATGAGGTGCTCAAGCTGGTTGACTGGCATTTGCTGGTATTTTTTGCGGCCTTATTTGTGGTCGTCGATGGACTAAGCGATACCGGTCTGCCGGATTCGATTTATGGCCATCTTCAACCGGTGTTTGGGTCGCACGTGATCGCGCAGACTTGGAACCTGACTTGGTTCTCCGTGGTGGGATGGAACATTTTCTCGAACGTCCCGTTTGTGCTCCTGGCCGGGAAATGGATCACGCGCTTTGTCGAACCCACGCTGATGTGGAAGGTGCTTGCATTGGCGACGACCTTCGCGGGCAATCTCACCATCATCGGTTCAGTCGCCAACATGATTGTGGTGGAATCCGCGCGCGAATATCTGGAAGTCGGGTTTTGGGATTATGCGCGCTTCGGCATTCCGATCACGATCCTGACAACTGCTGCCGGCGTGCTCGTGCTGCTCGTGTTGCGCTGAAAAACTGACGTGGCAGGATTCCGAGGATTGGAGTGCGGCGAGCGGCCCGAACCAAAAAAGTCAGCTACGTTCGACGGAGCGAATTCACCTTGTTCACGGCGGACGTCCCGTCACCTGCTAAAGTGAGCGGTGTTCGCAGCTCCTGAATCTCAATCGACGTGCGGAAGAAATTCTTCGCGGACGATCTTGCCGTCCTTCACGGTGTAAACGCCAACCTCCGACAATTGTGTTCGCTCTTTCGATTGCTTGTTCGTGACGTCCGCATCGAATTGGACGACGAATCGATCGTGCGCGACGAACGGTCCGTGCACATCGAAGCTATGCACCTCCATCCCATTGACCCACCAATCGATTTTGCCGCGCACGCCTTGTTTCCCGCGCGTCTCCGGCGAACCGC
>WNFS01006714.1_pt1 | contig 10655 bp, 10 predicted proteins | sample 5400141 | NCBI WGS metagenome assembly WNFS01 (sample SAMN13153358, study PRJNA577476) | soil metagenome | isolation source: 60 cm saprolite under Madrone tree | place: USA:California | collected 2016-06-14 | reverse complement strand
CGATACGTCGCGCGTGATCACGCCGTTGTCGGAGAGGAACTTCGAGATCCGCGTGATCGAGGCGAGCGGCAGCGTGGCGTCGAGCTTCGTGATGCGGATCGACTCGGCCGCCACCGGCTCCGGCAGCCCGGCCTTCTCGGCGTAGATCTTCTGCCATCGCTGCGGATTGGCCTGCGCGTATTGCAGCACGTCGACGTAGGCCACGACCAGCCGCTGGACGGCGTCGCGATGCTTTTCCATGAAGCCGCGGTTCACCGCGAGCACCGAGATGAGGCCGCCCACCGCCTTGGAGCGGTTGTGATCGATCGTCGGATACTGCGCGAAGCCATCCAGGATGCCCTGGGCGCAGAAAGGCTGCCACACCACGGCCAGGTCGATCTCCTTGCCCTGGAGCGCCTTGAGATAGTTGGCGCCGCCGCCGACGATGTTGGTGATCTTGAGCTTGCTGTAGTCGGCGCCGTTCTCGGTGACCGAGGCGGCGAACTTCAGCCACGAGATGGAGCCCGCGCCAATCCCGACCTTCTTGTCGGCGAGTTGCTTCCAGTCCTTGATGTCCTCGCCCTTGCGCACGATCAGGCAGTCGTTGCCCGAGCCGACTCCGGCCACGCCGACGAGGGACTTCGCACCCTGGGCGACCGCGAGCGTGATGTCCTGAGGCCCGAACGCGGTGATGTCGAGATCGCCGGAGGCCAGCGCCGTCCGGGCGTCGGCGAAGCGCTGGAACATCACCATCTCGATCTGGATCTTGTACTTCGCTGCGTAGTCGGGCAGCAGCCAGAGCGGCGAGAGCGCGGGGACGTTCGTCATCCCCATCTTGACCTTGAGCGCCTCCGGCAGCGGCGTCCGGATGGCGTCGCCCTGGGCCAGGGCGCTGACGGCGGTCAGCATGAGGACGGCGACGACGGCGGCGACTCGCTTCATCGGGCGTGCTCCTTTGGAGGTGGCTGCGGAACGGGTGGCTTTTCCGGCTGGAAGTGGCCGCACCGTCGGCACGTGCGCAGATCGACGCTGGCGTCGAATTGCTCGATGGCGCTCTTGAGCTGCTTCTCGATATCGGCCACGTGCATCGTGACCTCGTGCAGCAACGTGTCACAGCGCTCGCAGAACCACTGCAGCGCTTCGGTCTGGTCGGGCCCGCGCTTGACCTCGATCACCAGCCCCCAGGTGCCCGCCGGCCGGTGCGGCGCATGCGGCGTGAGCGCCGGCATCAGCATGATCTCGCCCTCGCGGATCACCTGCTCGTGGCGCCGGCCGCCCTCGATGTACTCGAGGACCATGTCGCCCCTGAGCATGTAGAAGATCTCGTCGGACGGGTCGACGTGGAAGTCGCGCCGGGCGTTCGGGCCGTGGATGACCATCGCCGTGAACTGCGAGTCCTCCCAGATGACCTTGTTGCCGACGGGGGGCTCGAAGGCGTGGCGGTGCTCGTCGATCCAGTCCCAGAGCTGGCGCGAGACGAGAGGCTTCGTGACCGGATCTCCCGACGCCGACTAGCGGAGGGCGTCGCGCAGCTCGCGGGCGAGCAGCTCGACGGTGCCGCGCGTGCCACCGGCGAGCTTCAGCTTCCACTCGCCCTCGGTCTCGAAACGACGGTCACGCAGCCGCTCCGCCCACGGCTTGATCGCGTCGCGGATGGCGTGAGCCTCGAAGGGATCGCGGCGCATCTCCTTGGCCCGCGCCATCACGTCGGGCACGACGCGGATGAACCCGCGCAGCGCGGCCCCGGTCTTGATCGAGTACTTGCGGCCGGCCCACGCATTGGGGAAGGTGTTGGCGATCGCCTTCACGTAGTTCAGGAAGAAGCGCTTGGCCCCCTGGCGCAGCTCCTGGATCCGCGCCCCGCCCCCGATCTTCTCCACGGTCTCGAAGAGGTCCACGATCTCCTCGGCCAGCGGCGCCTGGCTCACACGCCCGCGTCCGGTGCCCAGCATCTTGATCTCGCCGTGCAGCGGCGACGTGTCGTCCTCGTTCAGCGAGCGGATGACGTCGTGGGCGAGGGCCTGGTTGGGATCGGGATAGAGCTTGCGGCCGGCCAGGCTGATGATGTGCGACGGGTTCAGCCGTGTGTGCTTGGCGTTGATGGTGACGAACAGCTCGACCGTCTGCCGCGCGTCGAGCGCGTCGAAGAGCACCGCCGGCACGTCGAGGCCCATCTGCTCGCCGGCCTGGCTGAGCGCGTGCAGCGCGAGCAGCCGGTGCTGGCCGTCGAGCACGCGGAGCACGCCGTGCTCCTCGGGAATCTGCAAGAGCCCGATGTCGTGGTGGCCGCCGACCGGCGTGAAGGTGAAGCGCTTCTCGGACGTGATGATGACCGCGCCCGGGATGGGCGGGAGCGTCCCCGCGTCCTTGCACTCGCGGTAGTACGCCACGAGCTCGTCGATCTTCCGGCGGATCACGGGCCGCTGGTACGCCGCCTCGCTCTCGCTGATCCGGCGCTCGAGCGAGTCCCAGTTGACGCGGGCGCGCGACGGCTTGGTCTTCTTGCCCTTCGCCTTGTCGTCGCCGTTGGGGCCGCCGGAATAACCGAGGACCTCGAACTTCACGAGGCGATCGATGTCCTTGGCGGAAAGTCCGGCCTGGTAGAACTCGACGCTGAACTGCTTGACGCGCCGCGCAGGTACCGTGATCATGGGTACGTCAGGGTAACCGACCGGCAAGTCCCTGTCAATAGAGGCGTTTTTGGTCTATCGCCACCTGTAGGTGCCGGCTCACGCAGGAACACTACGGATCGGCGGTCTCCCCGAGGGCTCGATGTCTACTTTTGTGGACACTAGCGTCGCGTCCGCGAAGCATGCGATGGTGGCGACGCCGTGGACGCCGAGCTTGTCACGCTCCTGTACCAGCATCGCGACGAGATCCGCCGGCACTTCGATGTCGTGGTGGAGTCGTTGCAAGCCCAGATGGCGACCGCCGAAGAGCTCCGTGCCCTGCGGGCGGAGCTCGCCGTGATGTACTCACTCCTCGATCGCCGCCTGGCCCGGTTGGAGCCCAACGGCCCGGGTCTCTGATCGTCCCGGCCGGCGCCTACTTCAGTCCGAAACGCTCGGCGGCGAGTCCCGCGATGTGGCGGCCGATGGCCAGGGAGGCCGTCGCCGCCGGCGAGGGCGCATTCAGGACGTGGATGGCGTCCGCCGACTCGACGATGCGGAAATCGTCGACCAGTGAGCCGTCGCGCAGGACGGCCTGGGCGCGTACGCCGGCACCGCCGCGGACGACGTCGTCCGGTCGCAGGTCGGGCACGAGGCGCTGGAGCGCCCGGACGAACGCGGCCTGGCTGAGCGAGCGATACACCTCGTACGCTCCGGTCCTCCAGTACCGCCGCGCCATCGCCCAGAAGCCGGGATAGCTGAGCGTGCCCCAGAACTCCGCCGGATTGAAGCGACCGAAGCGGTAGCCCTCGCGCGCGAACGCCAGCACGGCGTTCGGCCCCGCCTCCACGTCGCCGTGCACCGTGCGCGTGAAGTGGACGCCGAGGAACGGGAACTCGGGATCGGGCACCGGATAGATGAGGCCGCGGACGAGTGAGCGCCGCTCAGGCTTGATGAAGTAATACTCGCCGCGGAACGGGATGATGCGCAGGTCGGGCGTCGCTCCCGCCATCTGGGCCACCACGTCGGAGTAGAGCCCCGCGCAGTTGACGATCCGGCGCGCGCGCACGGTCAGTCGCGGCGTCGTCAGCTCGAACTCGTCGCCGGCCCGGCGGATCGCCGTGACCTCGGCGTTCGTCTCGATCGTCACGCCGCGCCCGCTGAGCTCGCGCGCGAAGGCGGCGGCGACCTCCCCGAAGTCGACGATGGCCGTGTTCGGCGAGTGGATGCCCTTGATCGCCGCGGCGTGAGGCTCGAGCTCGCGCAGGCGCGCCTGATCGACCCAGGCCAGGCCGGGCACGCCGTTGGCCGTGCCCCGCTCGTAGAGCGTCTGCAGCCGCGGCACCTCGTCGTCACGCGTGGCCACGATGACCTTGCCACAGCGCTCCACGCGGATGCCGTGCTCGGCGCAGAACTCGCTCACGAGGCGGGCGCCCTCGACACAGAGCCGGGCCTTGTAGGAGCCGGGCTTGTAGTAGATGCCCGAGTGGATGACCCCGCTGTTGTGGCCGGTCTGGTGCTGGGCGAGCTTGGCCTCCTTCTCGACGATGGCCAGGCGCGCCCGGGGCGCGCGCTCGCCCAGCGCGCGGGCGGTCGCGAGAGAGACGATGCCCCCACCGATGATCGCGACGTCGTAGGCATCTGCCATGGCGCCGTAGTATATCCTAGCGTTCCCCGGCGCCCAGTCGGTCGGGAGGAGGCAACCGTGGCGGGGAAATACTTCGAGGAGCTCGAGATCGGGCTGACCTTTCGCCATCAGCCCGGCCGCACCATCACCGAATCCGACAACGTGTTCTTCTCGTGCCTCACCATGAATCCCCAGCCGCTGCACATCGACTTCCACGCCGCGTCCAAGGCGGAGTTCGGCAAGCCGCTCGTCAATAGCGTGCTGACGCTCGGCATCGCCGTCGGACTCTCGGTCGGCGAGACGACGCTGGGCACCACCGTGGGCAATCTCGGCTTCGAGAAGGTCGAGTTCCCGAAGCCGGTGTTCCACGGCGACACGATCTATGCCGAGACCGAAGTGGTGGACAAGCGCGAGTCGAAGTCTCGGCCGCAGTGGGGCATCGTGACGTTCGAGCACCGGGCCACCAACCAGCACGGCGACGTCGTGATGAAGGCCCGTCGCAACGCGATGATGCGGAAGCGCGAGGCCGCGCGATGATTCGCGACCGGCGACGCTCGCTCCACTTCGTGCCCGGCGGCAACGAGAAGATGATCGCCAAGGCGCTGACGCTGCCCGCCGACGGCCTGATCCTCGACCTCGAGGACGCCGTGTCGCCCGACCGCAAGACGGCCACGCGGCCGATCGTGCGCACGTGGCTCGAGAAGCTGGACTTCGGTGGCCGTGAGCGCTGGATCCGCATGAACCCGCTGGTGACCGGCTTCGGCCGCGCCGATCTCGACGAGACGATCGCCGGCCGGCCCGATGGCTACGTGGTGCCGAAGCCACGCAGCGCCGCCGACATTCGCGAGGTCGCTCAGCTCCTCGACGGCCTCGAATACCGCCACGGCATCCCGCACGGGACGACGCGCCTCACGATCATCGCGACCGAGACGCCGGAAGGGCTGCTCAACATCAAGGACGTCGCCACCGCCACGCCCCGCACCGTCGCGATCTCCTGGGGCGTGGAGGATCTCGGCGCGGCCATGGGCCTCGGCCGCGTGCGCGATGCCGCCGGGAAGTACCTCGACATCCCGCGCCACGCCCGGGTCATGTGCGCGGTCGCCGCGTCGGCCGCCGGGGTCGAGGCGCTCGATACCGTCTACACCGACATCGCCGACCTCGACGGCCTCCGCCGTGAGTGTGAGGACGCGATCGACATGGGATTCACCGGCAAGATCTCCATCCATCCGAGCCAGATCGCCGTGATCAACGCTGCGTTCACTCCGGACGTCGCCGTCGTGGACGAGGCGCGCCAGCTCGTCGCGGCGTTCGCCGAGGCCCGCGCTCGCGGTGTCTACGCCTTCACGTTCAAGGGCCAGATGGTGGACGCGCCCCATCTCACGCGCGCGCGCAAGATCCTTGCGCGCGCCGGTGACCCCGCTCCTTCGACCGTCTGACGTCGCTGCCCGCCGAGGCGCCGAGCATGAGGGCGATGGTCCTGCCCGCCCAGGCCCCCATTTCCGAGCGGCCGCTCGAGCGCCGCCGCGTGCCGATCCCCGAGCCCGGCCGCGGGGAAGTCTTGATCATCGTGACCGCGTGCGCGATCTGCCGCACCGATCTCCACATCGCGGAAGGTGACTTGCCCCTGCTGCGCGCACCCCTCGTCCCCGGTCACCAGGCCGTGGGCCGTGTGCTCCGGGCGGGCCCGGGTGACGGCGGCCTGCTGCCGGGCACGCGCGTCGGCGTCGCGTGGCTACGGTGGACGTGTGGAACGTGCGCGTACTGCACGAGCGCTCGCGAGAACCTGTGCGCGCGGGCCGAGTTCACCGGGTATCACGCCGACGGTGGGTATGCCGAGTACGCCGTGGTGCCGCAGGCGTACGTCTATCCGCTGCCGCCGGTCTTCGGCGACGCCGAGGCGGCGCCGCTCCTGTGCGCCGGCATCATCGGCTACCGCGCGCTGAAGCTCGCGGCCGTCGCTCCGGGCGGGACGCTCGGCCTCTACGGCTTCGGCTCGTCGGCGCACATCACCCTGCAGATCGCGGTGGCCCGCGGCTCGACCGTGTACGTCTGCACGCGAGAGCCGGCCCACCGCGAGCTGGCGCGCGCGCTGGGAGCGGCGTGGGTAGGGGAGCCCAGCGATCGGATGCCGACGCCGGCCGACGGCATCGTCATCTTCGCGCCGGCGGGAGACCTGGTGCCGCGGGCGCTGCGCAACCTCGCCGCCGGCGGCACGGTGGCTTTGGCCGGCATCCACATGAGCGAGATTCCCGCGCTCGCGTACGGTGATCTCTACCATGAGCGCGCGATCCGCAGCGTCACCGCCAGCACGCGCGCTGACGGCGCCGAGCTACTCGCCGAAGCCGCGCGGATCCCGATCAGGCCGACGATCACCCGCTTTCCGCTGGAGGACGCCAACTATGCCCTCGCCCTGCTCAAGGCGGGACGTCTCACCGGCACCGGGGTCCTGGTGCCTTCCAGCGTATGATGGCGGGACCCGAGGGAGGCGATCATGAGCGACGTTCCTGAAGTGATCCAGCGTGCCCAGCGCGTGTTCCCGGGCGGTGTTCTCGGCAGTCACCGCAGTGGCCCCGGCCTCGAGTTCGTCGTGCGCGAGGGCCGCGGCCCGTATCTCTGGGACACCACGGGCCGCCGGTACATCGACTACCTGCTCGGCTCCGGTCCGATGTTGCTCGGCCACGCCCACCCGGCAGTCGTCGGGGCCGTCCAGCGCCAGCTCTCTCGCGGGACGACGTACATGCTCCTCAACGAGCCGGTCATCGAGCTGGCCGAGGAGCTGGTGCGCGCGGTCAAGTGCTGCGAGCAGGTGCGCTTCACGTCGAGTGGCAGCGAGGCGACGTTCTTCGCGCTGCGCGTGGCCCGCGCCTACCGGGGCCGCGACAAGATCCTCAAGTTCGAGGGCGGCTGGCACGGCACCCACGACTACGGCGCGATGAGCGTCAGCACGCGCTCGCCCAAGGCCTTCCCGGCGCCGACGCCCGACTCCGGCGGCGTGCCCCACGCCGTCGAAGCGACCGTGCTGGTGGCGCCGTACAACGATCTCGCCACGACCGAGGCGATCATCGCGGCCCACCACGAAGAGCTGGCGGCGGTGATCTGCGAGCCGTATCAGCGCGTGGTCGTGCCCGCGCCCGGGTTCCTGCAGGGCGTCCGCGCCGTCACGCGGCGCTATGGCGTGCCGCTGATCTTCGACGAGATCGTCACGGGCTTCCGCCTCGCCTACGGCGGCGCTCAGGAGTACTACGGCGTCGTCCCCGACCTGGTGACGCTCGGCAAGGTCATCGCCGGCGGCTTCCCGCTGGGGGCGGTCGGTGGACCGGCCGAGATCATGCGTCACTTCGATCCGGCGCTCGAGGGCACGACCGACTATGTGTGGCAATCGGGAACGCTGAATGGCAATCCGATTGCCGCCGCGGCCGGAGTCGCCACGCTGGGCGAGCTCCGCACGCCGGGAACGTACGAGCGCCTGCACAAGATGGGCACGCGGCTGCGGCAGGGGTTGGCCGACGCTGCGCGCCGGCACGGGCTGACCGCGCAAGTGACGGGTGAGCCGCCGGTCTTCGACATTCTCTTCACCGACCGGCCGATCGTGGATCACCGCGCGGTCATCACCGCCGACCCGCGCAAGATCCGGCGCTTCAACGAAGAGTGTTTGCGACGGGGCGTGGTGAAGGCGTCGAACAAGATCTACGTGTCGGTGACGCACACCGACGCCGACATCGACGAAACCCTGCGGGTGTTCGACGAAGCGCTCGGGGTGGTGGCGGCTAGTTCTGACCTTCGATCCTGACGCGGGCGAGCGTTGACTGGAGGAGGCCCGAGTACCCGAGAAGCGGTAGATGATCTCCTGCTGCGGGCCGTCGTTGGTGGGCTCCGAGCCCCCGTCCACACCCGCTATGGGTGCAACGCCGGTGCCACGCCTCCTCAGGCAACGCGTGGTGAGTGCGGCACGCCGCGGTGGATGCCTTGATTGCGTGACGTGTGCAACCGTCCCAGATACATTTGCCGAAGGTCATGAAGTCCGTCGGCCGTTTGGCGCGCGAAGGTGCAAGCGATGTGCCCGTGATGCGGAGTCCCGTGATGCGGAGCCCCGCCTGAACACCGAGATCTTCGCGGCCGTCTCCGCCATTCCGACCGAGGCGGTGACGGCTGTGATTCCGCCGTCTTGCCGGCGGACGGTCGACGCGCTTCCCTCCGCCGTCTCCGAGGGCGCCGATGCCGTGATGGATCTCGGGCCGTGGCGGCCTCGCGCCGACGTCCGTCATTTCGTCCCGGCGCTCAGCGTGCTGGGGGCGTCGGCGTTCGCGTTTCGCTTCGAGCTCGCGGTGAAGAGTACGGCCGGGTGGTCGCCGTGGATCGCGACGACGACGATGGGGGCCGCAGATTTTTCCCCATCCCCGCCCGTGGACGGCATCGAAAGTCAGATCGACGTGTGGACATCCAGGGCCGGGGTAATGTCACCGACGCCGGGAGGAAGCGCTCGGTTGTCGGTCCCCGCGCTGAGCCAGATGGAGGCGGATCCGGCACTCGCCTCACGGATCTGCTCGCCGACCAGCGTGGCGATGGTGCTCGGCTATCTCGGCGTGGGCGTGACGCCCGAGCGCCTGGCCGCCGACGTCTTCCACCCGGCGCTCGATATCTACGGTGTGTGGCCCGCGGCGGTGTCCGCGGCGGCCCGCAGGGGAGTCCTCGGCTATCTCCTGCGCTTTCCCGACTGGACAGCGGCGGCGTGGTGCCTCGATCACGGCCTGCCGATCATCGCCTCGGTACGCTACGAAGCAGACGAGCTGACCGGCGCGGCCATCGCCGCGACGACCGGCCACCTCGTCGTCCTGACGGGCTACGACGGCGACGACGTGCTCGTGAACGATCCGGCCGCGGCCACCGCCGACACGGTGCCACGCCGCTATCGGCGCCGCGAGCTCGAGCGCGTCTGGCTCGAGCGCGCCGGTGTCGGCTACGTCTTCTTCAAGGCGCCCAGCGGTTCTGCTCCACCGCGGCCAGGAACTCGGCCACATGGAGATTGAAGAGCCCCGGCTCCTCGAGGTTCACGGTGTGGCCGGTACGCGGCACGACGAGCAGGCCGGCACCGGGGATGATCTGGCGCATCATCAGTGACGGCTCCACGCACGGCTCGTCCTCGTCCCCGACGACGATGAGCGCCGGCACGCGCAGCTCGCGCAGCCGCGGCTCGATCTCCTCGACCGTCGGTCGTCGCAGCATGACGCCGCGGATGAGGTGCGCGCACGCCGGGGCCGAGTGCTCGCGCACGTAAGCGACGAACTCGTCCCACCCTCGGGGATCCTTCAGCCGGAACGAGCGTCGCGTCGGATTCGACGCGAAGTTGCGGACGAGGGCCTCCATGCCCTCGCGCTCGATCGCCTCCGCCGTGGCGCGCTGGCGGCTGACGAACGTGTCGCGCTCGACCGAGCCTGCTCCGCCGCCGACCACGACGACGCTCTTCGTCATTGCCGGATGGGCCAGCGCGAAGTTCAGCGCGACGTTGGCGCCCATCGAGCAGCCGGCGATGTGGGCCTGGCCGATGCCGAGCCGGCGGAGGAGCTGGTGCAGGTCCTCGATCAGCGTCTCCTGGGAATACGCGTTCGCGTCCTTCGGTACCTCCGACGGCGGGTAGCCGCGGTGGTTGTAGGTGACGACGCGATAACGCCGGCCGAAGTAACGGACCTGCTGCTCCCACGACCGGTGGTCGCCACCGAACTCGTGACTCCACACCAGCGGGAAGCCCTGGCCGGTCTCCTCGTAGTACAGATCGACGCCGTTGACGCGTGCGGTCGGCATGACGGCTCCTCCGGACGGGGATTGTACGCGAGCGCGCCGGGGTGGTTCGGGGACTACAGGTGCGTGAGGCGCTCGCGCTCGGGCGGGGCCTCGCGGCGCAGCCGTCGCTCGAGCAATTGGCGCGCGATCGACCGGCCGCCAAGCCCGAAGGCCAGCGCCAGCGCGAAGACGAGACCGCCGAACGTGATACCGAACGCGACCAGCACCATCTCCTTGCCGATGCCGAGATGGGTCAGCGCGGTGGCGCCGGCGAAGAGGATCACGCCCCAGTGCGCCGCGCGGGCGAGCAGGCGCGCCTCCGGCACGCCCGCATTGACGGCGGCGATGAGGATGCCCTGACTCAAGAAATTGGCCACGAGCCAGCCGACGACCAGGATCAACAACGCCGCGAAGAGCGGCGGCACGGACGAGAGCAGGAACACGGTGGCGCCCTGCGTGCCGAGGGCGTCGATCCCGAGGCTGGCGAAAACGATGAAGATCGCCCAGAAACAGACCCCGCCGAGGACGTCTGCCGGCGAGCGCAACACCCCCCCACGGCGCAGACCGCCAGCGACGCCCCACCGTTCCATGGCGCGGTCGAACCCTATGGCGCGGGCGATGCGGCGCACCAGGGCTCGCGCCACGGCGGCCACCACGAGCCC
>WNFS01004492.1_pt1 | contig 10655 bp, 8 predicted proteins | sample 5400141 | NCBI WGS metagenome assembly WNFS01 (sample SAMN13153358, study PRJNA577476) | soil metagenome | isolation source: 60 cm saprolite under Madrone tree | place: USA:California | collected 2016-06-14 | reverse complement strand
AGAAAGCAGAGGGCCGCGAACAGACATAGCGCGACACGCATGGACGGCGCGCCCTCGATTGCCACCGCCGCGGCGGCGCTGCGCGGTCGGCCGAGGAATCCGATGCCGAAGGCGCGCAGGAAGACCGCGGCCGCAAGCGCGACCGCCAAGGCCAGCACGGCGCCGGCGACGACGACGGCGAACTTCAATTCCCACAGCGATAGCTGCGTGCCCCCCAGGATGGCCTGAAAGGTCAGCCATTCGGAAACGAAACCGTTCAGCGGCGGCAGCGCCGACAGGCCCGCCGCGCCGATCAGGAAGCAGGCCGAAGTTGCCGGCAGGCGGCGGATGAGCCCGCCCAGCCGCTCGATGTCGCGCTCGCCCGTCGCCTCGATGACGGCGCCCGCGCCGCAAAACAGCAGCCCCTTGAGCAGCGCGTGGTTGAAGGCATGAAGCAAGGCCGCCCCCAGGGCGAGCGTCGCCAAGCCGGCGAGTCCGCTCGCGCGGAACACCAGGGCGAGGCCAAGGCCCAGAGCGACGATGCCGACATTCTCGACGGTGGAATAGGCGAGCAGTTTTTTCAGGTCGCTTTCCAGCAAGGCATAGAGCGCGCCCATCACGGCGGAGAGCCCACCCAGAAAGATAAGGATCAGCCCCGGCCACCAACCTGCCCCGCCGGATGGCTCGCCCGGGGCTCCGACCGTCAGATCGAACAGGACGCGCAGGATGGCGTAGAGGGCGACCTTGGTCATGGCGCCGCTCATGAGCGCGGAGACATGGCTTGGCGCGGCAGGGTGGGCCAAGGGTAGCCATGCATGCAGCGGCACCAGCCCGGCCTTCGATCCCGCGCCGAGCAGGGTCAGAAGTATGGCGGCCGCCGTCGCCGCCTGGCCGCGGCTGGCCGTTCGAATGGCGGCGAAACTGTAGTCGCCGGCGACGCCCGCCAGAACGCCGAAGGCCAGCAGCAGGGCGATGCCGCCGATGGCCGCCATGACGAGATAGACATATGCAGCTTGCGATGTTCCCGGCTCGCGCTGGGTTGCCAGAACCAGCAGCCAGGAGGAGAGCGACATGAACTCCCAGGCGACAAGGAACGAGAAGGCGTCGTCCGACAGCAGGACGAGATTCATGCCGGCGACGAACACCGGATAGATGGGCAGGACGCGATGCGGCTCTTCCTCATGGCGGCCATAGCCGACGGCGAAGATCGCGACGATCGCCGCCAATATATTGACGACGACGAGAAAATAGGCCGAGAGCGCATCGATGCGAAAATGCGCTTCGAGCCAGGGCAGGCCGATGGGCAGAATGGCACTCGGCGCCTCGATGGACGGATGGAGCAACGAGACGCCGGCAGTCAGCGCGATCCCAACCGAGGCGAGGAAGGAAATTGGATAGATGAACAGATGGCCTGCTCGACCGCGCGCCACCGCCACCCCCATCGGGCCAATCGCCAGGAGGATAACGATGCAAACGCCGATGATCTGGATGGTAGGAATAGTTTCCTCTACGCCAACCGCGTTTGGCCGGGTATCTCACGGCGCTTCGGCCGGCGCAAGCGCTTGTATGGAAAGGTGGTGGGGCGGCTGCTTTTCCGGTCGACGGCCTCACGGCTGAGCTACGTTGCCTCGCTCAAAGCGGACACTCGACCCCATTGCTAAGGCGGCTGGCCGCCGGGCGCGGCTACGCGGCGCTGCCGCAGGAAATAGACGTCGGTCGGCCCTTTGCCCTTAAGATTCACCATGCCGCCGGGTTCGAAGGCAAAGTCATCCTGAAGACGGCGATAGACCTCCCCAGAGACATTCACCACGTCGGCGACGCCATTCGCCTCCAGGCGACTCGCCGTGTTAACCGTGTCACCCCAAATGTCGTAAATGAACTTGTGTGTGCCGATGATGCCAGCAACGACGGGACCAACGTGCACGCCGACCCGGATCTGCAGCGGTTCGTCGAGGCGTCGGCTCGCCAAACGCACGGATTCCAGAATCGCCAGACCCATGTCAGCAACGGCTGCAAGATGATTCCCGCGAATCTCGAGCAGACCGCCGGCGACCATATAGGCATCGCCGATGGTCTTGATCTTCTCCAGGCCGAATTGAATCGCCAACCGATCAAAGTCAGTGAACAACAGGTTCAGCAACTCGACCAAACGCGCCGCCGTCAGACGCGCCGATAGTCTGGTAAAGCCCACCAGATCGGCAAACAGAATAGCCACATCGGGAACGTGATCGGCGATTGCGTTCTCTCCGAGCTGCAAGCGTGCCACAATCGCCTTTGGCAGAACGTTGAGCAGCAAAACCTCGGATTTTTCTTTTTCAACGCGTAGTTGTTGGGCAATGACCCTCTCCCGGTCGCGAAGCCGCTTGCGTTCCAGACAACTATTCAAGCGCGCACGAAGCAGCACCGGATCGAAGGGTTTCGGCAAATAGTCCTCGGCACCGACCTCAATGCAACGAACTACGCTGTCAATCTCGTCGAGGGCAGAAATCATGATCACGGGGAGCTCGCTATGCCGCGGGTCGCTCTTCAACCGGCAGAGGACCTCGTAACCGCTCATGCGCGGCATCAGCAGGTCCAGGAGAACCAGATCGAAAGCGTTTTCCTCGACAAGTTTGAGGGCAGTGGCGCCATCCTCTGCGGTTACGACTTCGTGGCCATCGCGCGTCAGGCGCCGGGCAAGCAGGTCACGATTGGATCGGTGGTCGTCGACAACGAGTATGCGGGAGGGCTCTGTCTGCTTGGCGGCGGTGCCTCCGTCCGGCAGGGGACGGATCACATGCGAAAGTCGATCGAGCAGCTGAGCCGGCGCTTCCCGATCTGCAACCATGTCCGCGCCTGCGAAGTCGACCAGCGAATCGATGCGGGCAAGCAGGCGCTTCGCCGCGCCGAGCATATTCTGCAGGTCACGGACAAAGACGGGGACATGCGCCGCCAGTGCGTCCTCCAGCAGCATCTCGCCATAGCCCTTAACCGCATTCATGGGCGTTCGGAGATCGTGGCGGAGTTTGCTGACGAAGGTTTCGTAGTCGCCGTCAGCGGCGCGCTGAGCAACACAGCCCGGATCAATCAAACCATCGATCAATTGCTGGAGCGCGACGCCAGCCTGACGAATCCGCGCCAGATCCGGCCCGAAACGATCGAGGCCGTGCCGCGGCGCATCCTCCAAAAGGATCTCCGCAAACCCGACGATCGCGCCAACCGGCGCGCTAAAGTCCTGGCGGACATGGGCGAGCAGAGCGCGCTTCAGCCGCCGATTCGAATGCGACTCGGACGCTGCAGGCATGCTTGCTTTCGTGTCCTCCTGCCGATACCAGAGATCAGCGGCTTCAGGTGCTTCTTCGGTCGAGTGCAGCCGACATTTTTTCGAGGAGGCGCGGAAAGTCGATTGGCTTGGTATCGTAATCGTCGCAACCGGCATCGAGCGCTCTCTCGCGATCATCCGACATCGCGTGGGCCGTGAGCGCAATCACCGGGATCGTCCTGGTTGCAGCCGCTGCCTTAATCTGACGCGTAGCCTCCCAGCCATCGAGGCCCGGCAGGCTCATGTCCATGAGAATAAGATCGGGGTTCTGCGACACCGCCATCTCGACGGCCTGCTCCCCGTCGAATGCCATGACAACCTCAAAACCCTTGCGGATCAATCGGCGCGACAGCATGTCCCGGTTCATCTCATTGTCTTCAACCAAAAGGATTTTCGACATTTTTGCCTCACCTCGCCGGACCATCTCGAATCAAGCATTGCTCCCCGCTGCCGCGTGCCGCCGAACGCTTCGTCGAATCGCCTCCGCCAAATCAATATTGGACGTTGCTTCCTTTGCCAGGATCTGTTCCGTCCCGCCGGAAAGCACTTGCTTCTCCTCGGCCGTCAGCTGTTTGGCCGTCAAGACCACGACTGGTATGTTCCGTAGCGTTGGATGTTTCTGGATGGCTTCGAGAAAGGCGAACCCGTCCATTTCCGGCATCATCAGGTCAAGCAGGATCAGTGCAGGTGGCGAATGGCTGTCGAGCCAACGCAAACCCTCCACCCCATTCGCGGCTTCGCCGGCAGCGAACCCCAGCCTTTCCAGAACGCGACGCGTGGCCTCACGGGTCGAGGCATCGTCTTCAACGAGCAGAACCAGACCAGCGCCCGCGCCAGAACAGTACCGGCGCAGCATTGCCGTCAGGCTGGCGCGGTCGACCGGTTTGGTCATGAAGTCTGCGGCGCCAAGTGTAAAAGCCATGCCGCGATCCATCAGCATTGTCACAATCACGACCGGGATGTCACGGAGATCCGGGTCGGACTTCAAGGCAACCAGAACCGCCCAGCCATCCATTCGAGGCATAAGGATGTCGAGCGTGATCGCCTGGGGCCGATGCGCGCGCGCCTGCGCCAGGGCCTCTTCCCCCGTGCGCGCATGAATGACCCGAAAACCCTCTTTGCCGAGGGTGATGCTTAGCAGGTCCAATACCGCCGGATCGTCATCGACGACCAGAACGGTCGAAGCTCCTTCCGCGACATCCGAGACGCGCGGTGGCGCTGCCGGCGTCGAGATCGCATTGGTCCTATCAGGCAACGTAATGATAAACGTCGATCCCTTGCCCGGTTCGCTCTCGACGCTGATATCGCCGGCCAAGATGACGCAGAAATGCTTGGTAATCGCCAGCCCCAGGCCCGTGCCGCCGAAGCGCTTGGTCGTTGCCGTGTCAGCCTGCGTGAAAGCCTGAAACAGCTTCGCGATCTGCCCCTGAGTCATACCGATGCCGGTATCGGTGACCCGGAATCTGACGGCCCCGCCCGTCGGAGTCGGCAATCTCGAGACCTCGAGAATCAGCTTGCCATTGGAGGTGAATTTGCTGCTGTTGCTCAGCAAGTTCAGCAGGCTCTGCTTGACCTTGGTCAGGTCGGAACGCATCCGCCCGATATCCGCCGGACAGATGACCTCCATCTGATTGTTGTTCTTTGCCACCAGGGGCCGGATGATCGACTGGACCTCGCCAATCATGGCAGCGAGGTCGATGTCCTCCAAATAGACATCCACCTTTCCGGCCTCGATCTTGGACAGATCGAGGATATCGTTGATCACGGTGAGGAGGTGCCGGCCGGCCCCCTCGATCTTCTCCAGATCGGGGAGGAACCGGGAGTGTCCCTGCTCCTCTGCCTCTTCCTTTAGGATCTCGCTATAACCAATGATGGCGTTAAGCGGCGTGCGAAGTTCGTGGCTCATATTGGCAAGGAAGGCACTCTTGGTTCGATTTGCCTCGGTCGCCTGATCGCGGGCGATTTCAAGTCGCGAGACAAGATCGGCGAGCTCGAGTTCCCGATGTTTCAGCGTGCTTATATCCGCCAGGGTGGTGACGATACCGCCTTCCTGCGTGCGATGCGCCGCCACCCTCAGCCAGGTTCCATCGGTGAACTGCAACTCTTCTTCGCTCGGCGCGCCACGATGAAGGGCCAGCTGATGTGCGATCCAGGTCGCATCGTCCGCTGCTCCGATCTCTCGAGCACGGCTTTCGGTCAACCCCTGGAGCAACGTCTCGAAATGAGCTCCGATGCTGAACAAATTCGGGGCCTTGAGGAGTTGCTTGCAGCGATTGTTGAAGGTGACCAGCCGATCCTCACTGTCCCACAGCGCGAAGCCATCGGAGATGCTCTCGATGGCATCGCTCAGCCGATTGCGCGCCAACTCGATTTGGGCCTGGGCATGCCTCTGCAATGTTATGTCGGTGTACATGGTAACGAAACCACCGGTCGGCACGGGATTGCGACGCACCTCCAAGACGGTTCCGTCGGGCAGCGTTCGCTCACCGACAAAAGGCTGGTCCAGTATGGCCATCCGCTTTTCAAGGTGATGGTCGGGGCTTCCGGAACCGAAGTCGCCGCGCTGGGCCAGGTAGCGGATAAATTCGGCGTAGGTCGTCTCTCGGCTCAATAGCTCCGAGGGCAAGGCCAGCAGAACACTAAATTGCTTGTTCCAGGCGACCAGCTTGTGGTCGCGGTCGAACATTGTAACGCCTTGCACCATGTGGTCGAAGGTCGCCTGCAGCACTCGGTTCGCCTTCGTAGCCTGATCGCGCGCCACTTCAAGACTGGCGATCGCCTGCTCGCGCTCGATGGCCAGGCGATTGCGCTCGATGAGTCCTTCCCGGAAAAGCGCCAGCGTGCGCGCTATGGCGCCGATCTCGTGCCATCCTGCTTCGGGCATCTCGATATCGGTCCGGCCACTTGTCAAAGCGGTGATCGTTTCGCCGATGCGGCGCAACGGCACGACAATGGAGCGCAGCACGAGGACCGTCAGCGTCAGGGCACAGACTCCCGCCGTAATCAGGATGACCCATGACATCCGAACAGCCCGCGCCGAATCGCGCTGTGCCTGCTCACTTGCATTGGCGGCCTGGTCTCTCAGCTTGGTGACGAGCTGCGTCAACCGCTGGTCGATGGCAAAGATATGGACGCGAGCGGCCGCCATCAGCGAGTTACCGATCACGCGCCGGTCGTCGGTATAGGCATTGACCGCTTCCAGGGCCCGGGCCATCAGCTCGCCGAGATCGCGGCGAATGGCGGTGATCGCCGCCGGATCATAGGGCTCCAACGCGGTGAGCTGCTCATCCAACGTACGCTTGGCCTCGTTGGCCCGCTCCTCGGATAGGTTGAGCAAGCTGACGGCCAGGTCGGTGAGCCAGTATTTCAGATCACCGAAAGCCTTCTCAGTGGTACTTGCGGTACGCAGTATCTCGACATAATGGGCTTCGGCGGACAGCGCCATTGCATTCTGATTCAGGCTCCGGCCCAGGAAGATGCTGGTGCCAGCCAGAATGAGCAGAAGAACCGAGGACAGAAGCACCAGCCGGGTGGAGATGGAGAGCCGTGACATCCCCGCATCCAGCCAGAGTCGCGGTGGCTGCGCGGCCGTCATCCGTTGGGGCGGAATATGGTGATGCTTATAACGCCGCCAAGATCGCCCTCGCTGGCGCCCTCCTTAGGATAGCCCGTGATGTCGATCTCCCCCTTCTTGGGTCCGTGGCAGGATAAGCAAGAGGTCGCATAGTACTCCGGCACCATCACGCGAATGGCCTCGCGCCCCTTGTTAGGCTCGACCTGCCAGAAGAGCTGGCCGTGAGGCCAGCTGAGCGACAAAAACTTGCTTTCGATGACGCTTTTTTCCCACTCATCCGGCCTGGATTTCCGATTGCGGACGAGCGCAGGTGGCGCGGTCACCTTTATCTCGGCTTCATCGCCGACTTTTTTTTGAAGCCTCTCGGTCACTAGTCGCGCGAAGGTCGCGGGAATGAAACCTTTGAAGCCGGAGCCCTGTTCGTTGATCAGGCTTTGATTCTCGTCCATCACCTCCTTGATCGACGCCATCTCGGCCCGCAGCAGATGCCCTTTGCGCGATGTCGGATCAATCGACATGGGGTCAACACCGGTGGCCTTGGTATATTTTTCAACGGCCGCGGCCAGCACGACGTCGCCGGTGAGCCCCTTGTCGCCCTTGCTCGGATCGTTGATCAACGCTTGATTGCTGGAGATTACGGACCGGCCGGCCTGCAACAGCTTGGCAAGGCTTACGGCAATCTCGACCTCATCGGACTCGGATCCCAGGACCCGTTGCGCGAGGAAGCCAAGTAACATGACCATGATAACGACGCATGCGCCTAGCTTAAGCATGGCCCAGGCGTGACAATTTATGGCGCTGCTTCGGTGGAGCATATTATGCCTCGCTGTTCCTTCGGAGCTATGGACCGACATCCGTCAGGTGGCCTTCAAACTGACAATTGCGTGACTAGGGCGGGCATGGCCAGCATCGGTTGCAAGGTCAAGAGGCGGTTTCGGTGCGCAGGTATTGGCGGCGCTGGGTGGCGAAGGGTTCGTCTGCTTGCCTTCTTAAAATGCTTTGAGCGGCAAAGAGGCAGCGGGCCCTATCGATCACCAAGCGAGGGGCTCCTGCGCCAGTCGTTTTGGTCCTCCCCAATCCGTGACACACAGACATACTTAAGTTTGTTACTCTGAGCCGATGTAAAGGCAGGCGCAAGCCCACCCTTTTTCTCGCCCACATTCTCCTGGAGGAGTAGTCATGACGCGCAGAACAGACTTCTCGAGCCAAGTCGCTGCCGCAGTTATGGGAACTGCGCTCGTGTTCGTCGGGGCATTTCCAGCGCTTGCTGGCGATGTCGCCCAAGAGGTATCTGTCGCGGCGCAACACGCCGGATATGCCGCCGATGCCTTGATTATCACAACCACGCACACGCATCTCCATCACACGGTCAATTGCCTTGTCGGCCCCGACGGCCAGGGTTTCGACGCCAAGGAGTTGAACCCTTGCCAAGGCAAAGGAAATGGTGCCCTTCCGGACACGACCGATACGGCGAAGAAGCAGATGCTTCAGGAGGCGCTGGCCAAAGCCCAGGAAGGCTTGGCGTCTGATGACTTGGCGGCCGCCAAGTTGGACGCCGCCGCCGCTCAAGCTATCCTCAAAAAGGCGATGTGATGCAAAGCCACAGGGCCGCAAATCACCGAGAGAATCGCTGAGCGCCGCTGCGCCAGGCCTGTGAGCTGCTGGAGAAAATCCGGCCCAACCTCCAGTTTGCCCCTCAATCGCCCTCGCAAACCCGGGCCGGAAAGGTGTCCTTTACGGCCGGGTCGGTTTGCCATCTGGCATGATAGTCACCTGTGCGAGCGATCCGCAGGCGTAAACAACGCCGTGATGTAAACGCGCGCTCAGCTCGACCGGCCGTGACATTCAAACCAATCTCGTCGCAGATAGATCGATCGGCTCGAAGGTCCTATGCTGTAAGGCATCCCATGCCAAGTCGAGGCGATCATGGCGCGCAATGTTCGCAAATGTCTGGAAGACCTGGGCCTTGGAATGTACGTCGGGACCTTCGTCGCCAACGATGTTGATCCCAAATGGTGAAGACCAATTTCGGCAATGCTATATCACGTCTGCTCTGGGGCGGAGTTTGCTTGTCCCGCGTAGAAAGTGGCCTACTCCAGAGAATGGTCGACGAGCTCCCTGGGAAATTGCGCGCAGTCGTCGAGGCCCAATTCGAAACCTACAACCTTGTCCAACGCGAAGCAGACGGCCGCGCGCTGAATTTCTATCGACGGAGATGGGGTCGCGCCGATGTCAGCAATGTGCCTCTCCTGGCGATGAGAGGCATGGACGCCCCTCTCATCAGAGTGAGCTTTACCATTGACGAAAATGGGCCAGAACATCACGCCGTCCTCACCGCCGTGAATCGGCGGGCATTCTGTCTTACTTTTGATGCGGACATGCGAGCTCTTTGCGGAAGCCCGGACTTCTCGGTCATGCATGTCACGCGATCATGGCGTTCGAATTTTGAACCTGGGTGATACCGTTTCTTCGCCGGCACCAAATGATCCGCCCAGCAACGCGGGCGGCGCAGTGTCTGGTTCTGGAATCGGGCCACGAAAGCGGGCAGGCGGGACCGCGTGTTGGAGATTGGCGAGCAATTGTGTGGTGCCGGCCCCCACAACCACAAATAACCCCGTCAGCTCAACAAGTTGGCGGGGTTTTGCTTTGACGAGCGCCGAGCAAATGCAGGACTGCGGAAGTCGATCACCTCGGAGATGTCGGCTGACGCGAGATCGATCGAGGCTTCCATCGCGGACCTCAGCGGTGAATTGACCGGTCGGCACGAGGTGAGAGGCCGCGGGGAATAAACGCGTGCGCGATTCAGTCTCCCTTACTGTTGGCCCTGCATGGGCATGAGAGTGAGGTAGTCAGATGCTGCGGACTGATAACAATCCTGAACTGCGCGAGTTCGACCCGGTGATCCGATTCCTGCACTGGTTGACCCTGTTCCTCATCGCCACGATTTTCATGCTCGCCTTCTCGATCCATTTCGCATCGTCTAGCGCGGAGGCCTTTGCACTCACCCAGCTACATCGCTCGTTCGGCGTGACCGTATGGGTCGTGACGCTGTGTCGGCTCGTTTGGCGCCAATTCTCGCGTTTTCCCAACTGGCCCCCTGACATGCCACAGGCGATGCGGTTCGCGGCGCAGTGGAGCGAATACGCGCTCTATGCCCTCGTGCTGACCCAGCCGATCCTCGGGCTCCTCCAAACCAACGCGCACGGCGACCGGGTGAGCCTGTTCTTCCTTGGCCAGTTGCCGGCGCTGATCGGCATGGACCACCCACTTGCGAAACAGCTCCTAGAGGTGCACGTGACGGTCGGGCTCCTACTTCTCGGCCTGATTGCGCTTCATGCCTCGGCGGCGCTCTACCACCATTTCTGGCGCCACGACGATACGCTCGAAGCCATGCTGCCGCAGGGAATGAGGCGCCGAGCCGCGATGGGTCGCGCGCACGAAAGCCCTAGTCCAGACCACTGACCGGGTGATCGTTTTCCTTAAAATTTCGCTCGCCAATCGGAAATAACGGCCCGGACGGCTGGACTGCATCTCAGACTCACAACCTGGTGGGAGACGAAGGAGACGAGAATGCCCGCCGGATATGATCCCGTTAACTGTCACGGAGGCTCCGCAGCCTTTCTTTTTGCCGGGAATAAATTTCTTCGGAGAGTGGTCATTATGTTCGTCAACCCCCGCAACCTGGAGATCACGTCATGTCAAATCGAAACATTCAAAAGCCCGGCCGGATCTTGGAAACGATCGGCCAAGACGGGCTCGACCGCCGCGGCCTGCTGAAATGCATGGCCTGGGCCGGCGCCG
>WNFS01004489.1_pt1 | contig 10656 bp, 8 predicted proteins | sample 5400141 | NCBI WGS metagenome assembly WNFS01 (sample SAMN13153358, study PRJNA577476) | soil metagenome | isolation source: 60 cm saprolite under Madrone tree | place: USA:California | collected 2016-06-14 | reverse complement strand
CCAGAGCAGAACCGCGTTGGAGCGAAGCCACCGGCTCTGGATAATGCCAGCAAGAGCGAACGAAACAAACACCGTGGCGAATCCGACCCAAGAACCAATATCGATTGAACCCAAGAGGAAGGTCCGCGATGCTGGCGTCAGGCGAACGAATAGTTCCTGCAAGCCGGCGCCCACGAAGAGCGCACTAATTGACGCTCCCAGGGCGATGGCAAAATTGCGAAGTGGTGTGATCATTTGCCGTCTAACCAATAATTAGACGACGTGAATGTCGTGTAACAAACAAACGCGACGAATATGTCCCATAACATTCCGGCCGGGCGCCCGAGCCGCAGTCAGCTTCGTTAAGCCGACGCCTCTCACGCATGCTTCTCCTCCGCGAGGTTGAGCTCTGAGCGCAGGTGCTCGCGAATCAAATACTTCTGAACCTTGCCGCTGATCGTGAGCGGAAAGCTCTCCACGAAGCGCACGTAGCGAGGCACCTTGTAGTGCGCAATTTGCCCGCGGCAGAATTCCCGGATTTCCTCATCGGAGGCGGTCATGCCGTCCCGCAGGCGGATGCACGCGCAAACGGCCTCACCGTACTTGGCGTCGGGAACACCGACCACGGCGACGTCGAGCACCGCGGGGTGCCGATAGAGAAATTCCTCGATTTCCCGCGGCGAGACGTTCTCGCCGCCGCGGATGATCATGTCCTTCACGCGACCGACGATATTGCAGTAGCCCTGCTCGTCGATGACCCCTAGATCGCCGGTGTGCATCCAGCCGCCTGCATCGATCACATCCCGCGTGCGCTCGGCATCACCCCAGTATCCTCGCATCACGCTGTAGCCTCGAGTCAGGAGTTCGCCGGCGGTGCCGCGCGGCGTGACGTGCCCGTTCGAGTCGATGATTTTCACCTGCACGTGCGGATGCACGCGTCCGACGGTGCCGACGCGACGATCGATGGGATCGTCCGGCTGGCTCTGAAAGCTGACCGGGCTGGTCTCCGTCATGCCGTAGCAGATCGTCACCTCCGGCATGTGCATCTCGGCGACGACTCGGCGCATGACCGCGATCGGACACGGTGATCCGGCCATGATGCCGGTGCGCAGCGACGATAGATCGAACTGGCTGAACCGAGGATGCTCCAATTCCGCGATGAACATGGTCGGCACGCCGTACAACGCCGTGCACCGCGCGTTCGCCACCGTCTCGAGCACCGCCAGCGGCTCGAAGCCGTCGCCGGAAAACACACTCGCCGCCCCGTGCGTCATGGCCGCCAGCACGCCCAGCACCATGCCGAAGCAGTGATACAACGGCACCGGGATACAGACGCTGTCGTCCGCGGTAAGGCGCATGCCCTCGCCGACGAAGAACCCGTTGTTCACGATGTTGAAGTGCGTCAACGTCGCGCCTTTCGGCGTACCCGTCGTACCGCTCGTGAATTGGATATTGAAAACCTGGTCCGCGTCCAGCTGCTCCTCGATGGACGCCAGCGCTGCCTCGTCGAGATCGTGCCCCGATGCCAAAAGGTCGCTGAACGACAGCGTGCCGGCCACGGGTTCCGCGCCCAACTGAACCAGCAGGCGAAGTTCCGGGAAGGCCGCGCATACCAGCCGGCCGGGCGCGGCGCTGCGAAGTTCGGGAATCAAGGACTGAAGCATGGCCACGTAGTCGCTGGTCTTGAAGCGCGGCGCGAATACCAGGGCGCGGCAGCCGACGAGGCGCAACGCGAACTCGAGTTCCGTATTACGGTAGGCGGGATTGATGTTCACCAATACCAGTCCGGCGCGCGCCGCCCCGAACATCGTCAACACCCACTCGGCGCAGTTCGGCGCCCAGATGCCGATGCGCTCGCCCGGCTTGAGGCCGCAGGCGACCAGTCCGCGCGCCACCCGCTCGACCTCGCGATCGAATTCGGCGAACGTGAATCGGGTCGACTGGAACGGCACCACGAGCGCCAAGCGGTCCGGCACCTGGTCGACGGCGGCCTTTAGAACTCCGTCCACCGTGCGATAGAGCAGGGGCTGATCGCTGGTGCCCGACACGAAACTCAAAGAGGGTTGCCGACGGCTGCGGTGCATGTGACTCAGCGTAGACGCGCGCTGCCGACATGGCAATGACCCTCGCCTTTTCACCCGGCCTAATACAGAAGCGCGCGCGGCGTGAGCGAGTATGATTCCCAGCAGCCGGCGGCGGCTCCCCTGCGTTACGCACCGCGGCCTAGGTTAGTATTACCTGCACCGACGGCTATCCCTTGCGTTGCGCATCCGCGGCCGTTGGGTCGCGTCATCCGTTGCGACGCAGGGTGATCGCGTGTGCGCCTTTGAGGAGAAGTCGTGTCGACCAAGGCCGTCATCGGCGGGCATATCATTCAGCGCCTGGACACCGTCACCGAGGCGCACGTTCGGGGACTTGCCGAACTGCTGATCGATTGCGTGGACGGCGACGCGTCGGTGAGCTTCATGCACCCCTTGGCCGTGCCGAAGGCACTGGATTTCTGGCATCGCATAGCTCACGGAGTGGCTCGAGGCGAGCGTGCGCTGCTCGTGGCCGAAGATGCGGGCGGCGTTGTCGGCACCGTGCAGCTCATCCTCGATCAGCCAGAGAATCAGCCGCACCGCGCCGATCTGTCGAAGATGCTCGTGCACCGCCGAGCACGGCGTCAGGGATTGGGGGAGGGATTGCTGCGCGCCGCGGAGGATGTCGCACGCGACTGCGGGAAATCACTGCTGGTGCTCGACACAGCGAGCGCCGATGCGGAGCGTCTTTATGTCAAGTTGGGTTGGCGGCGCTGCGGCGTCATCCCAGGGTACGCCCTGCTGCCGCGTGGCGGACTGTGTGACACCACCTACTTCTACCGAACGCTGGATACCTAGCCGCTCGCAGTCTGAACGAACGGCGCTACAAGCCTCGGCGGCAATTGCATGTGACGCGGCAGCACCGGAGAATTGAGCCGGTCCATCAGGCTCCTGTCCGGCCAATGCCGTATTCTCGAACGCCCGAACAGCGGTGTGTCGAGAGCTGGACATCCATACAGTATGTTTCTGGCGGGGAGATAGGATGATGAAGCAATTACCACTCGGCAAATCGGGTCCCGCTGCCTCCGCGCTCGGACTGGGCTGCATGGGCATGTCCGGGATGTACGGTCCGGCGGACCGCAAGGAAAGTCTCGCCACGCTCCAGGCGGCCGTCGACGCCGGGATCACCCTGCTTGATACCGGTGATTTCTACGGCATGGGGCACAACGAATTACTGATCGGCGAGGCGCTGAAGTCGATCGCCCGTGACCGCGTGCTCCTCAGCGTGAAGTTCGGGGGTCTGCGCGATCCCGCCGGCGGCTGGGCCGGCTATGACACGCGGCCGAAAGCGGTCAAGAACTTCCTTGCCTATTCCTTGCAGCGGCTGGGCGTCGACTATATCGACATTTACCGTCCCGCTCGCCTCGATCCGCAAGTGCCGATCGAGGACACGCTCGGTGCCATCGCGGACATGATCAACGCGGGATACGTGCGCCATATCGGTCTTTCCGAAATCGGCGCGGAAACCCTGCGGCGCGCAGCCGCAGTGCACCCCATCAGCGATTTGCAGATCGAGTATTCGTTGATTTCCCGCGGTATCGAAGATCGCATCCTGCCGACGGCGCGGGAACTCGGCATCGGCATTACGGCGTACGGCGTGTTGTCGCGGGGACTCATCAGTGGTCACTGGCGCAAGGACAACGTCGCCGCGGGTGACTTCCGCGCGCGCAGCCCGCGCTTCCAGGGCGCCAACGTCGACGCCAACCTGGCCCTCGTCGAGGCACTTCGGGATATTGCGGCCGCGAAGGACATCAGCGTTGCGCAGGTCGCGATCGCCTGGGTTGCCCAACAGGGAGACGACATCATTCCGCTCATCGGCGCGCGGCGCCGCGATCGCCTGGCCGAAGCGCTCGGCTCGCTGGATGCGGCGCTCACGGCAAAAGACATGGCGGCCATCGAACTCGCCGTCCCGAAGGGCGCGGCCGCAGGTGCGCGTTACCCCGGCGCAGCGATGGCCGACCTGGACAGCGAGAAATGATTCGACTCGCTTGAAGGAACGCCGGCGCCTTGATTCGCCAGACGCTGTTCATACAGGCCTCAAGCATCGCCTCAAGCGCCGCCTCAAGCGTCGCCATCAATAATCCCGAGGTCTGTCAGCACTCGTTGGGTTTCATTCGCCCCGCGGACACGAACCGCATGCATGCCAAAACTCTGTGCGGCTTCGACGTTGAGCGGGTTGTCATCCAAAAACAGCACCTGCCCGGGCATGAAACCCAGCGAATCGACGACATGTTCAAAGGCGTCGGCATCAGGTTTGATTTTCCCGGTGAGATGCGAAATAAAGTGGCTGTCGAACGCAGGGCCAAGTCCCATGTCGTTCAACACTCGGGGCCAGTGCAGACTGTTGCTATTCGACAGCAGTGCGCGTCGATAGGACGGTGGTATGAGCGCCAACATTTCCAAGGTGCCCGGATAAAGCCCGGTTGGCCACCCTGCAAACGATTCCAGAAATAGCTGCGGTTCGACGGCGAGGCCAAACTCCGAAATCACGCCGTCCGCAAACTCGTTGGCATCGATCCGTCCGGTCTCAAATTTTCGCACCGACTCCGATTGCAGCCACATGCGCCAAAGCTCATCCGTGGTCACCGCATTGCCCAGCCATTCGAGCATGGTGTCGACGCCGCTGAGCTGCACGAGCACCCCGCCCACATCGAACAGCAATACGCGAATGTCTTCTGGCGGACCGTTAATTTTCATCTTGAGAAATGGTACTACGATTCCGTCGCGATCCGAACGTACACGCCGACAGGACCGGAAGCACACGCCGACCGGACCGGACGTACGCCTACCGGGGCCGGCCCTACGCCTGCCGGAGTACGTCGGGAAACCTAGGAGCGTTCAAGTCAGGGGCAGCACAGAAGGCAACCGAGGCGCGTACAATCACTGGAACATGCCCCTGCCCCATCATCACTCGAATAACACGGCACCGCAGCCCTTCCCGCAGCAACCAGGGATACCCGCATGACTCCAAGTGAAAGTGGCCTTCTCACGTCAGCCAGTGATATCCCCGTGACTTCGAGTGAAACGCGCGAACTTCATCGCGGCATCGGTACTCGGCAACTGAGCATGATTGCGATCGGCGGCGCGATCGGCACGGGTTTGTTCTTCGCCAGCGGCGGAGCCATAGCGCAAGCCGGCCCGGGCGGCGCGCTGCTGGCGTACGCAACCATGGGTCTCGCGGTGTACTGCATGATGCAGTCGCTGGGCGAGATGGCGACGCAATTGCCCATTCCGGGTTCCTTCGAGGCGTATGCGGAGCGCTTCATCGATCCGTCCCTGGGGTTTGCGGTGGGCTGGAACTACTGGTTCAGCTGGTCGATCACGCTGGCGGCCGAGTTGGTCGCGGGGGCCCTCATCGTACAATTCTGGTTCCCGCATTCGAACTCTATGTTTTGGGCCATGGGCTTCTTTGCGGTGCTTCTGGCGCTCAACCTCTTGTCGGTCAAGGCGTATGCCGAAGCCGAGTATTGGTTCGCCGGGATCAAGGTCGTGACCGTAGTCATTTTCCTGGCGGTGGGAGGCCTGATGATCACCGGCATGATCGGCGATCACCATGCAGGCTTTCAAAACTGGACGCTGAGCGACCCCAAGTCCGGCACGCGGGCTCCCTTCGTAGGCGGCTGGACGTCGGTGCTGGCAGTGTTCTTGGTGGCCGGTTTCTCATTCCAGGGAACGGAAGGCGTGGGTCTTGCCGCGGCGGAAACCACCAACCCGAGCAAAAACGTCCCCAAGGCGATCAGGACCGTTTTCTGGCGCATCCTGCTGTTCTATATCGGCTCCATTTTCGTGGTCGGCACCTTGGTCGGTTACAACGACCCGAATCTGCTGCACGGCGACGAGAGTCACATTGCCTTCTCGCCCTTCACGATGGTGTTCCAGATGCTTCCGAGGTTCGGGTATTACGCCGCCAATCTCATGAATGCGGTGATCCTGTCCTCGGTGCTGTCTTGCGGGAATTCCTCGATGTATGTGGCCTCACGAATGTTGTATGCGATGTCCCATAGCCGCAAGGCGCCGAAGCTGTTCAGCAAGCTCAACCGGCGCGGCGTGCCCGTGGCCGCACTCCTGGCCACGGGGTTGGTCAGTGCCCTGGCCTTCTTTTCCACCCTGGTGGGTGACCAGAAGATCTATCAGATTTTCTACAATGCCTCGAGCCTGAGCGGTTTCCTGATTTGGCTGGGCATCGCGGTCTGCCACCTGCGCTTCCGCCAGGCGTGGGTCGCACAGGGCCGGAGCCTCGACGATCTGAAATTCAAGTCGAAGTTCTACCCCTACGGCCCATGGCTCGCCGTGATCCTCTTCTTGGTGGTGTTGTTCGGCGCCAACATCGGCGTATTCCAAGCCCCGGTGTTTTCCTGGTTCGACTTCATCACCGGCTACCTGATGATTCCGGGTTTCGTCCTCTTTTACTTGGGCCACAAATACTGGAACAAGACGCGGGTAATACCCCTGAAGGACTGTAATTTCGAGATGGACTGAGGCGCTGCGGCGCGCCTCTCGCCAGGATTCCGGCCGCCCCCTGGGTGGTGTTTCCCGGCAATCCGGGCCACGCATATCTCGCATCCAGCAATGGCCTGGCCGAGATTACACCCGTAATCATTCCGGCCGATCACGCAATAGCCGCGAAATCGAGTGCGCGCAAGCTCCGGACATGCGCCAAAGTATCGTCGTATACGAACAAGATGACCTGATGCGCGCCCTGCTCGTGGAATGGCTGAGAAACGCCGGCTATCGAGCTCACGGCGTCGCGCCGCACTGCGCACCTACCGATAATGTGGATCTTGTGATCGTCAGTATTTATATGCCCAAACATGCGGGCGGACGCCTGGTCGATGAAATTCGCGCAGCGTATCCGGGAACACCGGTGGTGGCGATCTCCGGACAATTCCGCTCCGGCCTCTCGAGTGCCGGTGCGACGGCGCAGACGCTCGGCGTGGCCCAGGTCATCGCCAAGCCGCTGACCCGCGATGCTCTGCTCGCGACCGTTCGCGCTATGATCGGTCCACCGAATTAAGGCTCTGCGAGACGCATGCCCCCATCCGACGATCTCATTGCGCAGCCCACCGCCCCCATCCGGTTCAAGCGCCTGCGGCTCGGGATCGCGGTACTTGGCTTGTTTGTCATATTTGCGTTTGCGGCCTCCTCCGCTTACGACGCTTCGCGTGCCTACCACAATTCGCTCGCTGCGACCGATCGCGAAATCAGCAATGTCGCGACGGCGCTCGCCGAGCAAACCGCGTGGACTTGGCAGGGCATCGATTTGCTGCTCCGGGATACGGCGCGTTGGTACCAGAACGACAGCCGCAAGATCGCGCCCGAGCGTCTCAATGAAGTCCTCGCGAATCGCACCGCCGGAGTACCGCAGCTGCGGATGATCACCATCGACGATCCCCAGGGTATACAGCGGCACCGCTCGCGCGGCTCCGTACCGCCGAATTTCGACGTGTCCGACCGCGCTTACTTCATCGCTCAGCGCGACAGCGCTGCGACGGGGCTCTTCGTCAGCGAACCGCTGATCACCCGGAGCGAGAGCCGGATGGGAATAGTCCTGTCGCGGCGCATCGAGGGCGACCATGGAGAGTTCGCAGGGGTCGTTACCGCCATCGTCGACCTCGCGGATCTCGAGAGGTTCTACAGCTCGGTCACCCTCGGGAAGGGCAGCGCCGTCCAGCTCCTGCGCGACAATGGCACGCTGCTCATACACAATCCGCCGGCGCCGGAAGCGATCAACAGAAAATTCCCGGAACTCGCCGCCGTACCGGCTGCGCCGGCAAGCCGCGTGGTGAACCCGATCGATGGCCGGCGAGACTTCATCGCGGTGGCGCGCGTACGGGACACCCCACTGGTGATGACGGTCACTCGCGACGAGTCTGTTGCCATGCGCCCGTGGCGCGATGAAGCGATTCGACTGGCCGCGCGCACCATCGTAGTCACCCTTCTGGGTTTGGCCGCCATTGCCGCGCTGTGGCGCCAGCTGCGGCGCATTGAAACGGGTGAGCGCGCACTGCGGGACAGTGAGGAACGCTACGCACTGGCGATGGAGGGAGCGAACGAAGGGCACTGGGACTGGAACCTCGAGACCGATCACCTCTTCCTGTCGTCGAAGATGAAAATGCTCGAGGGCAAAGACGAAGACCATGCCGCGACCACCCGCACCGCGTGGAATGCAACCACTCTCGTCCACGTGGATGACCGGGCACGGCTCGACGCTGCGGTCAAGGATCACCTCGAGGGTCGCACGCCGAGCTTTGAATGCGAATACCGCGTCGAGCAGCGCAACGGCGACTGGCGCTGGCTGCTCGCGCGCGGCCGCTGTCTGCGGGACGCGGCGGGCAAACCGTACCGGTTCGTGGGTTCAGCCATCGACGTGACGGATCAAAAACAAGCGCAGGCCGACAAAGAGCATCTGGAGGCGCAACTGCGGCAATCGCAGAAAATGGAGGCCATCGGCACGCTGGCAGGCGGCATCGCCCACGACTTCAACAATATCTTGGGAGCTATCTTAGGATACGGCGAGCTTGCACAAGAACTCTCCGTTCGCGACAGTGCCTTACGGCGCTACCTTGACAACGTGATGCACGCGGCCGGGCGAGCCAAGATGCTCGTCGACCGCATCCTCGGATTCAGCCGCAGCGGGATGGGTGAGCGCGCACATGTGCATGTCCAGTCGGTCATCGAAGAATCCCTGGAACTGATCGCGGCATCCCTGCCCGCCAACGTACGTCTGGACAAAAAACTCGATGCCGGCGATGCCGCATTGATCGGCGATTCGACGCAATTGCATCAGGTCGCCATGAATCTCTGTACCAATGCGGTACATGCCATGGAGCGCGGCGGCACGCTCACCGTGCTTCTCGAACGCATTCGATTGATCGAGGGCCGTTCGCTTTCGCGCGGCGCGCTCTCCCCGGGGAACTACGCGCGGCTCGTGATCCGGGACACGGGCACCGGCATTCCGCCCGCTGTGCTCGAGCGAATATTCGATCCGTTCTTCACGACCAAAGGTATCGGCGAAGGAACCGGTCTGGGTCTATCGCTGGTGCATGGGATCGTGACCGATCTCGGCGGTGCGATCGATGTCAAAACGACCGCCGGGAAAGGAACGAGCTTTGAGATCTGGCTGCCGATCTCGGCCGAAGCCGGAAAGCCCGCCGTTGAAACGGTGCGCGAACTGCCGCGCGGACACGGTGAGACGGTGATGATCGTCGATGACGAACCGATGCTGGTGACGCTCGCCGAAGAAATGCTTGCCGAACTCGGCTACGAGCCGGTGGGTTTCGGTTCGAGCAACGCGGCGCTTCAGGCATTCCGGGCCGACCCGACGCGTTTCGATCTGGTGCTCACCGATGAAGCGATGCCGGATATCGCGGGTAGCGAGCTGGCACGCGAGATCCGGCGCGTTCGGCCCGATGTACCCATCATTCTCATGAGCGGCCACGGGGGCGCACGGCTTGCGGATCGTGCGGCCGGAATCGGCGTGAATGAGGTATTGCACAAGCCGCTGCAGCGCAGTGACCTCGCCGAGTCGTTCGCGCGCAATCTAAGATCCGCGCCGTGAATGTGGGCGGAGATTCCCCGCTGATCTGGTGATACATTATTGAGGCCCGGCCTCGGAGACTATCGTCATGCCTGAGACTGTTCAGCCGCACATCTTGGTCGTCGACGACGATCCGCAGATCCGCGACTTGCTGCGGGAATACCTCACCCAGAACGAGTTGCGCGTCAGCGTGACGTCGACCGGCACGGAAATGTTGGTGATCCTCGCCGACCACGCCATCGATCTCGTGGTGCTCGACCTGCGCCTGGCAGGCGAGGATGGCATGGCGATTGCGCGCAAGCTGCGCGAGGAATCGGCGATACCCGTCATCATCCTCACCGGCGTCCGCGACGAAGCCGATCGCATCATGGGCCTCGAACTCGGTGCCGACGATTACCTGACCAAGCCTTTCAGCCCCCGCGAGCTGCTGGCTCGCATCCGCAGCGTGCTGCGGCGAACCAAGGGGGCGGCCCTGACTGAGGCGAGGCAGAGAGACGTCCGCGCCTACCGCTTTGCCGAGTTCGAGCTCAACCTGCGCACGCGGCGACTGGCAAAGCATACCGGGCAGCGGTTCGAACTGACCAACGGCGAATTCAATCTACTCGCCGCGTTACTGGCGGCTCCGCAACGAGTCCTCACTCGCGATCAGCTGCTCGAAGCCAGCCGAGTGTACGACAACGAGGTCTACGACCGATCCATTGACGTTCAGGTGCTGCGATTGCGCCGCAAGATCGAGGCCGATCCGTCGCAGCCACAGTTCATCGTCACCGAACGCGGTGTGGGATATTCGTTCAGCGCGCCGGTTGAAATTCTTTACTGACTTCCCCCGCCGTGCTCGACGAGCTGATGGCCCGCCATCGGTAAGGTAAGGCCCCTGCGAAGCAGTGCAACGTTGCGAAGCGGTGCAGCAAAGCTGAAGGCCAAGGTGGGCTCCCGTCCCTCTCGCTGCGCGTGGCGTCCGCGCTGCGGTCCGTGGAAATCGGGCACTTCACGCCCGGCGCGAATGGCGACAACGATGCTGACGACGCACCGTGTTTCCCGGGTCCTACGGTAGCAGGC
>WNFS01012233.1_pt1 | contig 10660 bp, 9 predicted proteins | sample 5400141 | NCBI WGS metagenome assembly WNFS01 (sample SAMN13153358, study PRJNA577476) | soil metagenome | isolation source: 60 cm saprolite under Madrone tree | place: USA:California | collected 2016-06-14 | reverse complement strand
ACAGGAACCTACATCGTCCCACGCAACAATGGGGCGACTTATGGCATCAGCTGGTCAGCAGCAATTGCCAGTAACCCGGATTGGATAACCATCACATCTTTTAACGAGTGGTTTGAGGGGTCGATGATTGAGCCTAGCGTGCATTATGGAAACCAGTACCTCAACCTGACGCTGCAATACGCTAAACGATGGTATGGATAGAAATAGTTTCATTTTTTTAACCCGACCATGCATTTCCCGGTCCACTCCCAGCCCTACAAATATCGATACTCGCCTGCAGACCTGTACGGGCAGGATACTCTCGATCAACGGCCTGGCTCAAAGCTTCGATAGCCTCATTATGGACGAGATTGATAGTGCAACCCCCGAAACCCCCGCCCATCATGCGAGCGCCCAGCATACCTGGAACCTGCCGCGCAATCTCTACAAGCGTATCGAGCTCGACGGAGCTGACCTCGTACTCGTCACGCAAGCCAGCATGAGACTGCCAGAGAAGCGGCCCTACCTGCTCAATCAAGCCCTCTTCTAGCAGTTTCGCCGCTGACAGGACACGAGCATCTTCAGCGATCACATAGCCTGCACGTCTGCGCAATAGATCAGGTAACTGAGAACCGTAGCGGGCAAATTGCTCCCGCGTAACATCGCGCAGGGCATGTATGGTATGCCCTGCCTGATCCTGCTGCACAATGATATCATGGAACATCTGCGCTGCTTCTTCACACTGGCGGCGCCGTTCGTTATAAGCCGAGTTTGCCAGCTCGCGACGCACGCCGGTATCAATCACCAGGAGTGATAGGCCCGGCGCATCAAATGGTAAATAACGATATTCCAGCGAACGACAGTCGAGCAGGATCGCCTGTCCAGGCCGTCCCAGGCATGATGCAGCCTGGTCGAGGATGCCTGACCGCACGCCTGAAGCTATGTGCTCGGCGCGCTGGCAAAGGGCCGCTACCTCCAATGGCGTCAACGTTGTTCCCTCAGTTCCAATGGTGAATCGACCATTTGAAAAAAGCATACACGCCTGCGCCGTTGCTACCTCTATAGCAGCCGATGAACTCATGCCACCACCCACAGGCACATCTCCATGCACCACAGCATCGAATCCGCGGAGCACTGCACCTGCGCGTGTCAGCTCCGCTATCACTCCCAGGATGTAGCGCGCCCAGGTAGGTAAAATATGAGACTGTTGTTCAAAAGTCTCCGGCAATCCTTCCAATGAAAACTGCGCATATGCTTGAAAATGAGTTGACCAGAGCCGCACGATACCATCACTACGCGCCCGGCCAGCAAACACTACCACGCGATCTATCGCTATTGGCAGCACGTACCCGTCATTATAATCAGTATGCTCGCCGATCAGGTTGACCCGTCCCGAAGCCCACGCCACCCCTAATGTACTGGCATACTGTATCCCATCATTTATGACTATAGGAAATATACTCAACGCATCCCGTGCTGGTTCTGGCATGTTGACGGAAACAGTCATACCTCCACCCTCTCGATTGCTTCTCGTAGCTCCTGTGCCTTCTGGGCCGGGGAGGAGTCGTTTGTCCACAGACCCCAAAGTGATTCAGAAGATGCTGCATATTTCAATTTGCCGGGCGCACGACCGATTGCAAGTATCTCAACATGCAGGTGAAAACGGGAATCGGCAAGCTGGTGCAATCCCAGCAGGTAGGGCATAGGAGCCATAGCTCCATCATACAGGGCGTTGTAACCGCGTACGACCTGCAACAATAACGCCGCAAAGTCACGCAACTCGGCATCCTGCATTGCCGCAAGGTTTGCGACATGACGCCGGGGATAGAGATGTGTTTCATACGGATAGCGTACATACGGTGGCAAGAAAGCCTGCCAGGTAGTGTTCGCTGCTACCTGGTATTCGCTATCTGACAGCTCTGCGCGCACGCGACAAAAAGGACAACCCCGCCCTTCTCTATCATCTTGCACAACAGTTTCTAATTCACGCTCCAGAATAGGTGGGATGATGGAGACGCCAAAGGCCTGGCCGTGAGGATGATGCTGCGTTTGTCCGATCGATTCGCCGCTATTCTCGAAGATCATGACGGTGGGGTAACGCGAGGAGAGGTCACGATAGAGGTCACGCCACAGGAGTGTGACGGCGTTAACCTCGTCGACGGTCAATTGGGTGAAAGTACGATGGTGATCCCGGCTATAAATAACTACGTATGCTTCGCCCACGGGAGGTTGTAATGGCGGAAAGTCGTTTGGATGTAGCCATACTTGCGCGTCAGGGCTAACCCTGCCTTTTGTAATGTCTTCACAAAAAGGGCATGCATTTGTTCCTTCACGGCGATTCATGCGGTTTGGCGCATTTATCACATATTGACGTAAGATAGGATTCCAAATCATCTGTTCCATTCATCCTCCTACACGAAACGCACATCGAGATCACTCAACGAGTAGAGTCGAGCTATAGAGATCGGTTTGTCCAATCTACAAGAGATGAACCACACAATCTCCCAACCTCTTCTGCCTTGTTAAAACCTACAAGTAGAACTTCCTTTGTGTTATTATACGCACTCCTCACTTCTGCCTCGACGTCTTCCACAACGTCATTTTTCGTACGATCTTTACGTCATGGAACGCCTCTGTATCGTTCCAGATTTTTCCATATCTGCGGCGAGTTTTCTGCCAAGGGTTTGTTAATGAGAATCGGCTTTAATTGCCGCTTGAGACGGGACCGGGCAGAAATAGCCTAATGCTTATCTTGCACCTGCTGGATTGATCTGGACGGTCTTAATCTCGGTGAAGAACTCGATAGCCGCCGGGCCCTGTTCGCGGGAGTGGGAGCTAGATGATCGCATGCCGCCGAAAGGGGCGTGCGGGTCGACGCCTGTCGTATCACCATTCACGCGCACCATGCCGCATTCGATTGCCTGAATGTAGTGCAAGGCGGCGTTGATGTCTCGTGTGAACAAGGAGACACTCAGTCCATACTTTGTGCTGTTTGCCAGTGCAAGTGCCTCATCGATAGTCTGCGCACGCTGTACGACCAGCAATGGTCCGAAGACCTCTTCTTGAGTCACTGGCGAGTCGTTGGGGACATCAACAACCACTGTCGGTTCAAAGAAGAAACCATGCTTGAACACCTCGCCGGTCGATGGATGCCCTCCGATCAACACTTGACCAGCCCTGGCTCCTATCTCAGCGTACCGGTTCACTTTGTCGATCGCCTCAGGCCCAATCAGGGGACCCACAGCACTCCTGGGATCAACGGCTGGTGCCACTGGCAGTGCGCGAATTTGCGACGCCAGACGATTCAGGAAGGGATCCGTCACCTCCGCCGCAACAATGGTGCGGCTCGTTGCGGTACACTTCTGCCCGGCGTAGCGCATGGCTCCAGACGCAATGAGTCTGGCAGCCTGGTCAAGGTCCGCATCGGCGAACACCAGTGCTGCATTTTTCCCGCCCATTTCCAGTTGGTACTTGATGTTGCGCCGCGCGGCGCTCTCTGCAATCCCCATACCGACCGCGTTAGAGCCGGTGAAGGTGATGGCCCGGATACCAAGATGATCTGCGAGAGCAGCGCCGGTGCTGGAACCTTTTCCAAGCACCAGGTTGAGCACTCCTTTGGGCAGGCCTGCCCTAGCAAATACCTCTGTCAGGCGAGTCGCTACCAGAGATGCGGTTTCGGCTGGCTTCCATATCACCGTGTTGCCATACGCCAGGGCCGGAGCAATCTTCCACAGGGGAATAGCGATCGGGAAGTTCCAGGGTGAAATGACAGCGACAGGTCCGAGTGGTTGGCGCAGCGAGAACTGGAGGCTCTCAGCACGCTGGGCGGGAATGACCATCCCCATCGGGTGGACCGCCTCTTCTGCGAAGTAGCGCAGAATCACCACCCCGCGATCCACTTCCTGCGTAGCTTCGCCGATGGGCTTGCCCACTTCCAAGGCAACCAGCGTGGCCAAGTCCTGTCGAAGCTCGGCCAGCAGGTGAGCAGCACGGTGCAACACTTCTGCCCGTTCTGGGCCAGGGGTTCCTCTCCAGATGGCAAAAGACCGCTGAGCGGCCTCGACAGCTAGGTCGATGACCTCTGGATGACCCAGTGGGATACGGGCGAGCACTTGCGTCGAATCGGAGGGATTGACGTCTGCCGTCCATTCCCCGTCACTGGGAGTCAACCACTCTCCAGCGACATAATGCGATAACATATCCACACTCACAATCTCAACTCCATTCTAAGTATTGGACTTGACTTCCTACGGAAGATACTTCCACTCTCTGGTGAAAGAACCCTCATCCAGCAAACTTTGGTCTTTCCAGCCCTTTGATATCCGTCTTTACGCGGAAAAGATCACCGGCGTACGGTTGCAGCTTTCTTTGTTCTGCGCTCAAAGCAGTCCAGGCAGAGGTAATATACAGTTCGTCTAAATGCTCTCCCCCAAAGGCGCAACTTGTGGGATATTGTACCGGCAACTGGATTACTCGTTCCACTTTTCCGCCAGGATCATAGCGAGTTAACTTCCATCCACCCCAGCGAGCACTCCAGATAAAGCCTTTGCTGTCAACCGCAAGGCCGTCTGGGATACCATGTTCATCTGGGGTGTGAATAAACGGTCGACGATTTTCGATAGCACCCGTCGCAGGGTCAAAATCATACACGTAAATCATATGCAGAGGCGAATCGGTGAGATACATGAGTTTGTTATCAGGGCTCCAGCTGATACCGTTGGATATCTTGAGTCCCGTTTCCATCGTGTGAATAGAACCATCTGGATCGAGGCGGTAAAGAGAGCCCTCTGGCTCTTCACACATCTTTGGAAGTCCGCACATGGTTCCTGCCCAGAAACGGCCCCGGCTGTCGACTGCACCATCGTTAAAGCGGGTGTGAGGTTTATGTGCCTCAGGGTCCGCGATCAAGCGCAGTCCTTTTTGCTGATCCCAAAAAGCGAACCCGTTTTTCGTCGCCATAACCAGGCCGCCAGAAGACCGTAAGGCTAAAACGCCGACCGGTATACCAATATCGAATACTTCATATTTCTCTGCCGTTGGATACAGCCGGCAAAAGCAGTTGCTTTCGATATCGACCCAGTACAATGCCCGCTCTTCTGAACTCCATACGGGGCCTTCTCCAAGTTTGTTTTGTGCAGCAAGAACGTGTTCCACTTCACTCACTACAGGGATCTCCTTTTAACTACAGTTCGTCACGAACCAGATCCGGCTACCAGTGAGGGTGGCCGGACCTGGCTGGATATTGCTGGGCGCTACTTCGGCCTCATCGTTGAGGAGGCCTGAACTGGACAGGCTAGATCGATACCGAGATTCCCCAGAGGGTCGTGAACGACTCCCCTGGCTGGAGAACTCGTAGTCCCAACCCGTTGTTGAATGCGTTCGCCGCACACGTGTAAGGCTCGATGGCGATCGCGCGGCGCTGGTCTGCCGCTGGCAAGGCGTCTCCAGTGAATACCTGGAGGAACTGGTGATTAGAGTCCATGAACACCGTGACCTGGGGACTCCCTCCCGGCGCGGTCAGCTTGACGCGTGCGAAACCATCCGCGTCGAAGATCAGGTCTGTGAAGCCCGTATCCATCTGGACAGTGCCAATAGCATGCGGTGTGCGGAAATCGAACGGCGTGCCAGTTACGGGCACGGCAGGCGGGATCGGTATGAGTCGAGAGTTCGTGAGGAAATACGAGTTGGCCGGGAGCCGCAAAGTGTCAGGGTTGATCAAGTTGGTACCGACGGTGAGGTACGGATGATGCCCGTGGCCGTAGGGTAACGCCGTCGAACCGATGTTCTGTGCGACTGTCTGCACCTCGAGCCCACGATCTGTCAGCGCATACGTTTCTTGCAGTGATAGTACGAATGGATAACCATCCTGGGCATGCAGTACGAGAGACATGATCACGCGATGGCCCTCGTTCCTTACCAGGAGCCAGTTCATCCAACGGGTAAGCCCGTGAATAGCGTTCATCCTGGCCGGTTCGCTCAGCGGAAGTTGCTCCGTCACGCCGTTGAATACGTACGATCCCATGTCGATGCGGTTAGGGAATGGGATCAGCACCTGCCCTTCCGAGAACATCGACATCTGGTCCTGGCTGAAGGTGAAGAGGAACTCCTGCCCGCCTACGGAGAAGACACGAAGACCTGCTCCCACTTCGGTGATGACTGCGCTCATGTTACCGCGATGAATCTCAAACTGAAGTCCTGATGGCAACGACTCTTCTGCTGAACCCCCTGCCCCGATGGCATATGTTGCATTCGGAGTAGCCAGGGTCAGGGCCGAGGTGAGTGAGATTGCGGTGCCCCCAATGATAGTACCACTGAGGAGCTTGCGCCGTGAGAACTTGCTGTCAAGGACGTTGTTGTTTTCCATGAGTTACCCCCTTTTCCTCGAAGGTGATCTGTAGTTTACAAATGTTATCCGGCTGGAGAGGCCTACTTCCAGAACAACTCAAAACTACAAAACTACACTAAACGGTTGTCTGTGCAGAACGTGCTCACGGGGTGCGACATGGTCAAGGTTACTGAGAACTGGTCGCGGCTATGCGGTACTCGCGCATGACCAGTTCGTTCAACTCGTCCAACGCGGTATCGACTATTCGCTTGTCGAGCGTGATGGTGCCATGCTGGAGCAGGTTCACACGGTCGCAAATCTCAAAGACCTGGCCATAGTTGTGCGCGATCATAATGATCTTCGCGTTGGAGTAGACTGCGCGGGCAATTGCGATAGCCTGGCGCTGGCCGCCCGAGAGCTTGGCAACTTCGGTGTCGACCGATTGAATATTGACTCCAATCTTCTTGAGGTACTCGTGCGCTTGCTCGCGCATTACCCGGTTGTTGAGCAAGGGGAAAGGCTTCAGGAGCACCTCTCGTTTGAGGAACATATTGTGGTACACAGTGAGCTCATTGACGAGTGCCAGGTCTTGATACACGGTCTCGATGCCGAGCGAGCGGGCGTATGTTACGGAGCGCAGCTTGACCTCTTCACCGTTGATAAAAATCTTGCCGTCATCCGGCTGGACGAAACCGGTCAGGATCTTGATGAAGGTCGATTTACCGGCGCCATTGTCACCAACCAGGCCCAGGACTTCTCCCTTCACCAAATGCATATTTATATCGCGCAAGGCTTTGACCGCGCCATAGCTCTTGACTATGTGCTCCGCCCGTATCACGTCTGGAACTTCTTGTGGCTCTATCATTGCCGACCTGCCTCTCGTAACAACTGAAGACGGACGTTAAGTATCATTGCGATCAAGATCGCAGCGCCCAGAATTATGTCGAAGGTGAAAGCGCTCACTCCCAGGAGGGTGAAGCCATCAAAGAGGATAGAGAGTACCAGGACACCCAGGAAAGCACCCACAATCGTGCCCAGGCCGCCCATCAGCGAGGTTCCCCCGATGACGGCCCCCGCCACCGCCATGAACATGATATTTGTGCCACCGGCCAGCGGGTCGATGGATGTAATGCGGAACCCCTCCAGGATACCCGCGAAGCCGCCGAAGACGCTGCACAGCATGAAATTGCCGATCTTGACCCTGTTGACGTTGACGCCGGTCTCGCTGGCCCCGAGCAGGTTGCCACCCGTCGCGACCGTGTGCAGGCCCCATTTAGTAAAGGAGAGTACAACCTGCATCACAATGGCGATGGCGATAGCCCAGATGATCTCCGACCACGGGCTGTTGCCAAACACCTGGTTGAAAGCTCCCACTACTGGTGCGAGGACGGGAAAGCCGTTGGAAATGGTGAGGTTAAGCCCCTCTATCAGGAAGAGGGTGCCCAGCGTGGTGATGAAGGACGGCACCTTCAGCAGCACGGTGACCAGGCCATTGAACAGTCCCACGACCGCACTTGCCAGCAGGCCGAAGATGATACCTATCCATATCGGTAAGCCTGCCTGGTAGGTAAAGTACATAATGAAAGGGGCAAATGCAAAAACCATGCCGACCGAGAGGTCGATCTCACCACAGATCAGCAGCATGACTTCGCCAGCGGAAATGATAGCTGTTGCTGCTGCGAATTGAGAGATCGTGCGGATGTTGGCTTGCGTAAAGAAATTCTGGTTGGAGACCTGGAAATACACGACCAGGAGGATAGCAACTACAATGATACTCGCCTCGCGCCGCCTCAAGAGGATACCAGCCAGGTTCGACCAGAATGCTCGCCTGCCTCGCGCCTTTTCCGGCTCTGTCTTTTGAGCGGCGGTGCTCGGGAGAACGTTTTTGGCCATTCATCTACTCCTTCATGACGTAAAGATGCTTCCTTGCCATGGCCCGATGCTGTTTCAGATACAAAAAGATAATATAATTACGTATCTGTAGAGGCACTCCTTGCGGGTGCCCCTACAGTTCACCGCGTGGAACAGTTCAGGCTCTTTTCCTTTGGGATTGAACCTATTACGGCGATACTACTTTCTGCGCGCTGGAACTGCCCTCGAAGCGTGTCTGGGTGTTCAGGTAAGGTCCAACGTTGTTCTTGGTGACGAAGAGCAGTCCAGTATTTGTGTCTGATGGTGCCATGAGCCCGCCTGACAGCTTGTACAGGAACAGCTGGAGGACGGGAATAAAGCCCTGCAGGTAAGGCTGCTGGTCGATTGTGAAATCGAGATTGCCTTTTTGAACCTCCTGGAGTGTCACCGGCTCCAGGTCGAAGCCGCCGGCATGCACGCCCTTGCCAGTAAGGCTGTACTTCTCCATGATCTGACCCGTGCTCTGGGTGCTACCTCCGTCGACCGCGAACATCCCCTTCAGATTCGGGTGTCCAAGGTAGTAAGCATCGATGCGGGAAAGCTCGTCGTTGACTGCGGCACCGGTGGCGATCTCCGTGAAGTTGATCGGCTGCCCCGACGCCTTAATGGCCGCCTTTGCGCCGTCGATGCGAGGCTGGATGTTCAGCGAGCCCGGGGTGGCGATGAAGCCCGCGACGTCTCCGCTCGGTATGAGCGAGGCGATGCGATTACCCATCTGGAAACCGGATGTGTAGAGGTCCTGCCCGATGTAAGCCATGCGAGCATTCTTACTGGTGGGCGGTGCATCAGCGTTATAGGAAAGAACGGGAATGCCCGCCGACAATGCCGCCTCCACAGGGGCGTTGAACGCCACGGGATCGATGATCGAGACCGCGATACCATCGACCTTGGCCGCGATGGCAGTGTTCATCTGGTTAACCATGTCGGCAACGATACTGTTCGCCGAACCCGTCCACTGGTATTTGCATCCCACGAGGGCACAGGCGTCCGAGGCGCCGTATTGGGTGGGAACGAAGAATGGATTGGTCGTCACGTGGTTGACAAATACGAAGTTCCACGTCGGGTGGCTGGGAAAGCTCCCTTCACCCGAGGGTGTTGTAGACGACGGACTGGTGGTGCCTCCGCACGCTTCCAGCAAGGCGGGCAAGGAAAGGCCTGTGGCGCCAAGCACGCCAGCCTGGAGCAGATCGCGCCGTCTGAGTCGCAAACGCGGAAAGCCTGATAAGATGTTAGATTCTTCCATTGGAAATACCTCCGAATTATATAATCTCTTGGACAACCCAAGGAACCCACCAAGGAGGTCAATACCGGTTACGCTCTAACTTTTAACTCCCCTTCTCCCTCAATCGATCCGCCTCCCAGCGCACATTGGATGTCATCAGTCGTCAGAATAACCAGTTCTCGCATGGCCGCTTCTGTCAGCTGCGCATCACGATTGCGAATAGCCCCGGTAACTGCCCAGTGCAGGGGCATAGCTTCCCGGTTAGCTCCGGGAAGGCGTGATGTGATGACGCGGCTTGCGTGTAAAGGTGTAGCGAGTGTAACCATAATCTTCTGCAAAAGTTCGTTATGAGCGGCTGTATATATCGCGGCGTGAAATTGTAAATCTGCAGGGATGTAGGCCTCGACAGAGTCGACTGTAGCCTGCAGGCGCTGACAGCATTCCTCAATGAAGTCTATCTCATCAGCGGTAGCGCGTGCAGCTGCATAGCGGGCAGCCGTAGGCTCGAACATGAGACGCACCTCGCAGACGGTTTGGAGAAATGACTTATCGGGTCCTATTTCGTACTGCCAGGCAAGCACATCGGGATCAAGGAGATTCCAATCGGTACGTGGGCGCACGCGCGTACCAATCTTGGGCCGGGACTCGATAAGCCCTTTCGCGACCAGCATCTTAAGTGCTTCGCGCAGAACGGGCCGGCTGATATTAAATTGAAGGCTTAGTTCAGGTTCACTCAACAGAGCGTCGCCTGGTTTGAATTCGTTGCGCATAATGCTCAAACCAATCTGCTGAACAACCCGCTCAGACAGGTTCTGTCGCTGGCGCGAAGTAAATATCTTAGCCATCTCACCTGCCATTTGTAATACAATTATATTGTATAATTTACCTGAGCGTTAGCCGTATGTCAAGCTATTTGTGTCGCAAAAAGAGGCAAAAGCATCAAGCAATACGCTTTTCAAAAGCAGCGGACTCAGAGTGAAAAACTGGTGAGTACAGTATGAAAATTGTCGATGTCAAGAGTTATGTGCTGGGTACGGCGTGGCGCAATCTTACGTTTGTGCGAGTCATTACAGATGATGGGCTGGAAGGCGCCGGCGAGGTCCGCATGGTGAACCATACCGATGCCTTGTCAGGCTATCTCGCAGAAGCTGTGCCCCGCTATGTGATCGGTCACGATCCGGCAAACATCGAAGATTTGGTGCAGCGTATGTATCGAAACGATT
>WNFS01004487.1_pt1 | contig 10660 bp, 12 predicted proteins | sample 5400141 | NCBI WGS metagenome assembly WNFS01 (sample SAMN13153358, study PRJNA577476) | soil metagenome | isolation source: 60 cm saprolite under Madrone tree | place: USA:California | collected 2016-06-14 | reverse complement strand
TTGGATGGCCGCACGCACCAAGGCATCGTCGTCAATTACGAATACCATGGGAACGGCTGCGGGCATCATTCATGTGCCTCGACTTTGGTAGGGAGGCTGAGATAAAAGCTTGCGCCACGCGGAGTGTTGTCCGTAGCCCACAGGCGCCCGCTATGCGACTCCACGATAGAGCGACAGATGGAAAGTCCCATGCCGGTTCCCTGAAGCTTGGTGGTGAAGAATGCATTGAAGATCTGGCCGGCCTGCTGGGCGGGCAGCCCCACGCCGGTATCGCTGACTGACACCATGAGATGATTGTTTTCCGCGCGCTGTGACTTAATCCAAAGGTCACGTGTCGCATCCACCTCCTTCATGGCATCAATGCTGTTGATGATGAGATTCATGAAAACCTGCTGTAATTGCACACGGTCTCCGCTAACAAAGGGAAGGTCTGATGCCAGCACTGTCCCGACTGATATGGAGTATCGCGCCGTCTCGCTCCGTATCGAGTGCCCTTCTTGAAGAGCAGGCGGATCCGGCTGATAATTTCCGCCGCACGGGTCGCGTCTTTCACGATTCTCGAGGCTGTTGCGCGCGCCTCTTCCAGGTCGGGGGGATCGCGCGTAAGCCAGCGCAAGCAGGTATTGGCGTCGGTGAGAACGGCGGCGATCGGCTGATTCACTTCGTGTGCCAGGGGGGCAGTCAGCTCTCCTATGGTGGTTACGCGGCTGATGTGTGCGAGGTCAGCCTGTGTCTGGCGCAGAGCGTCTTCCGCACGTTTACGCTCGCTGATGTCATTGTTCGTCTCAAGAACGCCGACGGGTTTACCTGAGTCGTCCCTTTGCAGCGCCCACCGGCTCGCCACCACGACTTGGGTTCCGTCGATCTTCGTGTGCCTCAGTTCGCCTTCCCAGCGGCCGGTGCGTAGCAACTCTGCCTGGATTTCTTCGAGCGGCGCCGGAAATTCCGTCTGCATCAGCTGGTGCGTGACCTTGCCCAACGCCTCCTCTGCCTTCCAACCGTACAACTCCTCCGCGCCACGATTCCAATAGGTGATTGCGTCATTCGTGTTACACACGAAGATGCTGTCATGTGTGAGATTGAGCGGGCTGGCCTGCTCGCGCAATTCGTCGATCTGTTCAGCCACTTTCCTCTGGAGTTCGTTGCGGGCCTGACGCAGGTATTGCTCGGCGTGTCGTCGCGAGGCACTGAGCCAGCTGATAAACAGCCCGAATAATGTGAAAAGAATGAGATAGGGGAGATGAGACAGATTGATTGAGATGCTATAGATGGGGGACAGGAAAAAATAGTCAATGCTCAAGATTGAGAGCACAATCGCCAGCAGACCAGGACCCATTCCGCCAAACCAGACGGTGACAGCAATGGCCATCAGAAACAACGACTGCCTGAGTTCGAACTTCCTCAGGAGAAGCGCGGATCCCAAACCGATCGTGACCGACAGCACGGCCAGACCGTAGTGCAGAGTCACAGCTATTGGCTTCGGCGATGGAGGGTCCTGGTCCGCCATGACTTGCCCCGTCTGGGCAGCATCAAAAGTGGGCTTCGCAACCAGATTTGCAGATAGCATAATAACGAGAAATCCGGTTCCTTGTCAGCGACGTCGGTGTGGGGGGCGGCAGTTCCCATTGCGCCCCTCCGGACAATGTTGTTCCGGCATCCGCGCCTGCGACCACTGTTCTGGCCTTCACATTCGACAGAGCTGAATTGTAATCGTCATAAGTCCTCTCTGTGCTCCTCATCGTGAAGCCGCTACGCCCACCTGCCTATATTGCGCTGGACGATGCATTGCGCCATGGCCTGCCTCGCCTCACGCTCACTGATCTGAGAGCAGCACAGGGCGGTCGGCCCAGGTCGACAAATCTTGTTTCAGGAGTTGCTTTGGTCTTACGGCGGTTGAGAGTCCAGATTTTCGACCGTCAGAAACTCGGCTTTGCAGGAGCAGCATCGATGGGCACATGCACTGACGATCCGAAGGCGCCAAATCAGCATTGTGCGCTGTGCAATTCGAAGCGCTCCTCGGTCAACAGACTCCGCACCGCGGAGGCGACCTTTTCGAGCGGTTGTTCCGTAATCACGCAAGCGTCCACGCCCGGCGGCAAGCAGTCAATCGGGTCACGGCTCAGCAGGACGATCGGAACACCGGGGCGAATCGCCCGCAGGCTTTGCGCCAATTTAAAGCAGGTTCGGTCTTCCGCCCGGTGATGAACCACGACTGCAGCAACTGAATGCATGATGTACAGCAACGCGATGCCATGCGTTGAGCTGTCGGTGCTGACAACCTCATAGCCCGTGGCCTCGAGTTCGACTATTATCGAATCGCTGCTGGCTGCGTGGTCGGATATGTAAAGAATTGTCTCGCGCGTCATTCTATTCCCGCCTTCGTCTTTGATGAAGCACGCGGCCTTCCACATTGTCCTGGTCACTGGAGAGCCAAAGGATTGGCTGCGCAATAGGCAATCTGCATGGCGCCGCAGTACGGGCGGAAAACTAGTACCGCGCGTGCGTCCGTTGACAGGTCTGTCCAACTCCCGACGCCGATCATCATCTCGCCATCTGCCATTACTTGACTCCGGGTAAGCGCTCACGACGCCACGTTCTCACATCCCGCACCCAAGTTCCTGAGCCATATCAGCCGGATCCCCGATGTGCCCAAACGCAAGCGGCTCCGAGTGTTCACGGTGACTTCGATAGTTGCGACGCGACAGCTCTCCTGTTTATCACTCTTCGTTAATTTCCAGTCGCTTACAGTCATTCACAACTTTGGCATCTGGGTTGCATTCCTGGTTGTCGAAAAGACGACACATCGGAGGATGCTATGGCACAGGTTATCGAGTTCTATATTCCGGCACGGTTTCACAAGCAAATGAAGTGGGTCCCGCCGGCCGAGCGGTGCAAGGTGCTTGAGTTTCCGGCTGCGGTGCGAAAATCGGCATAACGGGATGTTGAAGGTGTCGAGCGGCGATACGCGCACCCAGCGCATGCTGGTTGTCGAAGGTAAGCTGATTGCGGCCCGAATCGGAAAGACCATGCGGCACGCGCATCACAGGTGCTGACCAACTGCCTCCAGCGCCGGTTCCACTCAAGCCAACAAGCCCGCCGAATAACGGCTGACGCTCTACCGGCGTCCCGAAGAACTGGCAATTACCGAAACTGGTCAAGCAGCAGTGCACTGTCCCAAGCGCCGCATTTAGTTAACGCCGGGCGTTCCCTTCCAATCGATGATGTCAACCAAATTCCAGGGGTTCCCAATGAGATTCATTTGCAACTCGCCCTGCTTATCGATCACGAGCTCGGCTGCAGGGTACAACACGCCCGTGCTCTTGCTCTTGTCCGTATCGTTCAAGTCGAACTCGCCGGCCGTCAAGTTGTAGGCAGTAGACCGCGTGTCCCAGTACACCTCACCGAATCTGAGGAGGCGGTTAGTGACAAAGCGAATCTTCCGTCCAGTTGGAGTTGGAATCATTCGGATGTAACTGCAGTCATACCCCAGAGTGCCCGTGACCTCAATGTGACCCGCCGCTTTCATCTTGCTGAGCGCGTTGACCAATCCCTGGTTCTGGCCTTTCTCGAATGCCTGCACCAGTATCTGCTTGTCTGCAGGAGTAGAGTAATCATAAATGTTTAGCGTGATGCCGACTTGAGATCCCATCTGAGTGCCTGTGCCCATGGCACTAGCGTCAATGGTCTCGGACTTGTTAGCGGAGAATCCGGGAGTACTTCCTGCGATGAGCAGGCTAGTAATCATCAAACTGGCGAGGACAAGCTTGTGACTTTTTGGAACCGCATTCTTTGTTTGCAACATTTGTTTTCTCCTTTGAGCTGATCGACCATGAGCTGATCGAAAATAGTTTGGTACACCGATGGGCCAACCGAAAGAACTAGCTCGGCCACGTCAACCACTCGGCGATGGAAGACGTGGCCGGACTCCTTCAACCAGGTCGCCCTACGGCCTGTGCTTCGGGGTCTTGGCATCCAGGATCGAGATCAATTGCTCGGCTGCAGGAGGCGCGGCAACAACTCCGGCCAGAACAATATCCCTCGCAGGAATCTCCCTGCCGTATACACGGCGGTTGTCACCGTTGTCCGGACGGATTGTGGAGCCTTCGAGAGAGACTCCGGCAAACAGGCCGCGCGCCCTCGAGTAGCTCAAGATTTCCGCTCGCAGAGTCGCGTCCGTATCGGCCGACGCATCGCGGCCGACCGGGCCTGCGGCCACAGAAGCGTCACCCCCCAGCTTGACCTTGCTGGCGAGGATGCCACTCGCGCCGCGTTCATTCATTACGAGCAACACAAAATCCGTAGCTTCCCCGCCAATCTGAAAGCCGAAGCTTCCACCCTCGAGGGCCATCATTGTGGGCGCGCCCCAAGATCCCTTGAAGTTTTCACCCTTGCGGCACGACATTGCGCCCCGCCCGTAGCTTCCGCCGATGATGAATGCGGCCTTCAGGACAGACGGAAAGACGACGACGCAATCTGCCTTGTCGAGCAGATCCTGCGGAATGTTGTCAGGGACCTCGAGAATCTCTTTCAGGATCGTGCCAGAATTTCTCAATCGCTCGTCATCTTTGATTTGGTCCGACGCGTTCGCCACGCCGGCGAGAAGTGGCAGAACACCCAATATTATGCTGCTCAAACAGGACATCATCTTTCGCATGTGAATTTCCTCCAATACTTGTTGAAATCGTTCCCGTGTTAATTGCTTTGTCGTGCGCGCGGCAGCCTCAGTTATTTTGTTTCGGCTGTGTTCCTGGCTGACAGCGAGTGCTTTTCGGCGCCCGTTGCTTTAGCTGCATTTTGTTCGGCCTTCGAGGGCAGAATCTGCATCTCGGAATTTCGTCCCTGAATTCCGATGGTGCTTAGAAAATCGACATTGGCATATTTGTTAAACGTGACATCGGTCTGCGCGTGAGGAGTGTCCGAGGAGGCGACTACATACTCAACGAAGGCCGAGTGTGAACCGCTGGCGTCTTCGATCAACAAGAGATTGTCATCCAAATTAGGCTGGGTCACCGTGTAACTACCGGCGGGCATCTTCGCATTCCCTGCGTAAAACGCGGATGGTGTCTCAAACGTCACCTTATTGGGGATCTGCGCCATCGTCGGAATTGCACACAGGACCGACAGCAATCCCATGAGGACGATCTGCTTCTTTACAGTGTTCATTCTGTTTTCTCCTAAGCTTGTGTGTTTGGGCTTGGCTTGCCATCCTGACAACAATGCCGTGCCCTCATACAAGCAAATGCATTACGCATGCCAAAGTTAGGTGGAGCAGCAGGTGGTTTTAAGTGATTGAATGCAGGACAGGGACGAGACGGCTACAATCGTAATTCTTGAGAACTACCGATGAGATTGCGTCCCTCGTCCGACACCCCGTCGTCCCGCGGTCACGTTCATTCGAGTATTCAGTCCATCTCGAACGCGAGATATTGCAGTTTCCCGTTACGTTCGACCTGGAGGACGACCGGATCGCCAGGTTTGAGCTCGCGGACGATCGCCTGTAACTGAGAAACTGTCTGCAACAGCTTGCGTCCGATTGCGCGAATGATGTCCCCGGTCTTGAGCCCCGTATCCACGGTTCTTGATCCAGCGACCTGGACCACAACTACGATCCCGGACTCGCTGCGGGCGCTAGCCAGCACCGACCTGACGCTCCCGTCCAGGTCCGTTACAAAAACACTCAGCTCGCGGAGCAAGCTTTTCTGCAGGTCAGGAAGCTCAGATAATTCGTCGAGCTTGTCGTGGTGCACCTTCACAGGGATGTTGAATGAGATCCGGCGCATGCCTCGAAGCACATCGATTTTTAGAACCTGGTCAGCGGGGTGCAGGTAGAGTGCGGCCATGAAGTCGGGAAGGCCAAGGATTGGGCGATCGTCGATGGCAAGCACGATGTCTTGTACCTGCAAACCTGCGGCGTCCGCCATTCCTCCAGGAAGCGTGTCGGAAATGATAGTTCCCCAGCTTCTCGCCAGACCTAGGCCATCCGCAAGCGTAGGCGTGATGTTCTGTGCTTTCGCGCCGATCGCGACTCGCTGCACATGACCGTACTTGCGAAGGTTCTGATAATCGAAATTGACGATTGCCGCGGGAATTGCAAAGCCCAGCCCTTCGCTGCCGCCACCTGCGCTTAACATTAAGGTGTTAATGCCAACCACATTTCCATCGACATCCACCAGCGGACCACCGCTGTTTCCCGGATTCATCGGTGCGTCAGTCTGGATATACACCATGGGCTCATCGGGATCGGGTTGCCGGGCGACTGAGCTGACTACGCCCATAGTGACTGAATCTCGCAGCCCTTCGGGGCTGCCGATCGCAAGCACAAGTTCTCCTTGGCGGACTCGCCTCTGACTGCCAAGAGTAAGCGTGGGCAAGTGCGACGCTTGTACCTTAAGGAGCGCCAAGTCCGATGCTTTGTGTGTACCCAACAGTTTGGCGTCGAGAATCTGCGCGGCGCGAATGGGCTGGGGTTCGAGCGTGGAGTCCGTCGGCGGCGGTGGAAGAATCACGCGGATGCGTTGCGCACCCTCCACTACGTGGGCGTTGGTCATGATGTATCCGTCAGGATCGACGATGATCCCCGACCCGATAGCATGCTCCCGGACGATGACTGCCGTATCGGTGTGTCCGTGGTCTTCCAAGGGGCCGTAGCCGGTTACCACGATCTGGACCACCGCCGGCGAAACCTTCGCCACGACTGCTTCGAGAGAGCTGTCCAACTCTCGCAGGAAATTCGACGACCGGGACGCTTCCAGCTTGTCAGCTGCAACCGGTTGGCGACCCGCCGGCGATTGCGCCTGCGCGAGCGTAGCGATCAGCAAACAAGCAATACTTTTTATGTGCAGTTTCGTCATGGTGTAACCAAGTCTGGAACGGATTCCATATGTCTGAGTTCTCAGGTTCATTGCAGTTGAGGTTCCATCGCATACGAATCTCTCAAGGGCTGTGGGGTAGCATGCCTGGCCCTCACACGGCCGATATCAGTGATCGCTCCTGATGCGCAAAGGGGAACAACGTCGAAATGCGGACGCGGCTATCCGCCTGTTGACACCCTAACGGTTCGCATTCTCTGTTGCTTTCCACACAACCTTGGAGCGCATCGGGTTAGCGCGACGGGATGTTTGGAGACCTGCATGCAATCAGTCGATTGCCGACGTAGCCGCGAACAACTGGGAGACCTGGGTTGAGTGAGACCACTTCACACTAATCCGGGCTGGAACAGTAGGAGGCGCTACGTCAGGAGTCGCACTGGATTAGGAACAGTCCGAGAAGTTGGATGGAGTTGGAAAGGGTGAATTCGTAATGGCGAATCAAGAGAGCAGAAAGTGCGCACACATACCTTGTCTGTGCGATGTACCCAAGGGAATCGAGTACTGCTCAGACTCGTGTCGCGATGCAGGAAGCGACGACGCCGAAATCGCGTGTCAATGCGACCACACGGCGTGTCCGCTCACAATTCGGCAGTTCGGGCCGCGTATTGTCGCTGACCTGGCCAACTGATAAACGAGAATCTGGCGGTGACGATTGATGCCGTCCCCGCCGCAGGAGAATTAATCGTGATCTTTTTAAAACAGGGTTTGTCCCTTTTTCTTTCCGGCTGCCTTTTGCTAACGACTGCACCAGGAGCGTTCGCCGGTCAGGCCGACCAATCCGAAGCACCACCACCGGTTCAGGCTGCGCAACAGACTCCGGCACAACTGCAGCAGCTTGTAGCGCCCATCGCATTGTATGCGGATGCCTTGGTGGCACAGGTCCTCGCAGCTGCTACCTATCCTGACCAGATTGTGGAAGCAAACCGGTGGATGCAACAACACAGTGACCTCAAGGGAGAACAACTAGGCCAGGAAGTCGATAAACAACCTTGGGATCCTAGCGTGAAGGCCCTCACCGAGTTTCCTTCGGTCCTCGCCAACATGGACAAGAATCTCTCCTGGACTTCATCGCTCGGCGATGCATACGTCAACCAACAGCAGCAAGTAATGGACGCTGTTCAGGTCATGCGGGAGCGGGCGAAGCAAGCGGGGAACTTAAACAGCACACCCCAGCAAAAGGTGACCCAGCAGGGACAAACGATTGTGATCGCGCCGGCCGATCCTCAGATCGTTTACGTGCCGGAATACGATCCCTGGCTCGTGTATGGAGAGCCGATCGGGATCTGGCCAGGCTGGTATGGGTATCCAGGGCTGTATCTTGCCGGACCGGGAATTGCGTTTGGCTTGGGCTTTGGCATCGGCTTCTTTGGCGGCTATGGCTGGGGCTGGCACCACTGGGGATACGACTGGCATCGCCACGGAATCATGTTCAACCACAACACCTACATATCCCACAGCAGAATCTTCGCCAATCACAACACCTTCAATCACGCGCGTGCAAATTTCAATCATGGCGGCGGATTCCATGGTGGAAGCGGATTTCAGGGCCGAGGCCCGGGCGGAAATCCAGGGTTCCATGGATCAGCCCCACAGCATGGATTTGTAGCTCCGCAACACGGATCTGCGGCACCGCATGCCCAGCCTGGTGGTCATTCCGGCGCGTTCGGCGGCTTTAATCATGGAGGAGTTGCGCGAGGGTTTTCCTCTCGCGGGCAGTCGAGCTTCGGCGGAGGAGGTTTCCACGGCGGTGGGGGTGGAGGCTTTCACGGCGGCGGAGGCCACCGGTAACTCAGTTCCATTCCTAGAAAGCAACTTACGAAATGGAGAACGAAATCATGCACACGACGAATCTGATCACCGAGACATCTTCCAGACCGAGGCTTAACTGGATGGCTGCGCTAGGCGCTCTTGCATTGCTGGTAGTGGGCTACTCTCAATTCAGTCTCGCTCAGAAATCGGGACCGGAAAGCTTTTCGTCCCCGTGGAAAGCGAGCAGCGCTCTCTTCCAGGCGGTCCAAAATAGCGACGAGGAGGCTGTGGAAAGGATCCTCGGGGCAGGCAAGGAAGTGACTTCGTCGAGCGACGACGCCGAGGACAAACTCGAACGCGAGCGTTTCAGCCAGAAATATCAGGAGATGCACCGTTTGGTCCGAGAACCGGACGGAAGCACGGTGCTGTATATCGGCGCGGAAAACTGGCCCTTCCCCATCCCGCTGGTCTCCAAGAATGGTGGGTGGTTCTTTGATTCCGATACTGGCAAAGAGGAGATTCTGTTCCGGACAATCGGGGAGAATGAGACCACCGCTCTCCAGGTGTGCCATGCTCTGGCACATGGAAAACAGCGGGGCGAAACAGAAACCATAGCCGTCGACCCGGTTATCGAGTATGCCCAAAGCCTCGTCAGTAGCGGTACTACGAATGCCGACAACATGGCTCGCGACACGGGCAACCAGTCGTCTCCCTTCCACGGGTACCACTTTCGAACAGTGACGGGAAATCCTGTGGCCGGCACCGACAACCGTGTGTCTGCCGGCAGAACGACCGGCGCTCTGGCGCTGGTAGTGTATCCGGCGGATTACCGGTCGTCAGGGGTCATGACTTTCATAGTCACCAAAAACGGCAAGGTGTACGAAAAGGACCTCGGGTCGAAGACGACGACACTCGCAAAAGACTTAAAGCGCGGCCCGGATTCGAGTTGGCACAACGCGGAGTGAAGTAAGCGACGTCTGACAAAGCAAGGTCTCTGGAGAATGAATATGAGCGAGAAAACTACAAGTCGGTCGGCCGCTGGCAGCGGAACAATTGCTCTAGGTGGTGAACTCACCGTCAACCGCCTTGGCTTCGGGGCCATGCGCCTTACGGGCGACGGAATCTGGGGGCCGCCTAAGGATCCCGCGACAGCAATTGCCGTCCTTCGCCGTGCCGTCGAGTTGGGAGTCAATTTCATAGACACGGCTGATTCCTATGGTCCCAATGTCAGCGAAGAGTTGATCGCCGAAACGCTGTCGCCTTACCCCAAGGACCTTGTCATCGCAACGAAGGGTGGATGGAATCGCCCTGGGCCGAACCAGTGGACCCACGACGCCAGCCCGGCGCACTTGCGAGCGGCGGTGGAAGGTAGCCTGAAGAGACTGCGCCTTAATCGGATCGACGTCTACCAACTGCACGTTCCCGATCCGGTGGTGCCACTCGCCGCGTCGATTGAGACCCTGGCTAACATGCAATCAGAGGGGAAGATCCGATTGGTCGGGCTGTCCAATGTCACAGTGGAGCACATCGAGCGCGCCCGCAAAATCGTGCCGATCGTATCGGTGCAGAACCGGTACAGTTTCGCCGATCGCGAATGGGACAATGTCGTCGACTACTGCGAGGCCAATGGGATCGCGTTCATCCCCTGGTTCCCGCTGGGAGCAGGGCGCGTGGCAGGAAAGCTGCTGGAACGGATTGCAACGGTTCGCCACGTAAAACCTATTCAGATCGCATTGGCGTGGTTGCTGAAGCGGTCCCCGGTTATGTTACCCATCCCCGGGACTTCCTCGATTGCTCATCTTGAGGAAAACATGCAGGCAGCGTCGTTGCAATTGTCGGAGAACGACTACCTGGAACTAACTGGGATTACCGAGTTGGCCTCCTGAACCAAACGCCTTCGATCACCTCTGTTGAATAGTACGGCGCACCGAACGGCTTTGGAACAAACGACGGGTGGGGCTGCAAGATGGAATTGTTGGGAGCGAATCAAATGAGGCGGGCGCAAATCCTACTCCTCATGGGCGCGCAGATGTTGCTTCCAG
>WNFS01004486.1_pt1 | contig 10660 bp, 7 predicted proteins | sample 5400141 | NCBI WGS metagenome assembly WNFS01 (sample SAMN13153358, study PRJNA577476) | soil metagenome | isolation source: 60 cm saprolite under Madrone tree | place: USA:California | collected 2016-06-14 | reverse complement strand
ACACCACGGTGCGCGAGGCCAATGATCGCGGCTATCGCTGCGTCGTGCTGGCCGATGGCTGCGCCTCCTATTTCCCCGAATTCCACGAGATGGGCCTGAAGATGATCAAGGCCCAGGGCGGCATCTTCGGCTGGGTCTCGGACTCGGCCGCGGTTCTCAAGGCAATGACGGCGGAGACTTCAAACCATTTGGCAGCGGGAGCATCACGATGAGCACGAACATGGCGGGGACTGCCGGAAAGCCCGATTTCAAACCTGACTTGTGGACGCCGGGAGACTGGAACGCGTTCTTCGGATTCGGCACTAACATCCTCGTCAATATGCTGGTGCTGACGGGTCTGCTGAGATTCGTGCTGAAGATGCCCGACTCGCTGGTATTCGGCCGCATCCTGCCGGCGCTCGGGCTGATGATGTGCCTCTCCACCTTCTACTATGCGTGGCTGGCCTATCGGCTGGCCGAGAGGACCGGCCGCACCGACGTCTGCGCGCTGCCTTCCGGTGTCAGCGTGCCGCACATGTTCATCGTCACCTTTGTCATCATGTTGCCGATCACGCTCAAGACCGGCGACCCGATGAAGGGCTGGTCCGCCGGCCTGGTCTGGGTGTTCTTCCAGAGTTTTATCCTGATGATCGGCGGATTCATCGCGCCGATCATCCGGAAAATCACCCCGCGCGCCGCGCTGCTCGGCACGCTTGCCGGCGTGTCCGTGACCTTCATCTCGATGCGGCCGGCGCTTGAGATGTACATGACGCCGCAGATCGGGCTGGTGTGCTTCGCCATCATCCTGGCAAGCTGGTTCGGCGGCATCAAATATTACAAGGGAATCCCCGCCGGCCTGGTCGCGATCGCGGTCGGCATGATCATCGCCTGGGGATCGAACCTGTTCGGCCTCGGGCTCGGCGGTCTGAGCCTCAAGGGTGTCGGCGACGCGTTCGCGAGCTTCGGCTTCTCGGTGCCGATTCCGGCCTTCGGCCAGGTGTTCTCCGGCTTCGAATTCCTCGGCGTCATTCTGGTCACCGCGATCCCCTTCGGCATCTACGATCTCGTGGAGGCGATGGACAATGTCGAAAGCGCCGAGGCCGCGGGCGACGAATATCCGACCACCCGCGTGCTGACCGCCGACGGCGTTGTCAGCCTGATCGGCTGCCTGATGGGCAATCCCTTCATCAACGCGGTGTACATCGGCCATCCCGGCTGGAAGGCGATGGGCGGCCGGATCGGCTATTCGGCCGCGACCGGGATTATGGTGATCGTGCTGTCGTGGTTCGGCATCATCCCGGTGCTGCTGGCGCTGGTGCCGGTGGTGGCGATCTCGCCGATCCTGCTTTACATCGGCATGCTGATCGGCGCGCAGGCGTTCCAGACCACCCCGGTCAAGCACGCGCCGGCGATCGTGCTTGCGCTGACGCCGCATCTTGCGGCATGGGCCAAGCTGCAGATCGACACCATGCTCGGGTCGACCCTCAATGCCGCGCAAAAGGTGGGCGGGCTCGCCGCCGACAAGGTGGGCGACGTCAAGGCCGCGGCGATCGCCGCACTGCCGCAGCAGGGCGTGATCTATCATGGGCTCGATGTGATGGGCGGCGGTTCGATCCTCACCGGGCTCGTGTTAGGTGCGATCGGCGTGTTCGTGATCGAGCGCGATTTCGTCAAGGCTTCGGCGTTTGCGCTGTCCGGCGCGGTGCTGACCTATTTCGGTTTCATGCACGGCGAGGCCGTTGGCATCGGTGGCGGCTTGGGCGTGACGCCCGCAGTGGCGTTGGCCTATGCGGTGGTGGCGGCTGGCTTCTTCGCGCTCGGCAAATACGGCACCAGCACCGCATCCGTTTCGCATCGAAAGATGCCGCTCGCGGCGCCTGCGGAGTGAAAAAGGGAGATAAGATTCATCCGGCATCAGCTTGCTGGCGCCGGCTTCGCTCAATTCTTCAGGCCGCCACGTCCCACAGTCGCGGCGATCCGCGCAGCAAAACGCTGCGGCCTTTGCGCGTAATCGCCGGCCGATCGCCGGTCATTTCGGCAAGTCCCAGCGCGACGAGGTTTTGAACGATCGCTCGATTGAAGGCGCGGCCGTTCGCCGCGGGCACACGAATCGCCTTGAGCGTTTCCCACTGATCCGGTGTGAGGTCGTAGTCGAATTCCGCGTCCATGGCCCCTCGAAGGTATCAGGCGTTTCGCGCGTGTCTTAGCGGCACAACGTGAATGGCATGCGACTACAATGCGTCGGCATTTCGATCAGCGCACACGCTTACTTGAACCGTTAGACGCTTTCGAGCTGTTTGGGTCGAAACTGCCCTGTTAACGTAAGCGTCACAACAATGTGTCAAGGGAGGTATCGACCGCGACGAATCCGGCGGTAACGATTTCTAATCGAGCACAAGCGCTCCTGCGATTCGCCGGTGGATACACATAACAAGCGCCGCATTGTGCAGCGCCACAACCACATTTGGCGTCGGTCAGATAGATATTCACCTGGGTAGTCCATGGTGGCAGAGTCGAAAGCCCTGCCATTGATGGTGGCGCCGCCTGGACGCCGCGACTTTCTGCTACCTTTCCGGCCGCGGCGTGATCACCTACGCTTGCCATCCATGGCGGCCGCAATAACAAGAAGGCTGGGTCCGCCAGCGAGGGGAACGCGCTTTGAACGGACAGGCGGGCCGGCGCACCGGGGACACGCGCAGCGGCGTTGAGGATATTCGCCGGCGTGTCATGGCTGGCTCGTGGGTTGGGCTGCTGCTGGCAATCCTGGGCTTTCTGGTTATCTATCCGCTCCTTACACTGCTGCTGGGCGCGCTGACCGATACCAATCCGGTGGTCGAGGGTTTCAGCCTTGCCCATCTATCGCCCGCCAACTTTCTCACCGTGCTCTCCAACCCGAACGTTGCCGAAGCGCTGGCCAATACCCTGATCGCCTGCGGCGGCGGCACCTTGATCGCGGTGGTGATCGGGCTGGCGTTTTCCTGGATTGTCGTGCGCACCAACACGCCGTTCAAGGGTTTTATCGCCGCAGCCAGCATCCTGCCGCTGTTTGCGCCGCCGCTGGTCGCCGGCGTGGCGTGGGCCATCCTCGGCTCGCCGAAGACCGGGCTGATCAACACCATGTTCAAATGGATGAGCCTCGACTGGCGCGTGGATTTCTATTCGCTGTGGGGACTGGTGTTCGTATTCGGCATTTACTATGCGCCTTACGTCTACATGTTTACCTCCTCGGCGCTGCGCAACATGGATCCAAGCCTGGAGGAGGCCGCGGAAATTTCCGGCGCCAGTGCGTTTGCGACGTTGTTCTCGGTGACATTTCCGCTGATCATGCCGGCGATCGTATCCGGCATGCTGCTGTCATTCATCGTGATGCTCGGTATCTACGGTATCCCGGCGGTGCTGGGCGCGCCGACCAACATCAATGTGCTCACGACGTACATCTTCAAGCTCACCAACTGGTCGCCCCCGCTCTACAACACCGCGGCCGCGGTCGCGATCATTCTGATGGTGGTCACCGGCCTGCTGGTATTCCTGCAACAGAAAGTGCTGAGCGGGCGCAGCTACACCACCGTCGCCGGCAAGGCGTTTCGGCCGCGCAATCTCGATCTCGGGCTCTGGCGCTGGTTCACCTTCGGACTCGGTGTCGTCTATCTGGTGGTGGTCGTCGTGTTGCCCAGCATGGCGCTGATCGTCGCGGCCTTCCGCAAATTCATGTTCATCCGCGATGTCTCGAGCTTGTTCGATGCACGGCAATATTCGCTGATGCATTTCCACAGCATCTTCGATAACCCGCTGACCCTGAGGTCGATCTACAATGCGGTGGAGGTCGGCGTCATCACCGCCGTGGTCGGCGGGACGCTGGCCTTTGCCATCGGCTACACCATTCATCGCACCAGCCTCGCGGGCCGGCGCAGCATCGATATCGTATCGACCTTGCCGGTGGCGATTCCAGGCCTCGTGATCGGTGTCGCCTATCTGTGGGCCTGGATCGGCATTCCCGGCGGGCTCTACGGCACCATCTGGATCCTGGCGCTGGCTTTCATTGCGCGCTTCATGCCGGATACCGTCAAGGCGCTGTCAACCTCGTTCCTGCAAATCCATCGTGAGCTTGAGGAGGCGGCCTGGCTCTGCGGCAAGGGCATGCTCGGCACCATCAGGACCATCGTATTGCCGCTGGCGCGGCCCGGCGTGCTTGCCGCGATGACGCTGTTGTTCGTGCTGGCGATCCGCGAACTCGGCTCGTCGCTGTTTCTCTACACCAGCAACACCATGGTGATGTCGGTGCTGCTGCTCGACTATTACGAAGGCGGCAATCTCGGCAAGACCGCCGCTTTCAGCCTGGTGCAGACGGTGCTGCTTGGCGTGCTCATCGGCGGCGCCAATTGGCTGTCGCGGGGGCAGGCGCAGAGCAGCGTCGCCCGCACCGGATAACAAACAAATGGGGAGGATAGGTTATGAGTGCAGGTATCGTGTCCAAAATTGCTGCCATCGCCGGCTTGACTGGTCTCGGCATCGCGCTGAACGGGATGCCCGCGCAGGCGCAGGAATTCGGTTCGCCCGAACTGATCGCCTCGGCAAAGGCGGAGGGCAAGTTGGTGCTCTACACCGCGAACTTCGCAGAGGTCGAACAGGACGTCATCAAGGAGTTCAACAAGCGCTTTCCCGAGATCAAGATCGAGATGGTCCGTGCGCCGGGCGGCCAGCTCATCACGCGGGTGAAGACGGAGGCCGCCGCCGGCAAGCTCATTGCGGATATCGTCGATCACTCAGACCGCGCCCTGATGCTACCGCTCGCCGATCTGTTCCAGGATTACGCGCCGCCGAATGCCGCCGATTACGATCCGGCGGCGCTGGTGTCGCCAAAATTCTGGCCCCGCCTGACCGCCGTCTGGTCGATCGCCTACAACACGGAGCTGGTGAAGGATCCTCCGAAGACCTGGTGGGACCTGACCAAGCCGCAATATGACAAGTTGACGGCGCAGGTGTTCGCGCAGTCCGGCGGCACCACCTGGACCCGCATCATGTTTGAGCGTCAGGTCCTGGGCGAGGATTATTGGGCGAAGCAGGCCTCTACCCATCCGGTGCTCTATCCCTCGGGCGCGCCGATGTCGGATGCGATGGTGCGCGGCGAAATCGGCATGGGACCACTGATCTACAACGCGGTCTATCCGAAGCAGAAGGAAGGCGCCCCGTTGAAGGCCGTTTTCCCGCCGGAGGGCGTGCCCGCCAATCCCTATGCGACGGGAATCCCGAAGACCGCCAAGCATGTCAATGCCGCAAGGCTGTACCTGAACTGGTGTTTGTCGAAGGAAGGCCAGACCTTCATGATCAAGGAGCAGGGTAACCTCACGTCGCTGAAGGAGGTGCCGGTGAATCCCGAAGGTTTTGATCCCAAGATCGTCAAGGTCTGGTATCCGAATTTCGACCAGTATGTGAAACTGCATGCCGATTGGGTTGCGGCCTGGGACAAGACGTTCGGCTATCGGCAGTAAGAGAGGCTTCGAGAGGCCCGGTGAAATCATGACGGCGACGCTCGAGGTTACCGACCTGCGCAAGCAGTTCTCGATCGGCCGCCCGGCGATCGACGGCGCAAGCTTTGCGGTGCCGGCCGGCGAAATCGTGGTCCTGCTTGGCCCGTCGGGCTGCGGCAAGACCACGACGCTGCGCTGTGTCGCAGGCCTCGAGCATCCGACCTCGGGCGAAATCAGCATTGCCGGGCGCCTGGTATCGTCGCCCGCGCGCGGCATTTTGGTGCCGCCACGGCTGCGCGACATCGGCATGGTGTTCCAGTCCTACGCGGTGTGGCCGCACATGACCGTGCGGCAGAACGTCATCTATCCGCTCAAGCATCGCAAGATCACGTACACAGAAGCTCGGCGTAAGGTCGACGAGGTGCTGGAATTGGTCGGTCTATCGGAATATGCCGACCGGCCGGTGGTGGCGCTGTCAGGCGGCCAGATGCAGCGCGTCGCGCTGGCGCGCAGCATCGTCTACCGGCCGCAACTGTTGTTGCTCGATGAGCCGTTGTCGAACCTCGACGCCAAATTGCGCCTGCGGCTGCGCGATGATCTGCGCGTTATCCTCAAGCAGACCGGCATGACCGCGCTTTACGTCACCCACGATCAGGCCGAGGCGGTGGTGCTCGGCGACCGCATCGGCGTTATGCGCGATGGCAAGCTGCTGCAGATGGGCACGCCGGACCAGATCTATAATCGGCCGGCCGACCTGTTCGTCGCCAATTTCACCGGCGCCACCAACGAGCTGGCGGGCACCCTGGTCGGACGCAACGGCGAATTTGGCGTGATCGATTTCGGCGAGGGGCGGCGCGGCGAGGCGGCGCTGCTGCACCCGCTCAATCCCGGCGACAAGGTGCGCATCGCGTTGCGGCCGGAAAACATCGGTATCGGCAGGCAGGACGGCGCCAACATATTTCCCGCGCGTGTGCTCGATCGCCGCTATCAGGGCGCCCAGACGGTCTACGACATCGATCTGTTCGGCCGGCGATTGGAGGTCCTTGAACTCGGCACCGCCGCCCGCCATCAGGTCGGCGTCGAGACCTCGGTTGCTTTGCCACGCGAGGGATGCTGGGCGTATCGTGATACGGGGCCACCGTCGTACGATTAAGCATTTGCAGTTCGGTGGTTTCATCCTTCGAGACGCGCGCAAGGGCGCTCCTCAGGATGAGGTCCTGGACCCTCATGGTGAGGAGCGCGGCAACGCCGCGCGTCTCGAACCACGAGGCCGTGGCCGAGACCTGCAATTTTCGAGTTTGATCTTCGCAACAGGCGAGGGAGGGCAACATGACCGAAACAACCAGCACTGAAGCCCCCAAGGAAGCATCGGCGCCGGTCGTCGCTCAGCATGCGGCGACGCTGAAAGCGCTGCCGTTCTCGGATATCAGCGACTTCGAGGATGCCTCGCGCGGCTTTCTCGGCACGCTGGAAAATGCGCGGATCACGTCCGCGCAGGGCAGGGTGGTCTGGAGCCTCGAGCCCTATGGCTTTCTTTCCGATCCGGAGGCTCCCCCGACCGTCGATCCAAGCCTGTGGCGGCAGTCGCGCCTCAACATGAACCACGGGATCTTCGAGGTAGTGCCTGGTGTCTATCAAGTTCGCGGCCTCGATATTGCCAACATGACGCTGATCGAGGCCGACACGGGCGTCATCGTGGTGGACACGCTGACCTCGATCGAAGGCGCGCGCGCCGCGATGGAACTCTATTTCAAGCAGCGGGGCCGCCGGCCCGTGGCGGCCGTGATCTTCACCCACACCCATACCGACCATTGGGGCGGCGCGCGCGGCGTGCTCGATGACGAGACGCTGGTGAGCGGCAAAGTCCCGATCATCGCGCCCAATCTGTTCATGGAGCATGCGGTTTCGGAAAATATCATCGCCGGCCCGGCGATGCTGCGGCGCGCGCAATATCAGTTTGGACCCTTCCTGGCCAAGGGTGCGCGCGGTCAGGTCGATTGCGGTCTTGGCAAGTCGATGGCGGCGGGTTCGGTGGCCCTGTTGCGTCCGACCGATCTCATCATGGCGACGGGTGACAAGCGCACCATCGACGGCCTCGAATTCGAATTCCAGATGGCGCCGAACAGCGAAGCGCCGGCGGAGATGCATTTCTTCATCCCGCGCCACAAGCTCGTGAATTTGGCTGAAAACTGCACGCACAATTTCCACAACCTGCTGCCGTTCCGCGGTGCCGATGTGCGCGATGCGCTCGCCTGGTCGAAATATCTGGGCGAGGCCTTGCAGATATGGGGCGGCAAGGCCGAGGCGATGTGCGGCCAGCATCACTGGCCGGTCTGGGGCGCCGACCGCATCGACACCATGATCCGCCAGCAGCGCGATCTGTATAAGTACGCCCACGACCAGACCGTCCGGCTGATGAATCACGGGCTGACGGCCGCCGAGATCGCGGAGACGATAAAACTGCCGGCGAGCCTCGAAGGGGCGTGGCACGCGCGGGGCTACTACGGCCACATCCGGCACAATGTGAAGGCGATCTATCAAAAATATCTCGGCTGGTACGACGCCAATCCCGTCAATCTCGATCCGCTGCCGCCGGTCGAGGCCGGCAAGAAATATGTCGAATACATGGGCGGGGCCGACGCGATCCTTGCGCGCGCGGCCAGGGATTTTGCCAAGGGCGAATTTCGTTTCGCCGCCCAGGCCGTCAGCCATCTGGTGTTCGCCGAAGCAGATAATCAGGGCGCCCGCGCGCTGCTGGCGGATATCTTCGAGCAACTCGGTTATTCGGCGGAGAGCGCGACCTGGCGCAACGCCTATCTGTTCGGCGCACAGGAGTTGCGGCAGGGCATGCCGAAGGCGCCGCCGCGGCCGCCGATGCCGCGCGAGACGCTGGCGGCATTGCGCACCGGGCAACTCTGGGACGTGCTGGGCGTCCGCCTCAATGGCCCGAAGGCCGAGGGCAAGCATATCGTGCTCAACTGGAGTTTTACCGATACCAACGAGACTTTTATTCTCACGCTGGAGAACTGCGCGCTGACTTATATCGCGGGTGCGCAAGCCGCCGCGGCGGACGCCGGCTTCACCTTGGCGCGTAGCACGCTCGACGAGGTGATCGCCAAGCAGACCTCGTTTCCGGAAAGCGTCGCCAGCGGCAAGATCAAGTTCACCGGCAACGCGATGCGGCTCGCCGAGCTGATGGCGCTGATGGACGAATTTCCGCGCATGTTCGAGATCGTCGAGCCGAAGCGGATGGCGGTGAGCTAGGAGCCGTCGTTCCGGGGCGATGCCAACGGGTCCGGCCTCTGGCCGGCCCGATGACAGGCTCCGCATCGAACCCGGAATCCAAGGATTCCCCGATGTGCAATTGCACATCTGAGGTCTGGTGCTAACGCGCCATCCGGAATGACAGCTTCCGGGTTGCTACGTCGCTTCCGCCTTCGCTCCTAAAGCCGTGCGGACAAGTCGGCTGATTTTGCCCGACGGGCAAATCGCTTCTGATTTTCCGAAGTCGTGTCAAGCCCCGTTTGCAAAAATATTTCTGTTTTCTCCCGACCCAAATCAGTTCATTGATTCGCCCCGTCCGGTCTCGACAAGAGGGGCGTTGCGCACGTCATCAACGCGGGGCGGGATGCGGTGGACGCGGTTGGCGCACTTGACGAATGGTGCCGACGCGTACGGCGAAGTCGTGTGGTTCCGACGCCCCAATCGTTGGCGTCAAGTCTGCGAGAAGACGCGCAGGCGACGGTGTCAAAAAGCGTGGTCACCGAGGAGAGCGCGAAGTAAGCCGTAAAACCATTGCGCGGGGAATGCCGGGACGTTCCGGTGTGACCGTGGTGACTAACTCGTATGCTTTTTTATTTTGCATGCGAGGCCGCGGGTGCATTGCGCGCCCGGCATTCCCTGCGCCCTCAATTTTTCAGGGCGAACGGTTTTTGCAAAACCTCGGGCGCCTCGCGCCGCGGGAATGCGGAGACATATCTGAAATTGGAACGACGTCATTGCGAGGAGCGAAGCGACGAAGCAATCCACTCTTACTTAGCGGCAACATGGATTGCTTCGCTTGCGCTCGCAATGACGGTCTCAACACGCGCCACACTTTCAATCGTCATCGCCCGCGAAAGCGGGCCATCCAGTATTCCAGAGACGTCAGTGATAGAACCGAGAGGCCGCGGCGTACTGGATACCCTGCTGGAGCCTGTCATCGGGCTCGCCGAAGGCGAGACCCGGTGGCGGGGTATGACGAACGTTTGTGGCAGCGGATCGAGTTCTTTCAGCGACCGCGCGCTATTCGGCGCTGCTCACCAGCTTGATGCGCGGCTCTGCGGTCCCCATCAGGCTGCGATAGGCGGCGAGATAGTCCAGCGCCATGCGGCGCGCGGTGAATCGGGTCTCGAACTGTTTCCGGATCGCATGCCTGCTCAAGGTGGAAAGGCGATCGACCGCGGCGACCGCGCTGGTGTCGTCCTCCACGACGAAACCGGTCAGCCCGTCATCGACGATCTCCGCGACCGAACCGCGGTTGTAGGCAATGACGGGGGTGCCGCACGCCATCGCTTCGATCATGACGAGGCCGAACGGCTCCGGCCAGTCGATCGGGACCAGCAGTCCGATCGCGCCGCTGAGGAAATCCGCTTTCTCGGCGTCGCCGATCTCGCCGATATATTCGACCAGCGGGTTACGCTCGATCAGCGGGCGAATGATTTCATCATAATATTCCTGATCGGCCCGATCGACCTTGGCGGCGATCTTGAGCGGAATGCCGCATCGCGTCGCTATCCTGATCGCCCGGTCAACCCCCTTCTCCGGTGCGATCCGGCCGAGCACGCCGCGATAACCGGGCTTGATCGGTTGCGGCGTCAGCAGCTTTTCCGGCAGGCCGTGGTGGATAGTGCGCAACCAATTGGCCTGCGGAACCGGGCGGCGCTGCGCGTTCGAGATCGAGATCACCGGAATGGAAGAGAAGGTGGTGAAGACGGGCTGGTGCTCCGGCAGATCGAGCCTGCCATGCAGGGTGGTCAGAAACGGAGTCGGCTGCCGGGAGAACAGCGAGAAAGGATAATAATCGAGATGGAAGTGCAGGAAATCGAATTGCTCGTCGTCGCATTTCTGCCGGACCCGTTCCAGCATCACCATGTGCAACGCGTTGGGGTCGCGGACCGACCCGTCGAGGCGCAGCGCCTTCGGCCATGTCGGCTCAAGCTTCGCCGAGGTCC
>WNFS01008324.1_pt1 | contig 10661 bp, 5 predicted proteins | sample 5400141 | NCBI WGS metagenome assembly WNFS01 (sample SAMN13153358, study PRJNA577476) | soil metagenome | isolation source: 60 cm saprolite under Madrone tree | place: USA:California | collected 2016-06-14 | reverse complement strand
CAATTCCCACAGCGAGAGTGAGAATAGCGACGAGCGCGAATCCTGGGCGATTTCTCAGGCCTCGGAGGGCAAATCGCAGATCTTGCAGCAGCGAGTCAAAGAACTGGATGCTGCGCTGATCGCGGTAGAGTTCTTTGGTTTGCTCGACGCCGCCGAACTCGCGACGGGCGGCATAACGCGCCTCTGCCGGGCTCATGCCACGGCGAATATTTTCCTCAGTGAGCATCTCCAGATGAGCGCGCAGCTCAAGATCCAATTCGCTATCGTGATTCTTCCTGGTGAAGAGTCCCCGAATCCGATTTGCAATGACTCGCCAACCTAGCATGGTGACCCCCTATGTCAGTTTTTGTGCGGATTCACTCGTAGCGCAGCGCCACCATCGGATCGACGCGCATGGCGTGACGGGCAGGGAGATAGCCTGCCGCGACGCCGACTGCCGTAACGAGGGCCGCAACGGCACCGAATGTCCATGGATCTGTGACAGAAACGCCAGAAATTTCGCTGGCCAGTAGACGCGTCACGGCGAAGCTGACCAGGAGGCCGATTCCGACACCGCCTGCTACGAGGCAGATACCTTTAGTGAGCACCATATTCAAAATATTAGTTCGCTGTGCGCCAAGAGCCATGCGAATGCCGATTTCGTGGGTGCGCAGGGAGACGGTATAGACCATCACGCTAGAGATGCCGATCAGGACGAGCAGAAGGCCGATGCCGGCGAAAGAGCCCAGGGTGACGAGCTCAAATTGTGGTCCGCGGTAGAACTCTCGTAAAGAGCCTTCCAACGTTCCTGACGTTGACATCCATGCATTTGGTTCAATTGCCCGCATTTCCTGGCTGACGGTTTTTATTAGAAATGTTGGATCCGACGCGGTCCTGGCCATGTAAGTCCGCCAGCTATGCCCCTGAACGCTATAGGGGACGAAGGCTTCGGGGAGATACTCCCATGCTGGATTGTCAAAGTTGCGAGTCTTGTAGTCACCCACAATCCCAATGATTTCGAAATAAGCGTTGCGCGGCCCATCGAGAAAGGTACGATCAAAAACGTCCATCTTGACTCGACGACCAAGGGGATCTTCGCCGGGAAAATACCGGTGAACAAAAGCCTGGTTTACGACCATAACCAGGCGCGCAGCGCGAACGTCGTCTTCGGAGAAAAATCTGCCGCGAATCAAAGGCAGGCCGAACATTTGGAAATAGGTTTCGCTCACCGACTCAATAGTGGTCTGCCAGCGTTCGGCGTGAGGCTTGCCGGGAATGATCGTGTCGGTCCACTCATCCTGCAGCGGAGGTTCTTCATTCGATTCTGAGACGAACGTCACTCCGGGAAGAGCCCGGAGACGGTCGAGGATTTGCCGTGTGAGTGCGTTTTTCTTTTGCCGAGTGACATCGACGTCGGTGTTATAGGCCTTGGGGAGAGAGAGACGAAAGAAGAGAACGTTTTTGGGATCGAATCCCAGGTCCACGCGCGTGAGGATAAGAAAGCTGCGCATCAAGAGGCCCGCTCCAATCATTAGAACGATGGAGAGGGCAACTTCGCCGATTACCAGGGCAGCGCGTAATTTGCTATGACGAAAAGCTGTTCCAATATTTTTGCTGTTGCTGGTGAGCCGCGGCTGCAAGTCACCGCGCAGGACGTGGAGAGCGGGAGCAAGACCGCACAGAATCGTGGTCAGAAGAGTTATGCCCAGGGCCAGCAAAAGCACGGGGCCATTCATGCGAATTACGGTTTCCTCGGGGAGTGTTCCGGCAGGGATGAGAGCCACGACAACCTTCAAGCCGAAATAGGCCAAGGCACAGCCAGCGATGGAGGCGGCTGCAGCAAGCAGGAAGCTTTCGGCGAGCAATTGCTGGACGAGGCGGGCGCGGGAGGCACCCAAGGATGTGCGCATGGCCATTTCCTTTGCCCGTGCAGTTGCTCGAGCCAAAAGGAGGTTCGCGACGTTGCTGCAGGAGATGAGGAGCAAAAGCAACACAGCGGCGAGCAAGCTGTAGATCGTTTTCTTGAACCCTCCGATAAGACTGTCGAGCAGCGATTGGGGCACAATCGCAAATTTTTCAGGGAGTGGGAAGGGTCCGCCCGGATTGGCCTTCTGGTAGCGATGCGCAATGGCATCAAGATCAGCTCCAGCGGCCTGCACGCTCACTCCCGGCTTAAGGCGGCCCATAACTGAAGGGATGTTTCCGTCATCGCGCATTGGCATCCAGAAGTTCGCCTTAAACGCGTTGAACCGCTGAGGCATGATTCCGACCAGAGTTGTGGGCGTGCCGTTAAGGATGAAAATGGTGTTGAGAAGCTTTGGATCGCCAGCGAATTCCGATTGCCAGAAGTGGTAGTTCATCACGAACACTGGCGGAGCATCCGGGCGGCCATCTTCCTGAGAGATGGTGCGACCGAGGAGCGGCGGAACGCCCAGGAAGTCGAAAGTGTTGGCGGTGACAGTCTCACCTCTCGGCCAGTAGCGAACGGATCTGCCGTCGTCATATTGGAGACGGATGCCGTTGTAGCCGATGGTCTCCTCAAACACGTGATTTTGCTCGCGAAAGGCGCGCGTTTCGTCCCGCAAGAAGAAGTCACGCCCTTTCCATCCGCCAACATTCGCCAGATTCTGAATCTTAAATACAACAGAGCGGTCAAAGTCCTAAGGCCCCGATTTCTCATAAGTGAGCGGAAGCCAAAGCGTAAATCTCGCACGAGGCTCTCGAGAAATGGAAATCCATGGAAGTCACGGTAGAGTTCTTTCGTTTGCTCGAGGCCGCCGAATTCACGGCGGGCGGCATAGCGCGCCTCTGCGGGGGTCATGCCGCGGCGGATATTTTCCTCAGTGAGCAACTCCAGGTGGGCCCGCAGCTCGGCATCCAATTCCTTTTCGTGGCTTCTCTTGGTGAAGAGTCCTCGAATCCGATTTAGAGCGACTCGCCATCCTGGCATGATGACCTCCACTGGCAGCTTGGTGCCTGGATTCACTCGTAACGCAGCGCAACCGTGGGATCGACGCGCATGGTGCGGCGCGCGGGCAGAAAAGAGGCAATCAAAGCGCTGGAGGAAAGAAGAAGCGCGACAGCAATGTAGGTTGGCGCGTCGGTGGGATGGACTCCAAACAAAAGAGTAGACAGCAGGGGTGTGAGCAGAAAAGACAAGATGAATCCGGCGAAGATGCCGAGAGCGACTGGGAGCATGCTTTGGCGCAAAACCAACGCGAAAAGCTCGCCCGCTTGAGCGCCAAGCGCGGTGCGTATGCCCAATTCGCTGGTGCGCTGGACCACGGAGTAGGTAGTCACGGCGTAAATTCCGGTGCAAGCAAGCAGCAGGGCGATGCCAGCCATGACGCCGGCGAGCAAAGTCACAAATCGAGTTTGTTTGCGGGCCGATTCCACGTAGTCCGCCATGGACTCAACGTGGTAGATGGGGAGATCTTTGTCGAGCGCGGCAACTTTTTGGCGAATGAGCGGCAAAAGAGCCCGGGTGCCCAAATTTGATTTCAGAGTGACGGCCATGTGCGTACGAATCGCCAGCGGATACAAGAGGTAAACCTGTCCGCGGACTTGATCGGTCAGGGTGTGATACTGCAGGTGCTTAACGACGCCGATGACTTGGGCAGTGTCGCGGACAAAATTGCCATTCTCAATGTTCAGCAGATTGCCGACGGCTTGCTGGCCCGGCCAAGATTGCTGCGCGACAACATCGTCGACAATGACGAGGTGGAGATTGTGCTCCACGTCGTGTTCATCGAAATCGCGGCCGGCCAAAAATGTGACTCCCATACTCTTGAAATAGCCTGGAAGAATAGAGCGGTGGTCCGCCATGAGCGTGTTCTGTTGGTCTTTAGGAGCGCCTTCGGGCCAGAAGAAGCTGTACCAGTTCGGGAGAGTATCGTCGAACGGCAGGTGAGAAGTGATGCCTACAGCTTCGACGCCAGAAATGCCAGCGAGATTGGCCTTAAGATCACGGACAAATTGAACGCCGGACGCGCTGGTGTTGTGCTTCTCCCAGGGCACCGAAACTCGAAAGGTAAGAACATTTGCGGGGGCAAAGCCCGGGTTAACCTGCAAAAGTTTTGCGAATGTTTGCAGCATCAAGCCCGCGCCGATCAGAAGAATAAAACCCAGGGCAACCTCTGCGCTCACGAGGAGATTGCTGTGGCGCCGGCTGGCCGAACTGGCCGTTTGCCGAACCGCATTCAAAGACCGCGCCAGATCAACTTTTCCGGCACCCAGGGCGGGGGCCAGACCAAAAAGCAAACCTCCCGCAATCGCTACGGCGAAGGTGAAGGCGAAGACGGATGCGTCCATTTGAATGGTGGAGAGGCGCTCCATTTCCTTCGGCTGCATGGCCAGAAGCAAACGGAGCGCGCCCCATCCGAAACTGATGGCCGCAACTGCACCACAGCAAAAGAGCAAGACACTCTCCGTGAGCAATTGGCGAATCAGGCGGCCGCGTGCAGCGCCCATTGCATTTCGTAATGTGATTTCGTGAGTGCGTTCATTGGCCCGCGAAAGCAGGAGATTGGCGACGTTCGCGCACGCAATAAGAAGCACCAGGCCTGCTCCGGCGAAGAGCGCGAGCAGAGCCGGACGAATGTTTCGAACGAGGTCGCCCTGGAGCGGAACAATCTGAAGGCCCAGAGGAGGTTCGACGAAAGCGGTGAATTTGGAACGGAGATGGGCGGCGATAGTCTCCAGTTCCTGCTGCGCTTGCGGAATGGTGACGCCACTGCGAAGACGTCCGATCACGCGGAGATAACTTTGATCCGGAGGATCGGTGGCCAGCTGGCTGCGGAAAGGAACAAAGGCGTCCATTTCCGGCGGGACACTGGAGCCTTCGGGGAAAATGATCTTGAATCCCGGTGGCATGACGCCAACGATCGTGGTGGGCTTGCCGTTCAGGCGGACGGCACGTCCGATCATGTGCGGATCCGCCCCAAAGCGGCGATGCCAAAGGCCGTCGCTGATGATCGCGACGAAAGGCGCGCCGGGACCTTCCTCACTGGGAGCAAAAAAACGTCCCATCTGGGGATTTGTGCCGAGAATTCCGAAAAAGTTGGCCGTCATCATGCCAACCTTCACCTGCTCGGGTTCGCCTTCTCCAGTCAAAGCACCGCTCTGCGCCCAGATTCCACCGAGGTCTTCAAATAAGTGACTTTGCTCGCGGATGGCAGCGAGTTCGGGCCCGGAGGAAGGAGCGCGCCCCTCGTTGCCCAAGCTCGACCAGACGATGGCCAGGCGATCGGCGTTGGGAAACGGCAACTGCTGAAGCAGCACGGAATGAACGACAGTAAAGATGGCGGTGTTTGCGCCAATGCCAAGAGCGAGAGTGAGAACCGCGACGAAAGTGAATCCCGATCGCTTCGTGAGCATGCGAAAGGCGAAGCGGACATCCTGGAGGGAGTTAACGATCCAAAGCAGGCCACGCCGTTCGCGGTAAAGTTCTCTGGTTTGCTCGACGCCGCCGAAGTCGCGGCGGGCAGCGTAGCGAGCTTCCACAGGATTCATGCCCCGGCGAATGTATTCGTCCGTGAGAGCTTCAAGATGCGATTGAAGTTCCACTGACAACTCGTCTTCCAGGCGGCTTTTGCGAAACAGTGCCAGAAATCGCGAACAGAAACGCCCGAGCCAAGTCATGTGCCAACTCTCCAAATAAGAGCGCCGGCCGAAGCCCGCGCCGTGGAATTTCATTCGTACCGCAAGGCCGTGACAGGGTCGACCTGGGCAGCACGGCGCGCAGGCAAATAAGCAGCCAGTGCGGCGACAGCTGCCAGTAGCACGCTGGCCGCGGCATAGCTCCGTGGATCCGTGGACCGGACTTCATACAGCATGCCCGCCATCAAACGGCTTGAGGCATAAGCTGCCGCTAAGCCAACCGCCATACCGGCACTGACCGACAAAGCCGTGTGGCTCGCGACCATGCGAAGGATATCTGCGCGCTGCGCGCCCAACGCCACGCGAATGCCAATCTCCCTGGTCCGCCGCGCCACGGAGAAAGCGATGACCCCGGAGAGTCCGATAGAGGCCAGCAAAGTAGCGACGATTCCGAACAGGGTAGAAAGCCAGGTGAGCAGCCGTTCCGATGTAAGCGAATCGTCAATTTGAATTTCGAGCGTGGTGGTGGCGTACAGAGGCAAGTTGGGATCCAGGTCGTGCACCTCCGCCCGGACCAGGTCGCCGATGCTGCGGGGATCATCCGTGGTGCGAACCTGCAACGTCATGTCAAACAGATGCGGCTCTTGCGCCATGGCGGTATAGAAGTGACGGCGCGGTTTTTCGCGCAAACTGACATACTTGGAGTCCCTAACTACACCGATGATCGCCATGTTTAGCGGAGCCTTCGGATCGTCGTCGGTGGAGATGCGCTTGCCAAGCGGATTCGCATCGCCGAAAAAATACCGTGCGAAGGATTGATTGATGATGACGACCTTCTGGCGGCCGGCATTGTCCTGGTCCGTGAAATCGCGTCCGGCGATGAGGGGAATCCCCAACGACGCAAAATAGCCGGGAGAAATGACGGCCGCGTTGGGGCTCGTGTCCTCGTCCTGCCGCGGCTGGTATCCTTCAACCCGTACACCCTCCTGATCCCAGCCACCGGAGATGGCCGAGCTGGTGGTAAAGCTTGCGGCGCGTACTCCTGGAAGTGAGCGGACGCGAGAGAGAAGGCCGGCATAGAGAATGCGAATGCGCTCCGTCGAATAGCCGTTCAACGCGGGATTGAGGTTGGCGAGAAAAACGTTTTCCTTGACGAAACCAGTGTCCACGCCGCGCAAATTCCTTAGACTGTGGAGAAAAAGGCCGGCACCAATCAACAACGGCAGGGACAGTGCCACCTGCAGAAAAACCAGAGCGTTTCGCAGGCTGAAGAAGCGCTCACCGGAAACCGCCAGCGAAGCTTCTCCGTGCATCGCCGCGGTGACGGAAGATCGCGAAATTTGCAGCGCCGGAGCGAGCCCGAAGAGTATCCCGGTGAAAACCGAGGCGATGGCCAGAAAACCCAAAACCCTGGCATCCAAAGGCGCCCGCAAGGTATTGCTGAACTCAGCCGGCAGAAAATGAATGAGTCCGGTTTTGAGCCAAACGGCGAACAGAATTCCGGTGGCACCGCCGAGCAACCCCAGCAAAATGCTTTCGGTAAGCCACTGTCTGATGAGCCTTCCAGGTCCGGCACCGATGGCCAGCCGCACCGCGACCTCCTTGCGCCGTTTAGCACTGCGGGCGAGCAGCAGGTTGGCTAGATTGGCACAAGTCACCAAGAGGACGATGGCGGTCACGCTGAACATCATCACGAGAGGTTGTTGCATCGCGTCGCGCAAATGCGCAAATCCCTGGTTGCCCTCATTCAATAGGACGTGAGACGCAAGGACACGCTCGCGGTCATGCGCCTTGACGCTGGGGCCGAGCCCATTCAATTGCTCCTCGAGCGCCTGGTGGTGCAAAACCTCCGTGGCGGCTTGGGCTTTGGCAATGCTGACGTCCGGCTTGCGCCGGGCCACGATGGTCAGCCAGCGATGACGCGCGCTCTGCATGCGATTGGCGGGAATCGGCCTGAAAGCTAAGGTCATCATCATGGGCACGCGGATCGCCGGATCGCGTGCCAGGTCTGTTCCGAAAAAACCCGGTGGTGAAACACCAATTACGGTCATGGGGTGCGCATCCAGCAAGATTTGCTTCCCGACAATCGAGAGATCTCCAGCGAACCGCGCTTGCCAGTAGCCGTAACTGAGAACGGCGACGGGATGCGCTCCGGGAGCTTGATCATCTTCGGGGGAAAGCAGGCGGCCAAGCCATGGACGCACTCCGAGCACGTCGTAATAATTGCCGGAGACCAGTTCGCCGGAGGCATGCTCGCTCTGCCCCTGGTAGGTGGCATTGAAGGACACGCCAGACCGCGCGATGACCCCATCGAAAACAGAACTTTTGTCGCGAAGCGCCTGGTACATCGGGTAGGAAAAATCTTCGTCGGCGTGCTCCGACTGCGCAGCCACATACCTCACGACAACCAGTTCCTGCGGGTTGCGTACGGGCAGACTCTGCAGAAGCACGGCGTTCATCAGCGAGAAAATGGCGGTGTTCGCGCCGATCCCCAGGGCTAGCGTCAAAACGACGACGGCGGTGAAACCGGGACTTTTTCGGAGCATGCGCAGCGCGTACCTCAGATCCTGCGCGAGAGTTTCAAGAAAGGGCACGCCGAGCTGCCGGCGGTAGTTTTCTTTGGTTTGCTCGACTCCGCCGAACTCGCGGCGGGCAGCGTAGCGAGCTTCCACCACGCTCATGCCGGAGCGGATTTTTTCTTGCGTGAGGAGTTCGAGATGCGTCTGGAGCTCGGAATCGAGCTCCAGGTCCAGATTTCGCTTGCGGAAGAGGCCGCGCAAGCGCGCGCCGAAAATGCGGAGCCACTCCATCTCAAGCCCCTTCCGCACCGCCGAGAAGGCGCGCCATCAATGCGGTCATGCGCTCCCAACTCTCGGTCTCAGCGAGTAATTGCTTGCGGCCGGCGCGCGTCAGCGAGTAGAACTTAGCTTTGCGGTTGTTTTCCGAAGCGCCCCATTTTGAGGTGATCCAGCCGCGCTGCTCGAGGCGCAGGAGCGCCGGATACAGCGTGCCCTGATTCAGCTTGAGCAGATCCTCGGAAACCTGCTTCACGCGCTGGGCGATGCCGTAGCCGTGGAGCGGCCCCATGGCATGGAGAGTTTGCAGAACAATCAGGTCGAGGGTGCCTTGCAGGACTTCGCCGCGGGGAGAGGCCATGTTTTCTCCTGTTGACAAACGACAGGAGCATAGGCTTGTTCCTGTCGAATGTCAACAGGAAGAAGTTTTCGCGGGATTTGGCAATGGCAAACCTTTTGCGGAAGATTCCTTGCCGCAGCCAATGCTGTTGCTGCCGTATTCCGTTTGACGAACATTCTTGGGGCGTGGCAGCATACGCTTGCCACAAACGGTTCAACCTGCGAAATTCTGGCGCGTCACTCTTCAAGGAGCAGCTCAGCAATGATGACGAAACCATACGCCCGCTTACTTTCTTTTTCCCGGATCGGCGCTTCCCTGCTATTGCTCGCAGTTGTCTTCGTGAACCAAACCTCCCTGGCACAAACGCGCCACCTGGAATTGGGCGACTACGCGAAAATCACTTCCGTTTCCGATCCGCAGATTTCTCCTGACGGCAAGAGCATCGTTTTCGCAGTGTCGCGCCCGAATCTCGAGCAAGACCGCAGCGACCGCCGGCTCGTACTGATCGAAATCGCCACGGGAACGCAGCGTGTGCTGACTTACGAACGCAAAGGCGTAGGCTCCCCGCGGTGGTCGCCGAGCGGCGACCGCCTGGCGTTTGTCGCCGTGGAGGGGGCGGGAAAAGAGGCCACCCCGCAAGTTTTCATTCTCTCCATGGCTGGCGGCGAAGCGCGCAAAATTACGGAAGCGCCGAATGGCATCGAGCAGTACGCCTGGCGGCCCAATGGGCAAGAGATTGCCTATGTCACTTCGGACGAGCCGGAGAACAAGAAGGAACTCGAGAAACATCATGATGCGTTTGAAGTCGGCGACAATGACTTTCTGGCCACCGAGGCGGAGCGGCCTTCTCATCTCTGGATTCTCCCCGCGGAAGGCGGAAAGGCGAAGCGGTTGACTTCGGGGGCCTGGAGCCTTCCCAAGAGCGCGCCGCCCAGTTCCCCAGCGTCTCCCATCTCGTGGTCTTCCGACGGAAAGTGGCTCCTGTTTACGCGGCAGGAGCATCCTCATCAAGGCGACAGCGACCTCACGACTCTGCAAGTGCTCAACGTGGAAACGGGCGAGATTCACAAACTCACAAAGCACGAAAAATTTGAAAGCTTTGGACTATTTTCTCCGGATGGCTCGCGTGTGGCTTACTGGTATCCGCGCGACGGCGACCCGAACAACGAGAATGAAATTTTTGTTACCGAGACGACGGGCGGCGACGGCTCTGACGCCACGCGAGCGATTGACCGTTGCTTGCTGCGGGTGATGTGGATGCCAGATGGCAATTCTCTGCTGGTAGGCGGCCACGACGGCGTCAAGACGTCGCTGTGGTTACAGCCACTTGCGGGTGCCGCAAAGAAACTCCAACTGGGGGACATTAGCCCCTCGTGGTTGTTCTGGGTGGATGCCTTCGTCGGCCACAAAGGCGACATTGCCTTCACCGGAAGCACGCCAACGCAGCCTTCCGAGCTGTATTACATGGCGTCGGCCAACGACACTCCGAGACGGCTGACGGATTTCAATCACGAGATTGCCTCGCTGGCGCTTGGCAAAACCGAAAAGTTCGAGTGGAAAGGGCCGGACGGTTTCCAGGAAGACGGCGTGCTGTTCTATCCACCCGATTTTCAGAAGGACCGCAAGTATCCGCTAGTGCTGATCATCCATGGCGGCCCACAGGCTTCCACCACCACGCAGTTCAGCTTTCTTCCGCAACTCATGGTCACACACGGGTACGTTGTGTTCTCGCCGAATTACCGCGGCAGCGACAATCTGGGCAACGCCTACCAGCGCGCCATCTGGAATGATGCCGGCGACGGGCCCGGGCGCGACGTCATGGCAGGACTTGAGGCGGTCAAGAAACTAGGGTTCATCGACGCGAACAAAATCGGCGTGACCGGCTGGTCCTACGGCGGCTACATGACTTCCTGGCTCATCGGCCACTATCAAATCTGGAAGGCGGCGAT
>WNFS01004484.1_pt1 | contig 10661 bp, 5 predicted proteins | sample 5400141 | NCBI WGS metagenome assembly WNFS01 (sample SAMN13153358, study PRJNA577476) | soil metagenome | isolation source: 60 cm saprolite under Madrone tree | place: USA:California | collected 2016-06-14 | reverse complement strand
CAACCCGATCAATCGGAGCCGCAAAAGCCGGATCAATCGGGATACCCGAAACGGTGATCCTGTCCTTCGGCAAGCCCAGTTCTTCGAGATGAACCCTGGTTTCCTCGATCGCCACAAAATAGCGATGAAACATACGGGACAACCACATTGCATGAAAATCCAGGTCCGTTACAACAATCGAGAGGTGAGCATCCAGGAGACTTTTCGCAATCAGATGAGAAATAATACCAGCCGGCATGAAATGCGTGCAGACAGTGATATGCGGATTGAATTGGCGAATGAACTTTACCAATGGACCTGTATTCAGGCGATCAAGCATCAGGCGCATTCCGTCGGTCTTCCAAGGTTCGTCGCTCTCCTTGTACCACCATCCGAGGAATTCAGGAGCGGTCTGGACGAGGCGGGCATAAAGCTTCGAATAGAAGTCCCGGAACAACTTGTTTGTGAAATCAAGCGCGTCGCTATGCACCACCTCACCGACTTTCGGATGCTCTCCGAAGACCTTGGTCAGCGCCTCGCCAGCTCGGACATGGCCGGTTCCCGCGCTGGTCGAAATGATCAAAACTCGCTTCTTCATCGTTAATCTGGATGTGCTCCGCGCCTCGGGCCTTGCCGACGGCCCATTTTGAACGCAACGACGTCATCGTTATATGCGATACAGTACACCCAGCAGCAGAATGTACTAAAATTGGGGAAAAGGGAAATTGCGGTAGTTCTCGTTCGACAAGACAGCGATACCAAGTAGGGGTTAAGCTCAGTATGAACAAGGTGCGAGTATGGACCGGTACTCCTCACCCTTTGGGTGCGACTTTGACCGGCGAAGGGGTTAACTTTGCTCTCTATTCGGAAAACGCGACCGGCGTGGATCTTTGCCTGTTTGAGCACGCCGATGCGGACCATGAGGCGGTCAGGGTCCGAATGACAGAGCGGACCGACCATGTCTGGCATGTTTTGCTTCCTGACATCCGAGCGGGGCAACTGTATGGGTACCGTGTTTACGGCCATTACGAGCCGTTAGACGGGCATCGATTCAATGCTTCAAAGGTTCTCATCGATCCTTATGTCAAAGCGATTGCCGGAAAGATCAAGTGGGGTCCTGAGATGTTCGCATATCCGTTGGGCGAAGCTCAGGAGGACCTTACGCGGGACTATCGAGACAACGCAAAATACGTGTCAAAATCTGTGGTCGTTGATACCGCTTTTGCCTGGGGCAGGGATCAACGACCCCTGATTCCGCTTCACGAGTCGATTATTTACGAAGTGCATGTTTGCGGTTTCAGCAAACTTTGGGACAAAGTTCCGGAGGAGCTTCGCGGGACCTATGCCGGACTGGCATCTCCTGCGGCCATCAAGTATTTCAAAGATCTCGGGGTAACAGCGATCGAGCTTCTGCCGGTGCACGAGCATGTCGATGACAGCATCCTGCTGGATCGCGGCCTCTCAAACTATTGGGGCTACAATTCCATCGGTTATTTCGCGCCTGAATCCACCTATTCAAGCAAAGGGGTATTGGGCGGCCAGGTAACCGATTTCAAAGAGATGGTCCGCGAACTGCATCGCGCCGGACTCGAGGTTATCATCGATGTGGTTTACAACCACACAGCCGAAGGAAATCACCTCGGCCCCACGCTCTCGTTCAAAGGCGTCGATAATTCGGCCTACTACCGCCTGGTGCCCAATGACCGCCGTTTTTATATGGATTACACCGGCTGCGGCAACACGCCCGACACTCGCAACCCAAGGCTGCTTCAACTCATCGCCGATAGCCTTCGCTATTGGGCAACGGAAATGCATGTGGATGGGTTCCGCTTCGACCTGGCGTCGACGCTTGGTCGCGAAGATCATTTTGTCGAGCGAGACGCCGGGTTCTTCGACATTCTTTTGCAAGACCCTATTCTGTCACAGGTAAAGCTCATCGCCGAACCCTGGGATGTCGGCGAAGGAGGGTATATGGTCGGAAATTTTCCTGTTCCGTGGTCGGAATGGAACGGTAAATATCGGGACTGCGTTCGTCGCTTTTTGAAGGGTGATCACGACACCATGGGAGAATTCGCCTCCCGGATAACGGGCAGTCCGGATCTTTATGAGCAGCAGGGAAAACGCCCCTATGCCAGCATCAATTTTGTGACTGCGCACGACGGATTCACGTTGAGAGATCTTGTTTCATATAACGAGAAACACAACGAGGCGAACGGGGAAGAAAATCGCGACGGGGATAGCAACAACAACTCATGGAACTGCGGCGCGGAAGGACCCACCGACGATCCGGTCGTAAATGCGCTTCGAAGACGGCAGCAACGCAACTTCCTCGTCACTTTAATTCTCTCTCAGGGAGTCCCGATGATAAACGCCGGGGACGAATTTTCGCGCACGCAACAAGGAAACAATAATACCTACTGCCAGGATAATCCATTGAACTGGTTCAATTGGAACTGGGACGACGACGCCAAAGCTCTGTTTGATTTTACCAAACGCATCATCAAATTTCGAAAGGACCATCCGGTCTTTCGCCGGCCCAAATATTTCATGGGTAGGCGGATTCGGGGATCCGATGTCAAGGACATCATGTGGTTCAATCCATCCGGAGCTGAGATGAATGACCAGGACTGGACAAATGGATTCGCGAAATGTCTCGGGATGCTGGTGAGCGGATCAACCATTGATATTCGAGATTTCAAGGGAGAACCGATTCACGATGACACTTTCCTTTTGTTGTTTAATGCTCATTACGAACCGTTAACGTTTATCTTGCCAGGACGGGAAGAGATCCGATGGGAATTGCTTCTCGACACGAGCAAAGAGCGGGGTTTTCTCAAAACCCACAAAGTAACCTCGGCAGGCGAAGAGGTCGAATTGGTCGACAGAAGCATCTGTCTATTGAAGCTTTCCGAAGGCGAAGAGAGCTTTGCTCGAGAAGAATCCTGGACGACCAAAGCCGGGAAAGCTCCCTCTAAGGTGCCCAGTAAACCCGCTGAACCAGTAACCGATGGACAATAGACTATATTCTCAAGGAGCGGAAATAGTGCCAGGGGGAGTCTCGTTCCGGACCTGGGCGGACCGACGGAAACAAGTGTCTGTGGCCATTTTCGCAGAGGATGGAAGCATCCTTCGCGAACTGTCGCTCTCCGAGGAGGGCGACGGCTATCGCAGTGCCCTTGATCCGGCGTCGGGCGTGGGAACACTCTACAAGTATCGGATCGACGGCAATCTCTTTCCGGATCTCGCTTCCCGTTTTCAACCGAAGGGTGTCCATGGTCCATCGCAAGTAGTTGATGGAAGGTCGTTTAGCTGGACGGATTCGACCTGGGCTCGACCTAAACTTGGGGAGCTCGTCATTTACGAGCTGCATGTCGGTACCTTTACCACCGAAGGAAAATTCGCCTCGATAATAGAGCATTTTGAGCACCTCAAACGTACTGGGATCAATGCAATCGAATTGATGCCGATCGCAGACTTCGCGGGAGACAGGAACTGGGGTTATGACTGTGTTTCTATTTACGCCCCCGCGCACGTTTACGGCTCGCCTGAGGAACTACGAATGCTTGTGAGCGCGGCGCATCAGGCCGGTCTGGCGATCCTTCTGGACGTGGTCTACAACCATCTGGGACCCGACGGAAATTACATGAGCGTGTATTCCGAGCGGTACTTTAACGCCGCGCACCATACCCCCTGGGGCGCCGCATTCAATCTCGACGGCGAAGAGTCTGGTCCGGTCAGGAGTTTTTTTGCTGAGAATCCTCAATACTGGATCAAGGAATTTCATGTCGACGGTTTCCGGCTCGATGCGACCCACGCCATTCCGGACGAATCGCCCAAGCACCTCATTCAGGAGATCGCAGAGAAGGTCCAGGCGCGTGGCTCACTCGTGATCTGCGAGGATCCGCGAAATGATCGCAAACTGGTGCTTTCCCGCGAGCAAGGTGGATATGGTTGTGACGGGGTGTGGGCCGATGACTTTCATCACGTGGTTCGCGTGCAGATGACGAAGGAATGGGAAGGCTACATGGGATACTTCAAGGGAACGATGAAAGAACTGGTAAAGACGCTCCGCTTCGGCTGGCTCTTTACCGGCCAATTACAAAAGGACGGCATACGTCGCGGAACCAGGCCGGGGGACATTGAACCGGAGCATTTCATCCATTGCATCTCGAACCACGATCAAGTCGGCAATCGGGCCTTTGGCGATCGCATTAACCGGATCGTGTCACCGGCTTCCTATCGAGCCGCATCTGCATTGCTTCTCGTGGGACCCTATACGCCTATGTTGTTCATGGGTCAGGAATGGGCCGCATCGACTCCGTTTCTGTACTTCACGGACCATCACGACGAACTGGGCAAAGGCGTAACGGAAGGTCGCCGTAAGGAGTTCTCCGAGTTCTCCGATTTTCGCGATCCGGAAAAACGCAATCGAATTCCCGACCCGCAAGCTTTGCAGACTTTCCTGGATTCGAGACTGAATTGGCCTGAAGTAGCGGAGTCATCGCATCGAGAGCTGCTCGCTCTTTACACAGATTTTTTAAGATTTCGTCGAACCGAGCTCAGGGATCGCCGGCGGCGACGCTGGCGAATAGCCCGGGTCTCGGACACTGCGATCGGTCTGCGTTACCGGCGCGGAAGAGCGGGCGACATTCTTGTCCTGGCCCAGCTTTTGGCGAACGACAGCAGAATTGAATTGGAATCAACTCTGCTTCAGCCCAAGGCGGGGCGAACCTGGCGCCGTAGTCTATCCTCCAATGAGAAGGTCTACGGAGGTGACCGCACCGGGTATTTTGATCCGGAACAGAGACAATTCGTTCTGGCCGAACCAGAACTGATCGTCTTTTCCGAACAATAACTGGAGGAAATAGGAGATGGCATCTCGACTGCGCATACCAACTGCAACCTATCGGTTGCAGTTCAATCGGCATTTTACGTTCAAGGACGCAACGAATATCATCCCGTATCTGCAGAGGCTCGGGATCAGCGACATCTACAGCTCACCGTTTTTTCGCTCGCGTCCTGACAGCGATCATGGCTACGACGTCAGTAACCACAACGAACTGAACGCAGCAATCGGAACCCGGGAAGAGTTCGATACAATGGCAGCCACGCTGAAGCAGGCTGGTCTGGGCCAGATTGTCGACTTTGTGCCTAACCATATGGGCATCATCGATCCCCGGAATGAGTGGTGGATGGATGTCCTCGAGAATGGCCCAAGTTCGCGGTTCGCGCCCTTCTTTGATATTAATTGGGATCCGCTAAAGGAGAGACTTCAAAATAAGGTGCTCCTTCCTGTTCTCGGTGATCAGTACGGCCGCGTACTTGAACGCGGCGAGTTTCATTTGCGGTTCAGAGAAGGGGCCTTCTATCTTACCTATTATGATTGGGTTTTTCCGCTTAACCCGCGAACTTACAATTTCATCCTTCGACTCGCGCTCGATAAGCTGAGCCAATACTCGGACGAAGATATGTATCTTGATCTGGAAAGCATTCTTACCGCGCTGGAATACCTCCCGAACCGCACCGTTGTCGAAGAGGAAAAAGTCCGGGAACGTGCGAGAGAAAAGGAGGTCGTCAAGCGCCGAATCTTGCGGCTTTGCGTTGAATGCCCCCAGGTCCAAGATGCCATTGAGCTTGCGATCAAACATCTCGAGGGACGCGTTGGTGATCCGCATTCGTTTGATAGACTGGATGAACTGCTTGATGCGCAGGCCTATCGGCTCAGTTACTGGAGAGTGGCAGCTGAAGAGATCAATTACCGACGTTTCTTTGATGTAAACGAACTGGCCGCGATTCGCGTCGAGAATCCGGTCGTTTTCAATACCATCCACAAGTTTATCTTTGAGCTACTCGAGACTGGAAGCGTCACCGGTTTGAGGATTGATCACGTAGACGGACTTTATAATCCCAAGCAGTATCTCACCCAACTGCAGGAGCATTATTCGGGATTCGCGAACACCGATCTCGCTGATTCGGGGCCGGAACTGTATCTGATCGTCGAAAAGATTCTCGCCGAAGAAGAGAAACTTCGAAGCGATTGGCCTGTATTCGGTACGACCGGGTACGACTTTACGACTGACGTAACACAGCTTCTCGTGGACCCGACCCACGGCGAGCAATTCTCGAAGATCTATCGCGACTACATCGAGCGTTACGTTCACTTTGAATCATTGATCTACGAGAAAAAGAAGCTGGTCATGGACGTAGCGCTGGCCAGTGACATTGAAGCGCTGGGGCATATGCTAAGCCGCGTCTCGGAACGTGATCGTTTGCACCGGGACTTCACAATCGATTCGCTTAGCACGGCCGTTCGCGAGCTGATCGCGTGCTTCCCGGTCTATCGCACTTACATCACCGCCGAATCTGGTGTTTCAGAGACCGATCGTCAGGTCATCCTTCGAGCCGTCCGAACAGTCAAGCGGCGTAACCCTGCCATCGACGTTTCGATTTTTGATTTTCTGCGCGACATGCTGCTTCTGGAAACGTTTGATCATTTCACTGACGAGACCCGGCGGCTGCAGCTTGATTTTGTTTTAAAATTTCAGCAGTGCACGAGTCCTATCATGGCGAAGGGGCTGGAGGACACGGCATTCTATATTTTCAACCGCCTGGTTGCGCTCAATGAAGTGGGAGGGACGCCGCAGTTCTTTGGCATTAGCCTGGAGCGTTTCCACGAAAGGAACCGAGCACGCCTTAGCGAAACGCCGCACACGCTCCTTGCTTCGACCACGCACGATACCAAGCGAAGTGAGGATGTCCGTGCGCGGATTGCCGTGCTGAGCGAGATTCCCAGCGAATGGCAGAACTGGATTTACGAGTGGCGCAAGATTAATTCCGCTCGCAAGTCTAACGTCGACGGCGAGGCCGCTCCGAGCCCAAACGAAGAATATCTGCTCTATCAAACACTTTTGGGGACCTGGCCGCTTTCACCCGACGCCGTTGACCAGACCTATTTGGCAAGGATGCAGCGCTATCTGCTTAAGGCAATCAAGGAAGCAAAGGTCAACAGCAGTTGGATCCAGCCAAACGAGGAATGGGAAAATGCGGTAACCCGTTTCATCGGGGAACTGCTCGAGCCGAATCACTCGTTCCGCGCTCAGTTCGAACCCGCCGCAAAAAGAATCGCCTGGCATGGGATGTTGAACTCCCTAACGCAAACAATCCTGAAACTTACCGTGCCCGGAGTGCCCGACATCTACCAGGGAAACGAGCTGTGGGAGTTTACTCTGGTTGATCCCGACAATCGTCGTCCAGTAGACTACGTTTTCAGGGAAAGGATTCTGGCGGAACTCGAAAAGGAGAACGCGGAATCCCTGTTCGGATCCTGGGAAAATGGCCGGATCAAAATGTTTGTTCTCACGCGTCTTTTGAACCTGCGACGCACTGCATCCCAGCTCTTCCAAAAGGGTAATTATGCTTCTTTCTACGGGGAGGGCGAGTTTGCGGATTGCTGCGTCGCATTCTCACGAGAACTGGATTCGCAAAAGATTCTTGTGATAGTGCCACGATTCACCACGCGGCTGAGCAACGCGGATCGTGGTTTCGATTGGAAGGAAACGGAGCTCCTCGTCGATTCGGGCGCCGGAGCCATGAGAGATCTGTTCACTGGGCGGACGATCCCCAAAGGATCAGATTCTATCCCGCTCAAGAATCTCGATGCATTTCCGTTCGCTGTATTTCATAATCTTCCAGGATTTGAATGACGGGCTTGTCTGGAGGGGAGTTGCTTGCAACTCCCGCAGTTTCGCCAATGCAACCAAATAATCTTTTACCACCCATCCGGGCGTTGCGGGCAACGCCCCTCCAGCCCCTCAGGCGCTTCCCCTGGATTGATCGCGTCGAGGACGCGCTTGCAGCCTACCCGAAAAGCGCCCCAGCCCTGGCCGGAGTTTCTGGCGGAATCGATTCGTCTGTACTGCTCCATTTGCTCCGCATGTTCGGCTTTGACAAACTGATCGTATGCCACCTGAATCACAACCTCAGAGGAATCGAGAGTGAACAGGATAAAGATTTCGTTGCTGCCATCTGCCGCAACCTCGATGTTCCCTTCCACACGGAAACTTTAAAGGAGTTGCCAGACGCCGGTTCCCTTGAAACAGCAGCCCGCGTCGCGCGCTTCGAATTTTTCGCCCGTGCTGCGAGCAGGTTCGGGACAACCTCCCTCTTTCTTGGGCATCACACCGACGATCAGATTGAAACATTTCTCTTTAATCTCTTTCGCGGAACGGGCTCTTTTGAGAATGCGATGATTAAACCAGAGTCGATCACCATGATCGGAGAGCAAAGGTTGATACTCATCCGCCCCCTGCTCCATGTTTGGAAGGAGCAGCTCCGTGAGTTCGCTGCAGCATTTCATATTGAAAGCCGCGAGGATTTGACGAATTCAAATCGGGAAATGACGCGAAATCGCATCCGATACGAGCTGATCCCGGACATTGAACGGCTCATCGACCGACCAGTTAAGGCCACACTCCTCAGAGCGATCGAGGTTGCAGAAAAGGAGGGAGAATTCGTCCGGTCGCACGTTCCTCAGTTGGGTGGCGCCAAGGAACTCCCGGTCCGTGAACTCAGGCAACTCCCAATCGCTATTCAGCGCCGCGCAATTCATGGATGGCTGCGGTCCAACCGGATCGAGGATATCGGTTTTGAGGAGGTTGAGGCGGTAAGATCACTGCTCAATAGCGAAAGGGTTGCAAAGATCAATTTGCCCCGAAACGTGTTTTGTCGAAGGCGCTCGGGCCAGTTATTTCTCGAATTTCCGCGATAGTGCACCTGCCTGTATGAATGATGAAGCAAAACAATTCCTCTTTCGACTCCTCAACACACCAAGTCCGAGCGGCTTTGAAACCGAAGGTCAGAAAGTCTGGATGAAATATGCCAGCCGGTTCGCGGATTCGGTGGAAAATGATACCTATGGGACTGCCTGGGCCACATTCAATGGGCGCGATCCGGAAGTCCGCGTCATGCTCGAGGCTCACGCCGATGAAATCGGCTTCATGATTCAGAACATAACTGACGAGGGCATTCTCTTCGTGAATCGAATCGGGGGCAGCGATCGCGCGCTTGCCCGCGGCAAACGTCTCAAGATCCTGGGAGATCAAGGTCCCGTACTGGGTGTAATCGGGAATACCGCGATCCACCTCCGAGACAAGGAGCAGGACAAGCTTCCGGAAGTGCACGAGTTGTTTGTGGACATCGGAGCAAAGTCAAAGGCGGATGTTGAAAATCGCGGAATTCGCGTCGGGCATCCGGCTATCTACACGGACACTCCCGAGGAGCTCGTTCCCGGTCGCATTGTGGGGAGAGCGATCGATAACCGTATCGGCGGTTTCATTTTGTCGCAGGTGCTCGCTAACCTCTCCGAGCAGCAACAGCGGCCGATCGCTACAACCTTAATGGTAAACTCTGTCCACGAAGAAATCGGAGGATCCGGAGCGAGGATGATTGCCTATCGTTTGGAGCCGACCGTCGCGATCATTCTCGACGTGACGCATGCGACAGACTCACCGGGGATTGATCGAAATAAGCATGGGTCAGTCAAACTGGGCGCCGGTCCGACGGTCTCCCATGGCACCGCAAATCACCCACTGGTCGTGGAGAAAATAATAGCGCTCGCCAAGGAATTGGAGATCCCGCTCCAGCACGAAGCGACGTCACGTACGACCGGAACGGACGCGGACGGCATCTACCCGACCAAGCGCGGCATTCCAAGCGTGCTGGTTTCGATCCCAATGCGGTACATGCATTCAACCGTCGAAATGGTCGATTTTGTCGATATAGAACGGTGCGTTTCCCTGCTGTCAAGATTTGTGGGTAGCGTGGCAAGCGCAAACGAATTCATCCCGAAGCTCCTGTAGGAGGCAGGAAGGAGGAATTTCCCCTGGTACACGGTATCCTCTTTGCTGGATTCCTGCCATGCCGAGCTGGGTTGCTGAGATCACACGCGCCGAAGGAGGCAAAATCTCTTTCGAGCGCTTTATGGAATTGGCGCTCTATGACCCAAACCACGGGTACTATACGCGTCACATTTCTGACGTCGGACCTTCCGGTGACTTCGCAACGGCGCTGACGATCGGCGATGCTCTTGTTCGAAGTATTGCAAACTGGGCGCGTGCCGAGGCGCGGCACCTGGAGCTTCCAAAGTTTAATATTATCGAACTAGGTGGCGGCGGTGGACAGCTGGCACGTGAAATCCTCCGCACCATTCGCCCATGGGAGCGTGTGCAATATCAGATTGTCGAAATCTCAAGCCCCCTTCAGAAGAGGCAGGAAAGAGCGCTCCGCGGTCGCAAGATTAGCTGGCAGAAGACAATTGAATCCGCACTTGATGCTGCCGACGGCCGGGCAATCCTCATATCCAATGAATTTGTTGATGCGTTCCCGTGCAGACGTTTCGAGCGAGCAATCGAAGGATGGCGCGAAATCACTCTGAGCCTGGATGCAGACCTGTGGCGCGAACAATTGGATTTAACCTCGGAAACGGTCGAAAGCTCCGCATTTTCGATCGAGTGCGCACTTGGCCAACGAGTGGAGACTCTTGGTTCGTATCGCTGCTGGCTGACGAAAATGACGCGCTTTCTCGATCGAGGCGCGCTGCTGACAGTCGACTACGGTGATTTGCCGGCAGCAGTTTACGATCGTAAACCGCGGGGAACGGTACGCGCATTTTTTCGCCACGAACG
>WNFS01004482.1_pt1 | contig 10662 bp, 10 predicted proteins | sample 5400141 | NCBI WGS metagenome assembly WNFS01 (sample SAMN13153358, study PRJNA577476) | soil metagenome | isolation source: 60 cm saprolite under Madrone tree | place: USA:California | collected 2016-06-14 | reverse complement strand
TGCAAACCCCGCCGGAAGTAGTGGTTTACAGCACGCCTCCTTTGTACAGCGATGAGGCGCGCAGACGTGGCATTGAAGGAGTTGTTACTGCCGAAGTGCACGTGGATGCAAACGGCAATGTCAGCGGTTTGCGAGTTGTGAAGGGGCTTGGCTTTGGCCTCGATCAGAATGCGTTGTTGGCGGTCCGGGATTGGCAATTTGTCCCCGGCAAACGAAACGGCAGTCCTGTGGAAATGACGACCCGGGTGGACGTCGAATTCAATCTTCGAAACGAAGAACTCAACGAGATTATCGCGAACGATATGGCACACCGGGTCGGGCCGGACGTGTCTCCTCCGAGAATCATCTATCGCGTCGAACCGGAATACTCGGAGAGCGCGAAGGCAGAGCAAATCACAGGTACTGTTGTGCTGGATCTCATGATCCGCGAGGACGGGATACCTAATGTTCTGCGAGTCGTCCGGTCAGTGCGTTCGGATCTGGATGAAAATGCCATCAACGCGCTCGAACAATGGAGACTGAGCCCGGCGATGAAGGACGGTATGCCCGTGAAAGTCCGGGTAAACGTGGAAGTACATTTCAACCTTAAATGAGTGGGATTAAACACGAAGACACAAAGGCACAAAGCTAATGACGCATAAGGTATCGCGCCGCGCTTTCCTGGCCGCGGCGACTTCAGGATTGGCTGCATCGACCCGCCGGCCCGATGAAGTAACGATCGTCGAATTTTCGGATTCCGGTGCGCGGCAAAAAAGCGTTCGCGTGTCCAGGATTGTGAAGAGTGAAAGCGAATGGAAAAAACAACTTCCTCGCGACGCGTTCGAGATTACGCGGCATGCAGATACGGAGCGCGCCTTCACAGGCCGGTATTGGAATCTGCATGAGAAGGGGATCTATCGCTGCGTCTGCTGTGATACGGCGCTTTTCTCTGCGGAAACGAAGTATGATTCCGGTACCGGCTGGCCCAGTTTCTGGCAGCCCATTGCGAAGGAAAACATCGAGACTGCCGAAGACCGCAGTTTCGGTGCGGTGCGCACGTCCGTCTTGTGCCGCAGATGTGAAGCTCATCTGGGGCATGTGTTCGACGACGGTCCAAAACCGACGGGCTTGCGCTATTGCATGAACTCGGCTTCTTTGCGTTTCGTGAGGTTGCTATGACTTTATTTCACCATTTGTTTCACAGGGCGTTTTTCATGATGTTCTGCTGCTTTGTGATAGCGGCGTGTACGGGATTGACTGCGGCGGAATCTTTGCCGAATCCGGCTGTGGACGAACCCCTCGCTACCGCAAAGACCGAGCAAACGGCCGTATTCGCAGGTGGCTGTTTCTGGGGAGTCGAGGCCGTCTTTGAGCACGTCAAAGGAGTCAAAGACGTCGTGTCCGGGTACTCGGGCGGTTCGGCGGAAACAGCTCAGTACGATACAGTCAGCAGCGGTACGACCGGACACGCCGAATCCGTACGGATTACCTACGACCCATCGCAGGTTTCGTACGGTCAACTTCTCAAAGTCTTCTTCTCCGTGACGCATGATCCTACTGAATTGAACCGGCAGGGACCGGATGTGGGCACTCAGTATCGATCCGCGATTTTCGTCGCCAACGACCTGCAGAAACGCATCGCGCAGGCCTACATTGATCAGATCAATCAGGCCAAAGTCTTCAGGCGTACGATTGTGACCCAGGTCAGCCCCTTGAAGGCTTTTTACAAGGCGGAGGCCTATCATCAGGATTATCTTGTCCATCACCCGACTCAGCCTTACATCGTGATCAACGATCTGCCGAAGGTGGATAACCTTCGCAAGCAATTCCCGGATATGTACGTGAAGAAATAGAGGTATGAAGAAACTCCAGTCCCGGCATGCACTGGCGATTCGGTGTTTTCACTGGATCAACTTTGCGGTCCTGGCGGTGATGATCTGGAGCGGCCTTCTGATTTACTGGGCCAATGACGTGTATCGGATCGGCATCGGCCCGTTCACGTTGTTCAAATTCTTTCCGGAGTCGTTCTATTCCACATTTAACATCGGCTTTCGCCTGGCCGAAGGAATGTCGTGGCATTTCACCTTCATGTGGCTCTTCGCCATTAACGGTTTCCTGTACATCTCATACACGATTTTCTCCAGAGACTGGCGATATGGCGGCATTCAACAATTCGCATACCTCACCATCATTTTCATGGGCGCCGGGTCGCTTCTTACAGGCCTGGCGGTCTACAAACCGACTCAGCTTGCATGGCTGACCTCCCTGTTGGGTGGCTATCAGTTCGCCCGCTTCGAACATTTCTGGCTCACGGTTGGATACGCCCTCTTCTTTTGCGTTCACATTGTGCAGGTCACGAGGGCCGGTTGGAACAACTTCCGGAGCATGATCACCGGATACGAACTGGTCGAGGTGGAGAAAGCATCCGGTGACTGATGAGAAAGCAATGCGCATCCGATCGCGCCGCAGCTTTCTGAAAGCCGGCGTTGCGGTCCTGGGCGGCGTGGGCTCTTTCCATTGGCTCCGAACGCGCCGCCATGATGATGGCGTGCCGTGGCCGCTGCGCCGTGTTCTCGAAACCAACGAGCAACTCGCGCGCGATTATTTCAGCGCCAGTCACCTTGCTCCCACGTTTCCGGAATCGATGGTCAGTCTTGCGCGTGAGAACGGCGGAGAGGGTTTGAGCAGGGATTTTGACATCCGATCCTGGACGCTAAAGGTGGTGAGCTCTGTGCATTCCAGGCGCCTGGAGATGACGCTAGACGATATCAAGAGACTCCCACGGGTTGAAATGGTGACGGAACTACACTGCATCGAAGGATGGAGTCAGGTAGTGCATTGGACCGGAGCAAGGCTCTCAAACCTGGTTGCAGAGGCCGGTTCCGATGCGCGATACGTCGGTATGGAGACTCCGGACGGCGGCTACTACGTTGGTCTCGACATGGCAAGCGCTGTCCATCCCCAAACGCTATTGTGTTACGAAATGAACGGACGAGAACTGACGCCAGAACACGGCGCGCCGTTGCGCCTGGCCACGCCTGTCAAGTACGGCATCAAGAACATCAAACGAATTGGAACGGTTCACTTTACAAATACCCGTCCCCCCGACTTCTGGGCCGAACGAGGCTACGACTGGTACGCCGGCCTGTAGCATGTTCTGGACCATGGTCGTTGCACTTCCATGCCTTTGGTGTAATTGCGCGTCCAACTGCGCAAACCGCCGATCGACGGCAATTTCCTCGTCAAAATTACCGTGCACGCGGCTCAACAGGCACTCGGCAGGCATCAAACCGCGCGGAGGCAGGAAATCGTGCCATTCTTCGCCGGCTTGAACCGCGTCATGTATTACACGCTTTGCCGCGTCGCGGAGCGCCCTGGACTGGCGCGCAAAGAGCCTCGCCAGCTGATTACCAATCCTGATTTCTGGCACGAATTCAGCGCTGCCGCAGTCGATGTGAAAGTGAAACCGAGACAGAGCATCGTAAAGATTGAGAAATTCTTATTCAAGGTCTGCCGTGAGCTGGTGAAGAAGCGGTATGCGCAGAAGGATCCGGACAATGCGAGGCATGCGGATCTGATCGCGTTATTCATGTTCAATTTCTGGAATGCGACGGGCCTGCTGCCGATGGCCCAGGCCTGGTGATTTGCGGCTCAAACATGTAGACCTCAACCATGATCAATGTTCGACCGCGTCGGCTAAAGCCGACGCCTACAGCGTACATGCCACTAGTTACTTCAATTCGAGCAGAACGTGTCACCTGCAATGATGGAACCGAGGTGGTCGAGTAGGACGATGGAACAGAAGCTTGACGCCCGGGGCTACGCGGCTCCGTTCGGGTTACTACTTCCGTTTCTGAACCAGGGCTTCGATTTCGTCGATTTCCTTGGGAAAAGTCGAGAGGAGGCGGTAACCAGTCGATGTCACAAGTACATCGTCTTCGATGCGCACGCCAAGCTTCTCTTCGGGGATGTAGATGCCCGGCTCAACCGTGATGACCATGTTGGCTTCAAGCGGACGGGTCGTTGTTCCGACGTCATGGACTTCGAGTCCAATGTGGTGGCTGGTTCCATGGATGAAATATTTTCCGTAGCCTTTGGACTCGATATAGCTCTTGGAAGCCTGATGGATTTCGCTAATCGTCACACCCGGCTTCACCTTCGCCATCGCGGCCTTCTGCGCATCGAGCACGATCTGATAGATCTCGCGCTGCCTCGGCGAGAACTTTCCGGAAACAGGATAGGTGCGGGTGACGTCCGCTGCGTAGCCGCCGTATTCCGCGCCGATATCCACGACAACGGTATCGCCGGACTCCATGCGCCGCGTATTTTCGTTGTAGTGAAGAATGGTTGAAAACGGCCCCGAACCGACAATGGAAGGAAAGGACGGACGCTCGGCGCCATTGTGTCGAAACTCAAATTCGAGCGCCGCTTCAACTTCATATTCCCAGGCTCCCGGGGCAATCTCTCGTGCGGCCGCCTGCTGGGCCTTGATCGTGATCTGGATTGCTTTCTCGAGAAGGGCGATTTCAGTTCGCGACTTCGTCTGGCGAAGGTAGGCAATATCGCTCTCGGCCTCTTTCAAGCCATATGTGGCCTTTGCTCGCTCCGACATTTTTCTCAGTGTCGCGTCGAACTCAGACACCGGCAGGACTTTCGCAAAACCTGTGACTCTTGCTGCATCCGGCCCCGGCCCCAGCTTTTCGCCCGTCCACCGTTCTTCCGCTGGCTTTCGCTCGGGAATGAAGAGGAACTCCTGCATTGGCTCGGAGACGGCATCCAGCAGAAGGATGGCGCCCGGCTGGTCAAACCCGGTAAGGTAATAGAAATTGCGTTCCTGCTGGTACTCCGTGAGTTCCTGGTCCGGCGCCGCCCGCAGCACCAGCACATTTCCCTTGATGCGTTCCGCCAGATGCTCCCGCCGTGCGCGGTACTCCGCCAGCGGTTCCTTCTCGATGGCAAACAGCGAGACGGCGCTTAACAACAACAGGCAAACGCGGGCTAAAGCCGCGCGACTACATTTGGGAACAAGAAAGCTCCGGATGTAATCGGTTCCAATGTAGTCGCGGGCTTTAGCCCGCGTTCCTTTCATAGGCCTCTCAGCCATCGGTGCAGCGTCATGTGAACAATCGACATCAGGCCCATATATGTGAAACCAATGACGAACAACATGAGAAAAGGAATCGTTGGGTAGTTCTGGCTCGTAAAAGCATAGAGAACGACCAGGCTGAAATACGCGCCCAGGGACAGTTCGAAAAACGGCATCATACCTGTCCTGCGCAGGTACTGCTTGGTGGCCCATCGATCTTTCTTACTCTCGATCTTGTATTTGGGCGTCCTCTTGAAGCTGCTTTTAATGCCGAGCAGCGCTTCCATAACCGCCTTCGAGTTGCTGACCGAAAGGCCGATTCCCACAGACATGAGGAACGGAAGATACTTCAGCCGAATTCTCCAGTCCGGATAAAGCTCCTTCTGCGAGATGAGATAGAACATGGAAACGGATGCTGTCGAGGCGAGCCACAGCGGCAGGTCGATGTAGAGCATCTGGAACCAGCCCTGGTTGAACCTCACGATCATGGCCGGCAGGAGGAGGAACGAAAGCGCGATCATCAGCGGATACGAAATGTTTGCCGTCAGGTGAAAGAAAGCCTCGACCTTGATTTTCCAGGGCAGATCGCTTCGCAGAATCCGAGGAAGTAACTTGATGGCCGTCTGCACCAGTCCCTTCGCCCACCGCGACTGCTGTGTCTTGAACGAATTCATTTCAACGGGAAGCTCGGCCGGGCAAACGACGTGGGGAAGATATAAAAACTTCCATCCGGCCAGTTGTGCCCGATAGCTGAGATCGGTGTCTTCCGTGAGCGTGTCATGTTCCCAGCCACCGGCCGATTCGATCGTCTGGCGCCGCCAGATGCCTGCCGTTCCATTGAAATTGAAGAAGCGGCCAGACAGATGACGTCCGCCGTGCTCGATCACGAAATGGCCATCCAGGATCACAGACTCGACCTGCGTCAGCAGGGAATACTCGCGATTGATGTGGCCCCATCGAGTCTGGACCATTCCCACTTCTGCATCGCTGAAATAATCCACTACATCTTCGAGAAAGCTCGCCCCCGGCGTGAAGTCTGCATCGAAGATTGCGATCAATTCGCCTGCCGCCAGTTTCAGTCCGTTCTCGAGCGCACCGGCTTTGAATCCGGATCGGTTCGCGCGGTGGACATGACTGATATCGAAACCCAAGGCACGATGCTTCGCCACGCAGGCCGCGGCAATTTCGACGGTTCCGTCGGTGGAGTCATCCAGAACCTGAATCTCCAGAAGCTCACGCGGGTAACGGATCCCGCACACGGCTTCGACCAGACGCTCGACCACGTACATTTCGTTGTATATGGGAAGTTGAACCGTCACTCGCGGCTTTACATTGAGCCTGGCTTTCGGCTGAGCGACTTTGTCTTTGTTTTTCAGATACAGGTACACGAGGTAATAGCGGTGGATTCCATAAACCGCAAGAATGCTCAGAATCGTGAGGTACGGAATGAGGATGAAAGCATCGAAAAGATTGAGCTGGTATAGGCCATTCCAGTGAGTAAGCGGCTGATAAAAACGGGGCCGCTCCGGCGGCAGTATCAAACTCGCGATTAAGTTGTAATTATTCACCTTGTTTAGTCCGTTATACGGGTTAATGTAGGCGCGGCTAAAGCCGGCGCCTACATTAGTATGTCTCCTGCAAACGTCAGCAGTAGGAGAATGCTGACGTATCCGTTCAGGTTGAAGAAAGCCACGTTGACACGACTTAGATCGTGCGGTTTCACGATCCGATGTTCCCAATACAGAATGATGGCCACTATCGCGATACCCGTGTATGCCATCCATCCGGAGCTGCTAAGCATGGCTGTGGCGGCGAGAAGCAACACGGTTCCCGCGTGAAACAGTGCTGAGATTCGCAGCGCCGGAGCCACACCGAATCTCGAAGGCAGTGAAAAAAGCCTGGCCCTGCGATCGAACTCGGTGTCTTGAAGCGAATAAATCACGTCAAATCCTGCTACCCAGAACATCACCGCGCCGCTGAGAAGAATCGGCGCCCACGCAAACTCTCCGCGGATGGCGAGCCAGGCCGCGAGAGGCGCAGAACCAACGGCCAAACCCAGCACGATGTGGCTTAGCGAGGTGAACCGCTTGGTGTACGAATAAAAAAACAACAGAGCCAACGCCGGAAACGACAGATAGAAGCACAGCCTATTCAATTGCCAGGCCGAGAATACGAACAGGAACGACATTGCAATCGTGAAGATCACAGCAAACTGCATGGACAGCGTGCCTCGCGGCAGCGCGCGTTCGCTGGTTCTCGGGTTCATCCTGTCGTAGTGGAGATCCGCGATTCGATTGAAAGCCATTGCGGCGCTCCTTGCCCCGACCATGGCAGCTACGATCCAGCCGGTCTGCCAAACAGTCGGCAGGCCTCTCCGGGCCAACAATGCCCCTAAAAATGCAAATGGAAGGGCGAAGACCGTGTGCTCGAACTTAATCATGTTAAGCGTAATGCTTAACTTGCGCCAAATCAACACTTAGCTCCCAATATCCCAGGAACTAAGTCTAACGCAATATGACCTACTCAAAGCAACGACTTAGGGAGGTTTTGGAACTCAAGCGGACGGCGGTGCGCCATATCCAGAGCGATATCGGGGAACTTGGCGCCTCTCCCAGCCGGAAATATATCCACGAATTTAATCATGAGTTCCAGACTTTTCAGGCCGTTTGTGAGCCCGAGACCGTTTTTGAAGAAGCCCGCACGGCGAACCTGATCTGGATCGGCGACTACCACGCGCTTCCCAGAAGCCAGACCTACGCTGCACAGTTTATCCGGCAGCTGGCCGCCAGAAACGTGAATCTCGCGCTTGCCGTGGAGCCTGTGTTCGCCCGGAGTCAGAAGACCCTGGATCAGTGGATGGCGGGACGAATTTCGGAGCAGGAATTTCTTGACGGTATCCGCTACCAGGAAGAGTGGGGCTGCGACTGGAGCGGCTACAAAGCCATCTTCGATACAGCCCGCGAACTTCGCATTCCGGCATACGGCGTCGACTGTCACCCGCGAAATGACATGCGAAGCATCAGCCGCCGCGACCTCGGAGTGGCGCGACGCATTGCGCGTTTAATCGAAGAAGATCCTTCTCGATGTCTTGTCGTGGTCTTTGGAGAATCCCATCTCGCGACGGATCATCTGCCTGCACGAGTGCGCGCCATTCTTCAGAGGAAGGAAATCGCTCTGAGGGAAGTCTTCGTCCTGCAAAACGTGGACAGCATTTATTGGAAGCTTCAGGAACAAGGGCATCATGACGCTCGCTCCGTCCGTGTGCGCGAAGGTGCCTATTGTGTATTCAACGCGACGCCGATCGAGAAGTACGAGTCCTTTCGCCAGTACCTTCACAATTGCCTTGGAGAAGACTCTTGCGGGGATTGGACGCTGCTCGCGCAAACTCTCATGGAAGTCATGATGGATTTTCTTGCCATGAAGAAGAATGACTCCGTCGTGAGCTGCATGCCGATGCCCGAACTCAATCCCGTGATGGTCGACCGGTTTCAGCTCGGCTCCGCCGCCGAGGAATTTGCGCGCCACATCCATCAGGCGTGCCGTGGCGAGCTGGACAGGCCTGCCGAACGGGCGGCCAATGATCAGTTCTTCGTGAATGTCATTGAAAGCGGCCTCGGCTATTTCTGGTCGAAACTGCTCGACTCGTCGCGAGATGGTATCGAACCCCTCGCGGAACGTGTTCTCGGCCAGATCGGCCGCAACGACCAGCTCACGCGGGCCATCGAGCTGCTCGTGGATCCGTCCCGGCGGCCCGGTGCACAGCATTTCTCAGTGCTTCGACTGGCAATCGAGGCGAAAATCGGCAAGCAAAAGACAAAGAGAATGCTGAGTGAGTTACTTGGATACGCGCTGGGTCGAAGGCTCTACCACGCCTACCTGCAATCGCGAATCTCCAGGAAGGAAATTCAGGCCCTCTTTCATGATCCTCTGAATACGCCCAACCGTCCGTTAGAATGTTATCGGGAACTGACGGAACGGCTGGTTCATGACTGAAGAGCAAATCCGAAAAATCCTGGACGAATACAAAAGGGGCGCTTTGACGCCTGACGAAGCACTCCACCGCCTGCGCTCATTGCCGTTCGAGGATCTCGGCTTCGCCAACATCGATCACCATCGACCCCTTCGGCAGGGCTTTCCTGAAGTGGTGTTCGGCGAAGGTAAAACGATCGATCAGGTCGCGCGCATCGTCGAATCGATGTACAGGCACGACCACAACATCCTGGTTACCCGGAGTACCCCCGCGCACTTCGAGCGTGTGAAAAGGATTGCTCCCGAGGCCGAATACCATGAGGGGGCGCGTGCCATTGTTGTTCAAAAAGATACGAAGATTCACGGTAAAGGCACAATCCTGGTGGTTTCTGCCGGGACATCCGATATGCCCGTTGCCGAGGAAGCGGTCGTGACGTTGAAGGTGATGGGCAACAACATCGATTCCCTTTACGACGTCGGAGTGGCCGGCCTCCATCGATTGCTCGACCGGCGCGAACGCCTGACCCAGGCGCGTGTCTTGATTGTGGTGGCCGGCATGGAAGGCGCTCTGCCCAGTGTGGTCGGCGGTCTGGTATCCGTGCCTGTCATTGCGGTTCCAACGAGTATCGGTTACGGCGCCAGCTTCAATGGCGTCGCCGCTCTGCTTGGCATGCTGAACAGTTGTGCCTCGAATGTAACGGTTGTGAACATCGATAATGGTTACGGCGCCGCTGTTGTGGCGAGCCTGATCAATCGATTGTAGGCGCCGGCTTTAGCCGGCGCGGGCCGGCCCCTACAATTATCGGCAATTTGAAATGGACTTCTCCCTCGTCGCCCTCGAGTATCACCGGCTGAAAGAATTGCTCGGCCGCTATGTGTCGACCGATGCGGGCCGCCTCGCGCTTGCCGAACTCTCGCCGATGCTCGACGAACAGAAGCTCGATGCGGAGCACGCCATTACGGCCGAAGCGATGGCGTACCTGCGAGAGCACCGCGTTCCGTTCAACGACATCGCTCTGTTGTCCCAGGCACTGGAGAAGCTCTCGGTTGCAGGCTCCAGTCTGGAAATTGCCGAGATCGAAGCCATCCAATCGTTCCTTTCCCAGGTCGAAGGTCTTCGGCTTCGCTGGAAAGAGGAGCGTGAGAAGTTTCCGAAGCTCGCGCAGACCGGACAGCGGCTGCCCGATCTTCGGGACCTGGCCAAGCACCTTGGCCGGGCCATCCACAATGGTGAAGTCGACGAGAAGTACAGTCCTGAACTCGCGCGTATCCGGCGCGCGCTCGCGGCGTCGCGCTCGCGTTTGACCGAGAAGCTCGAATCCATCGTCCGGAGTCCGGCATACGCCTCTCAATTGCAGGAACAGCTCGTGACCATTCGAAACGGCCGATTCGTGATTCCGGTGCGCAGCGACCAAAAGCGCGGCGTTGAAGGCATCATTCACGGCAGTTCATCCAGCGGCGCGACGGTGTTCATGGAGCCTCTCGCGGTGCTGGAGATGAACAACGAACTGGTCCGGTTGCAGGAAGAAGAGCGATATGAGATCGCGCGCATTCTTGCCGAGCTGACGGATCTGATTCAGGCAAGCGCCGGCCCGATCGAGTTTGCGCGCTCGCTGGCCGCTTACCTG
>WNFS01014798.1_pt1 | contig 10663 bp, 7 predicted proteins | sample 5400141 | NCBI WGS metagenome assembly WNFS01 (sample SAMN13153358, study PRJNA577476) | soil metagenome | isolation source: 60 cm saprolite under Madrone tree | place: USA:California | collected 2016-06-14 | reverse complement strand
CCGCCGCGCTAACCGAAGAACAAATCGAGGAACTATTCCAGCGCACCGAAAAAGAAGAAGGCTATTCCCTGACAATCGATCTTCCGAACCAAACCGTAGCCGACAATCACGGCCTAAAATATAATTTCGACATAGTCCCATCCCGCAAAGAAGTCCTCCTAAAAGGCCTGGACGACATAGGCACCAGCCTCCAACACGAAAAACAAATCACCGCCTACGAAAAAACCCACCGCTCCACAGCAACAATGTACGACCCGGTAGACATAAAAAACTACGCCAACGGCCGCTAACCCAACCGCATCGCGGCCAGCGAGCGCAAGCGGCACCGAACCACATCAAACGTCAGTGACCAAATGTCAGTGAGCGCAACCCGCAGAATTGGCCTTTCGATTCGCAGCGTCAGATTTTTTTCCGCCACAAAAGAAAAACGGGGAAAGCCGCACTGGCTTTCCCCGTCCTCAACACAAATCGACGAAACCCGCCCGAGGAAACTAGAACCGTACGCGCAAGCCGAGTTCAATCTTGCGCGGCGTATTAACTTGACCATTACTCAGTGCGCCCCAATTGTCCGGCTCGCCGAGGACGAGGCCCGGGTTACCGGGATCAAACATCTGGTTATGGTTGAAGACGTTCGTGAAGACGGACGAAACTTCCACGTGAAACCGCTCAGTAACCATGAGGTCCTTCTTCACGCTCAAGTCGACGTTCCAGAATGGCATGCCGCGGAGGAGGCCAGCACCGCCATTATGGCCGTGGTCAATACCCAGGATTGGGTTCCGGAAACAGTTATACGCAGCTGCTGGATCTGAGAAGAAGCCCACAACAGTTGTCCCGGCGGCGTTCGTGGGAAAGCCGTTTGCGCCGAAACCCGTCGTTGTGGTCTGGTTTACTCGTGAGTTACCAAAGCTTGTTCCGCAGATTCTAATGGCATTTTGCTGGCCACCGAAGTTGGTTCCGTCGGCTTCGCCGAAGGCTTGCCCGCCGCCATAAGTATCGTTTCCGGCATTATCCGAAGGAGAGACAGCCAGGGGCAACCCGCTGCCAAAGGCGAAAAGTGGAGCGATGGTCCAACCACCCGCGATTCGTCCAAGGATACCGTGCTGACCCTTGAACAGGGGAGGCTGGTACACAAGCCATGTGTTGAGCGTGAATTTGCGGTCCCATGGCTGAACGCCATAGTCCGCGCTGAGATCGAAGGGGTCGATGGCGGTGTATTGACTGGTGGCCTGAACCTGAGATCCGGTTCCCAAGGCCTTTGAATAGGTGAAATTCGACTGCATGGTCAAGCCGCGCCAGTTCGATGTTTTCAGCGACACAAACCCGGCATTGTAGTTTCCGTAGCCGAGGCTGGTGTTCATACCCACACCGGAAGATAGCTGGCCGTTGGCTCCGAGCGCCGTTGGCTTTCCTGTAACCGGGTCAAGGATAGGAGTATTCATCATCGACCTTGGGAAATTGAATGCACCGGCATCCAAATCGCTCCAAAGGGTCCAGAGGTTGGCATTCTGGATATTTGAAGCTTCCTTAGATGCCACGGCCGCAGTGCAACTCGCGAACCCAGCGCAGTAGGAAGGCTTCAGGGCGTTCTCAAAAAAAGGTTGCGGAGCGACTGCCGCGAGGTTCTGGGCGCAGCCGCCGCCAGCCAACCCCGCATTGCCACCGCAGAATTGCATGACCATCTGACCGTAGGCGTTATCAAACCTCTGACCACCCTTAGTCATCATGTAGGGCACGGAGTTAATTTGGATGGGCTGAAATTCGTGCGTAATCTTCCGGCCGATATACCCAAACTCAACCGAAACCTTATTGTTGATCTGACGCTGAATGGTCAGGTCAAATTGATAGTTAACGCTGGGTCGAAAATTCGGATCCAACCCCTCACCGGCACCGGCTGCAATCTCGTTCACACCGGGGAAATCCGGCTGATGCAAGGTTGCGCTGGCGGCAGGGAGCGGGGCCACCAAACCGTTGAAACCAGCAGAGGTTGGGCCAATGCGGAAGGCAGTTCGGGGAGTCGCTCCGTTGGCTCCGCCGCACGCCCCTGTGGCGAGGGGGCTAACGCATTGGACAGCCTGAATGAGGCCAGTGCCGAGAAGAGGCACAAGCACCAAGTCGACACCGTTGAGTCGGCCGTAAAGGATGCCAAAGCCACCACGAATGACCGTCTTGTTATGCCCAAATAGCGTGCCGCCGATTCCGCTGTCGAAGCTTGGGTTCCAAGCAGCAGAGACGCGCGGACTAAACGAGCCGTAGAAGGGCTTGTACGGGTACTTCTGGCCGCCGCCGGTATTTCCGACGAGGGCAAAACCAACTGTCGGGTTGTAAACCTCGCCTTGAAGTGCGGCCGACTTGCGGGCGTTCAGGTAGGCCATGGTGTCAATAGCCTGGCCAGAGTCGTCAACGAATTCGACCTGCTTGCCTTGCGCTTCGACGGGAGGCATTTCCAACGTCCACCCTAAACCGTAGTTCAGCGTGAGAGTTGGCTTCATGCGCCATGAATCGCTGAAGTAGACGTTATAATAGGGAATGGTGCTCTGGTCGAATGCGGGGGTGTTAGGTGGGTTTAACGCCAAGTTCTGGCCGGTGCGAGTGTAAGCGATTTGGGTCACGCCCGGTACACCCAAGACGATTCCGTACAAACGGTTCCACGCCGAACTAGAAACACCGGCAGGTATGTAGTCGGTCATCTTCATGCCATTGTTGCTTCCGACGCTGGAACCCAGCCAATAGACGGTCTGATAGTTAATGCCGCCTCCGTTGTCCGTCCGCTCGTGCCAGTTCCAGTTGCGCTGATAAGTGCCACCGAATTGGAAGAAGTGCTTGCCTTTAATAAGGGAGAGGTCGTCCCGAAACATATGGTCCTGGCCGTCCCAAAAGCGTGTGCGCACATTTTGCGTGTCCAGATTATACGGAGCGAGGACGTTGGTGGAGGTTTCGCCAAACGGTTCCAGCGCTCCTCCCAGCCCCGCGATCTGCGGGGGCTGAGCGTGAGAAGCGCGGGCCCAATGGTTGCGCAAATAGCTCCAATGAAAGTCGTTGGTAAGGTTGGGCGTGATATTGGTCGTAAGGCCCGCCGTCAGATACCAAGGCACTTGGGGGCGATTGGAAGCCGCGCTGGGTTTACCGAGCGTATCGCCGGGGAAGAATCCGCCGATGTCCACCTGGTTGGTTGTGGCGCGCTCCATTTTGTAATAGCGATAGCTGGTGAAAAAGTGCCACTTGGAGCCGAAATCATGGTCCAAGCGGGCGACGCCGAAGTTATCATTCCAAACGAGTGGCATGTTAGCTCTGAAAGCCAGGACGTTCAGATGGTCGCAGCGGCTGAGGCCTCCGCAGGTTGTGATGTTGGACTGCGGCATGAATTGCCACAAAGCCACCATGGTCGGGCTGATTCCCAAACCCAAGGGGTCGCATGCGCCGGTCGGATTGGTGGCGGTCACAGTGCAAGCCGTCGTCATAGGCCCGTTGGCGGGGTTAAAGTTGTACTGTGCGGGAACGCCGACAACGGCACCATTCGGGTCAAGACATTGCGTTCCAACAGAGTTGGAAGTTGTACCAGCCGCGCACAATTGGAGGAGTTGGAAGTTGTACCAGCCGCGCACAATTGGAGGATGCCCTGCCTCATTAGCGCGGAAGGGACCGCCTTGGTGACGGTAACGGAGTTTGGAAAGCGGAATCCCTCGTAATTGCCAAAAATGTAGGTCTTGCCGCCGAGGATATTCTTGGGGACGATCGGGCCGCCTGCCGCGGCACCGAAGTGACTGAAATGATAGCTGGGGAGTTTTGTTCCGCTCGCGTTATTATCGAATGTGTTCGCACTCCAATTGTTATCCATGTAGTATGCGTAAACGGTGCCATGAATCTGATTGGTACCCCGCTTGGTGACAAGTTGGACCTGAGCACCAGCGGAGCTATTAAAGTCCGCGGTCTGGTTCGTCGTGCCGACTTTAAATTCCTCGATACTGTCCACTGGAGTAGGCATGACACCTGTTGGGGCTCCGCCACCCGGGCCACCAGCAGGCGACGTTCCCGTGACGAGATTGTTTACGAGACCGCCGGAGGGGTCGCCCGCGAAGCTGGGCGTGTAGGTGTTTTGGGTGCCGTCCATGTCGCTGGAATTGTTCCCGCCGTCCAACATAAAAGAGTTCTGGTCCTGGTTCGCCCCGGCAACGCTGCCATCCATGGCAACACCGGGCTGAAGGGTTACGAACGTGCTGACGTCGCGGCCAAGACTGGGTAGAGCTTCCAACGCCACACCAGTGATTGTGTTGCCCACTGTGGCATTCATGGTTTGCAGCTCAGTGTTTGTCGCGCTAACCTCTACTGTTTCGGCGACCGAGCCAAGCTCCAGTTTGAGGTCCACAGTCAATGAACTACCGACGTTCACGGTTACCGTAGTCTTCGTAACGCGGAACCCTGTTTTTGTAACTGTGATCTCGTATTCACCTGGCGGCACATTCGCAAACACGTATTGCCCCAACAACGAATGCGCCGGACGAGTCAGCGACGACACCGGCGACGTTGCCAGAATTAGCCGTTTGCGCGTGGAGCGAGGTTGGGTGCAGCGCAAGCAGGCAGAACAAAGAGGCAATGATTGCGACGAATCGCGTTTCTGCAGAGGATGACACCAATAGAGAAGTACAGCGAGGATGACCTAGCATTGACCACTCTCCCACCACGAGATTTTTCGGAACCCCTGGGCAACCACTGAATGCGTGAGGGCTATATAAATCGGAGTGGGTTGATTGTCAAGGATAGATAATATGTATCTAAACTTTAGCTGAAAAACGGCAGTAACAGTACCCCGCACCGAGCGGGCAGATACTAGAACTTTGTCTCCTCATAGAACGATTGAGGATGAGCCGGACGATTTTCCTGCGGCCGCACCGGCAAGAGTGCCTGTGTTACTCGAAATCAGGTCGCGGCGACTCGTCGCGTTTTAGGCTTCCGCTGCGGCCGTATTTGGATGGTTACAGAGTTGTGCGCCGAGTTGAAAACAGAGACTTGACATGGTTGTTGCGAGGCGTTTACATGCTGATTCTATGAGCAGAGGATTACTAGGTGTCTCGAGGTGTGCGAGCGCGGCGGGAGTCGCGATATTGCTGGCGATTCTTGCGAATGCTGATGCTTTTGGGGCTAGCGATCCGAATCTCGGTTGGATTGAGGTGCGGAGTCCGCATTTTGTGGTGGCGAGCAATGCGGGGGAGAAAGAGGCGCGGCGGATCGCGGACCAGTTCGAACAGATTCGGTCGCTCTTCCATACCGCATTTGGCAGTCTGCGAGTCGATCCGGCGCAGCCGGTGGTGATCCTTGCGGCGAAGAACGAAAATACAATGAAGATGTTGCTTCCCGAGGACTGGGAGGTGAAGGGACACGTTCATCCGGCAGGTTTATACCAGCAAGGCGAGGACAAGCATTACGTGATCCTGCAGTTGGACTCGGCGGGTGCAAATCCATTTCATTCGCTGTACCACGAATATACGCATGCCCTGATGCATTTGAATTTTACGGGCTTGCCGCTGTGGTTGGATGAAGGGCTGGCGGAATTCTATGGCAATTCGCGATTGGGGGAAAAGGAATCGCGGATTGGGACCATCGACGAAACGCATCTCTATATTTTGCAGCAGAACAAACTGCTGCCGATCGAGACGCTGCTAAATGTCGAGCGGTCTTCGCCTTATTACAATGAAGCGAATCAAGCTTCCGTGTTTTATGCCGAGTCGTGGGCGCTGGTGCATTACCTGATGACGGACCCGGAGGCGCTGCAGCGGCAATTGCTGAAGAATTTTCTGACATCCTGGGACAAGAGCGGAAACCAAATTGAAGCGGCACAGCAAACTTTTGGGGACCTGAAACATTTTGGGCGGATGATCGAAGGATATTCGCGGCAGTCTACTTTTCGTGTGGGATCACTAAAAAACGGACAACAGGCGGCAGACAAGAGTTATGCGGTGCGAAGCTTGCCGGCGGGAGAAGTGATCGCACTGCGCGGAGATTGCGCGACACATCGCAACAAGCTTGAACTCGCAAAGCCGCTGGTGGAACAAGCGGTGGAGGCGGAGCCAAACCTACCACTGAGCCATGAAGCGCTGGGTTACTACCTGTATCGAAAGGGAGACGAGAGCGGCGCGGACAAAGAGATGAAGAAGGCTATGGAGCTGGGCTCAGCGAGTTTCGTTGCGCCGTATTATCACGGCATGCTGCTTGTTCACGGAGGTTTGACGGGACCGGAGACGGTGCGGGAGGCGATCCAGAGCTTCCAAAAGGCTGCGCAAATCAATCCGCAATTCGCGCCAGCTTTCGAGGGATTGGCGCAAACGTACTCGTATAGTCCAGAGACGCAAAAACAGGCGGTGGATGCGGGTATTCGTGCGGCGAAACTGGATCCTACGACGCGCGCGTACGCGGTAAACGTGGTCTATCTGCTGCTGAACAATAACCAGGATGCGGACGCAAAGCAATTGGCGCAGAGAATCCTGGCGAAAGCGAAGTCGCCGGAGGAGATTCAGACGGCGCGGGATTTGCTGGAGCGCGTGAGAGAACACGAGCGATGGGCGATGCAAAGAAATACGCCGCCTAGCGTCACGGCGGACGCTGCGGTCGGCACAAAGACGGCGGTCGCTAGCGCGGCGGCGGAAGGGCAATCGATGACCGTGTCATCGACGCCGGAAGTGGACCCGAAGACCCTCATGGCGGTCGACGGCCCGGTGCACGAGGTCGACTGTGCGCACAAACCCGGGGTTACGCTGTCTATGATTGTGGGAGGAAGGGCTGTGGGTTTTCACGCGGGAGATTTTCGCACGATTGGCGTGACCGGCGCGGCGGAGAGCGTGATGAGTTTGGAGTCATGCGAGGAATGGAAGGGGCGGCGGGTGAGGATCTGGTTTCGGGTGGTTAAGGGGAAGGGATATTTGGGGGAGATTACGAATTTGGCGTTTGAGTAGGTATTGGCCCGCAAATACCGCGTACCAGACGAAAACATTGTTGCGTATCGCCGCGATGAGGACAAATGAGTAGTGACACAATGATCGAAAAGCCGCAGGGCTCCGCGGACTCCGCCCTGCGCCACAGGAGCTTGCTGCGCCCCTACGATTAGGGTTTTTCGTAGACGGTGCGGCCGCCCGCTACTGTTTGTAGGACTTGGGTTTTTACGTAGTCGGATGGCGGGATTTTGGTCAGGTCGTTTGAGAGGATTATAAAGTCGGCGTATTCGCCTACTTTTAGCTCGCCCTTCTTCCCTTCCTCGAATTCGGCGTAGGCGGCGCCGCTGGTGTAGGCGCCAATGCAATCCTGCAGCGAAATCTTTTCCTGCGACTGCCAGCCGCCAGCCGGAGTGCCGTCAGGAAGTTGGCGCGTGACGCAGGCGTACAAACCGCGGAACGGGCTGATCACCTCAATTGGATAATCCGTGCCGAAGGCGAGACGGGCGCCACTTTTCTCCAGAGTGGCCCAGGCGTATGCGCCCTTGATGCGGTCGGGGCCGACGCGCGATTCCGCCCAGCGCATGTCCGTGGTCTGATGCGATGGCTGCATGGAGGCGATGACTTTGAGCTTGGCGAAACGCGGGAGATCGTCGGGAGCGATGACTTGCGCGTGCTCTATGCGATCGCGGCGATCGCGGCGACCATTGGCTTTTGCCACGGCCTCGAACACATCAAGCGTAACCCGGTTGGCGCGGTCACCGATGGCGTGGAAATTGAGCTGGAAACCGGCCTTGTCGCGCTCGACAGCCATAGACTTCAGCTTGTCCGGTTCCATTATCAAGATGCCGGTGGTCTTGGCGTCGTCGGAATAAGGCTCGAGCATCGAGGCAGTGCGGGAGCCGAGCGCACCATCGGTAACCATCTTGAGAGCGCCGGTCTTGAGCCAAGGGTCCGTGGTGCCGCCTTGTGCGCGCTTGTTTTGCAAATCGTTGAGCGGCTCGGTGAAATGCAGCCACTCGGTGATGCGCACGGTGAGCTTGCCGTCTTCTTTTAGCTGCTTGTAGGTGCGGAAGTCGTCCCACTCTGAATTGTCCTGAACGGAAGTGACACCGTTCTGCGCGAGATCGGCGAGGACGAGCACGATCCCTTTGCGCCGCTGCTCCGGCGTGGGATCCGGGATGCGGGAGTTGACCAGCTCCATGGCCGGGCCTTCCTTGAGCATTCCGGTGAGCTCGCCCGAAGCGTTGCGCTCGAGTTCACCGCCGGTCGGATTGGGCGAACTGTTGGTGAGCTCAGCTTGCTTGAGGGCTAAGGAATTGGCGACGGCGACGTGTCCTGAAACATGAGTAAGCATGACGGGATTGTTGGGGGCGACGTCGTCGAGTTCCCATTTATTGGGAAACTGTTTCTCGGGCCAGAGGGTGTGATCCCAGCCGGCGCCGATGATCCATTCGCCGGGCTTGTGCGTAGCGACGCTGGCGGCGACGCGCTTCTTCAACTCGTCGATGGATGCAGCGCCGTACAGGCGGACCGAGAGCATGCCAGCGCCCGCGTAACCAAGGTGCACGTGGGCATCGTTGAAGCCGGGCATGACGAATTTTTCGTGCAGGTCAATCGTTTGCGCGCGAGTGTCGCCGGCGGCGCATTCGAGCGTTACGTGAGAGATTGTACCGATGCAGGTGATCTTTCCTTCGCGTATCGCAAAGGCTTGCGCCCAGGGATGCTGCGGGTCGCTGGTGTAGATGCGGCCGTGGATGTAGTTGACGGTATGCGATTCGTCTTGCGGCGGCCGCGCTTTCACGCGCACTGCGCTAACGCCTGTTAGTCCGAGAAGAGCGACAATAACGATGAGCAAAGTGAGACACGGCGCCTGGGATGCGCGCAGTCGATAGTTCATCTAGCTTTTTCCTCCGCAAGTCCGGAGACGCCAAGAAGAGTGAGCAAAGCCCGCTTCAGGCCCATTTCGCGGCCGGCGGGATCGTACCACTCGTTGAGCGAGTGGGCGCCACCGCCAGCGCCGCCCGCGCCGATGGAGATGGCGTCAATGCTGTTGGAGAGGGGCACGTTGGCGTCGGTGGAGGAACGCTCGATCCGCGATTGATTGCCGACGTATTCATCGGCGGCTCGCAAGGCAGCGAGTAGCGTCGAGTGCGGGGGCAATTCCCCACCGGGGCGGCTTCCGAGGAGTTCCACCTTCCATTCGAGCTTGCCTTTGGTGCGGTCGCGCGCGGACTCCATTTCGTCGCGAACCCCAGCGGCGATGCACTCGCGGAGCGCGGACTCGAGCTTGACGAGTTCGTCTTCGCTTTCGGAGCGGATGTCGACTTTTAGTTTCGCCTCGTAGGGAATGGAGTTGACCGAGGTGCCACCTTCGATTTGTCCCAGGTTGAAGGTGGTGCGCGGGGCGACGGGCACCCTGGTGTTGATGAAGCGGACGGAGGCGCGCACAAGAGCGTTGATGGGATTAGGCATGCCGAAGTCGGACCAACTGTGGCCGCCGGGGCCGGTGATGGTGGCTTCGACGCGGCGGGAGGCGAGCGCTTTGGTGGTGACGTGGTCGGTGCCGGAGCCGTCGAGAACGATGACAGCTTTTAATTTTGTCCTGTAGGCATCGACGAGGGCACGCATGCCGCGGAGATTGCCTTCGCCTTCTTCACCGACGTCAGCGACGAAGAGAATGGTGCGGCGCGGCTTGATGTGAGCTTCGTGGCAGGCGCGCGCGATGGCGGCGAGCGCGGCGAGGCCGGTGCCGTTGTCGGAGATGCCGGGAGCGAGGAGGCGATTGCCTTCGTGACGCACTTTTACTTCGGTGGAAGGCGGAAACACCGTATCAAGATGGGCGGAGAGGACGACGATTTCTTTTTCGGTTGCGCCACGGAGTTCGCCGATGACGTTGCCAGTACTGTCGATTTGCACATCGAGGCCGGCGGATGTGAGAACAGCTTTGAGAGCGGCGGCTCGCTGCGCTTCCTGGAATGGCGGCGCGGGGATTTCGGTCAGACGAATTTGCTGCTCGTTGATGGCGGCGAGGTTGCGTGCGAACCAGTCTAGAGCGGAACGGACTTCCGGGTTATCGGCGAGTTGCGCGCGCAGGGCGGGTCGGGTGCTGGGCGGAACGCTGGCGGACCTAACGGGCATGGTCAAAAGAATAACCCAAAGGGCTGCGCGTTTCATTGCGGACTTAGAGGCGGAGTTCCGGACGAAGTTCGACGCGCGTGATCGGATCAATTGCGCGCGGCCTCGGCGCAGAGGGCTTGCACTTCGGATTCAGTGAGGACGCGGGAGGATTGCTTGGCGGCGTCGAAGATGCGATTGACGAGGGCGTCATCGGCGGGGATGCCGTGGCGCTCGAGCCAGAAGAGGACGTTGGATTTGCCGCTCATGGGGCCGATTTCGATTACTTGGTCGAGGCCGAAGAGGTGAGAAGGGACGCCGCTGTAGACGGCATCGGCGAGGGCGGCATCCTGTTTGTGATAGGCCTTGATGATGGCGGCGGCGTGAACGCCGGTGGCAGTGCGGAAGGCGTCGCGGCCGATTACGGGATAGTTTGGGGGGATGGTGGTGTGCGTGGCGGCGGCTACCTTTTCGCAATATTCCTTCAGGCGGGAAAGGTCTTGGTCGAGGAGGCCCATCAGGCGGAGATTGACGAGCATTAGTTCCATGGGTGTGTTGCCTACGCGTTCGCCGAGGGAGTTGGCGGCGGCATGGACGGAGTTTGCGCCGGCGGCTACGGCCCAGAG
>WNFS01004592.1_pt1 | contig 10663 bp, 7 predicted proteins | sample 5400141 | NCBI WGS metagenome assembly WNFS01 (sample SAMN13153358, study PRJNA577476) | soil metagenome | isolation source: 60 cm saprolite under Madrone tree | place: USA:California | collected 2016-06-14 | reverse complement strand
CTCATGGTGCTCGCGTAATTTCCAAACGTCATTGGCAAGCTGGTGAAATTGCAAAGGTAACTTGCATGAAAGATGAGACGGCTATCCGCGGGAAAGTTGTTTATTGCCAGAAACTCACGATTCTTCTTGGCGTGAAGTTGCTCCTGCGTCGTCAGCCAAGTCTCCAGATGCTCTCGCCCTTTTCCGTGGAAAATCTGCAGGATGATTCCGGCCATACCTTCCGTGTTCGTCCAAGCCACTTGACCTTTGCCGCGCACGCTCTCTCCCTGCGGCAGATCAAACGCGAAATCTATGACCGACGAGTGCACAAGCCCTTTCGCGGTGCGCACAGCCATCCCCGCTTCGCTCAGGTTGGTCACGCGGGCATGTTGTTCCGCTTCCCCTTCCTTCAACACCACGGGCAAATTCACAGCGTACCGGAAGTAGCGCCGACGCTCCCGGGCCATCAGTTCTTTGGCAATCGTAATGTGCACGGCGATGCTTTCCACGTTCAGAGGTTTTCGCAGAAGAAAGTTTGCTCCCGCACTCAACGCGCGGGTGTTCTCCCGCGCGTCTGCGAGGCAAGCAAAAATCACCGCCTTATTGTTCGACGCGCCCTTGCGAATTCCTTCTATCACGGCCAGCGCTTCCGGCACCTCGAGATCTACAAAGACACCATCAATCTTTCGTCGGTTTAGGCAGTCTCGCGCGGCTTCCGCTGTGGGAGCCAAAATAAACTTGGCTCCATGTTTTTTCACGCCGCCTGATACCGCGTTCACCGTTGCATAGTCGTTGGACACGAGCACGAATTCGAGCTCTGACAGCGGGGACATTGTGGTTGGAGTTCTCCGTTAATCTGTGAAGGATAGCGTGCGTGGTCTTACGTTGCCCACGATAATTCGAGGACGGCTCTTCTGTCGAGTGAATTCTGCATTGCTTTGATCCAATTTCACGTCGCCAAAGTATTTCTTCTAGGCGATTATCGTCTGCCCTCCTGATTTCTCAGACAGAGCAACGCATGTACTCCGCGAACCTCGCTGGCGCGTCGCATTGGCAGGCTCCGGTCAAGCCCAGTTAACTTCTGCACATCCATCAGCTTTGTGCAGCTTCGAGGAGAAGAGAATGAAATCACGTTTCGTAATTCCGTTTGCTCTGACCCTTTTTCTAACTCTGCCGGTATTTTCGCAACGCCGCGACGAGCGCGAGAAGAATCCCCCTCGCGCGAACCAGGGGCACATTCCGGAGGCACCTCCCCCACGCCGCGAACCCCGCGCCAAACCGGAACCCGAACACCGCGAGAGCGGCCACGTTATTACCACCCCTCACGTCAGTAATGACCATTGGTACGGCCACGACCGGCCCAACGATAGGTGCTTTCACGTCGATCATCTTTTCGAGCATGGCCGCTTCGAACACTTTGGCCCTTCGTATCGCTACCGCGTTGAACGATTCGATCGCGAACACCACCGGTTCTGGCTGCCCGGCGGCTTCTTCTTTGAAGTCGCATCTTGGGATTGGCCTGTCTGTGCGGACTGGTGTTGGGATTGCGGCGATGATTTTGTCGTGTACGAAGACCCCGACCACGATGGCTGGTACATGCTCTACAACCTTCACAGCGGCGTCTACGTCCACGTAACCTACATGGGCACATAACCGCGCACTTTGAGGCGTTGCGTCCTCTTCTTGTTCTTTCTAGCGCATGACGGGCAGGACCAGGTGCGAAGGCATCTTCGGCGAACAATAAATCCGCTGCGTAGCCGGCACGAAGTCGGATGCGCTGGCCTTGTAAATGCTCGGTACAAACTTCTGGGGATTCCTGTCAATTAGCGGGAACCAAGTGGATTGAATCTGGACCATGATGCGATGCCCCTTCAGAAAAACGTGGTCATGGTCGCGCAGCGGGATATTCCACTCGATCGGTTGATTTGCCGCGAGCGCGTGCGGAGTCTCATAACTCTGCAAATAGCGTCCGCGCCGCACTTCCATGGCGATGGGCAACTCGTATCCATTCAGTGACTGGGCATACTGGCCTGGCTTGGGGCCCGCATCGGCCTCCCAACTATTTTTCTGCGCACTTTCGGGATAGACGTCGATGAGCTTCACCACAAAATCGCCGTCTGTTCCGGAAGTGGAAGCGAAAAGCGCCGCGGCCAGCGGCCCGGTAACCACGATGTCATGGTCCAGTGGAGCGCTCACGAACGTCATCACGTCGGGCCGGCCATCCACAAAGCGCTGATCCGCCACCTCCCACGTCCGCCAATCCCCTGCCGGATACGTTGGCGAAATTGGCCGCTGCCGGTACGGAACCGGATTTGCCGGGTCGGAAACATACTCGCGGTACTCTTTCGCTCCATCCGCCGGGCCGGGCGCTGTGAACGAAAGCGTTCCGTCTGCGTGCAAATACAAATTTGTTGATTGCGCCTCTTTCGGCGGCCAAACTCCATAGGCATGCCAACTGTTCGAGCCGCTCTGAAACGTGCTGGCTTGCCACTTCGGTTTCTCCCCTTTGCCGTGCAAGTAATAACGGAAAAATGGTGCCTCCATATTTTCGCGGAATTCCCGTGCGGTTTCATGTCCCGCGAAAGGAATCAGCCCAATGCTGTCCCCCTTCGGCGTTTGCCACTGCCCGTGAAACCATGGACCTGCCACAATAAAATTCGTGTGCTCGGGGTCGTGCTCTTCGGCGTTGCGGAAAATCTGCCACGGCCCCCAGGGATCTTCTTGATCCCAGAATCCCGCGACGTTCAGGTTCGGAACAGTTGACGCGTGAAGCTGTCGCACCCAAGCTTCTTTTTTCCAGAAGTCATCGTAGTCCGGGTGATCGATCGAGGAGTTCCAGTAAGGAATTTTGCCGTGGAGATACTTGGCGTTGATATTCGAGAGCGGACCTAAATCCAGATACCACTGGTAGGTGTCATACGTCTCGAACTCAAAATGAGTGTTTGAATTCTTGTCGGCCTGCTCCATGACCGCATATTCGAAGTCGTAGCTTTCTCTCAGCGCGCCGTAGCGGTGGTCATCGTCATTCATCCACTGGTCGACCGGCGAAGCTTGTTCGCTGATGGCCGCGAGCGCCGGGTGTGGGTGCAGCAGCGTCAGCGCCGTGGTCAGCCCGTCGTAGGAAACTCCATACATTCCCACCTTACCGGTGTTGTTCGGCAAATTTTTCAGCAGCCACTCGATGCTGTCGTAAGCATCCGTCGTCTCGTTCGAGGCCTTCGGGTTGGTGAGGTCCACCTGGGACGTCAGATCAAACACGCCTTCGGACTTGAAGCGGCCGCGCAAATTTTGAATTACAAAGATGTAGCCATCCTGTGCGAGCTCTTTGAGATTTGCCGGCATGTGCTCCGGCGGCTTTTCGGGAACTCCGTAAGGCGTGCGCCGAAACAGAATGGGCAGCGACCCCTGCTGGTCGACGGGCGTCAAGATCGCGGTCTGGAGTTTCACTCCATCGCGCATCGGAATCATCACCTCTTGCAGCTTGAATATCGGCTTCCCTGCAGGCTCTTGCGCCTGCGCAGGAATCGCAAGTAATCCTACCAAGACAGCTATCACTACCGATGAACGCACGGGGTCTCCTCCAGTCAGATCTTTCTCAAGTCTTCGGAGTCACGCCGCGCGAGTATACCAGTAGTCTGTTTCGCGCCAAACTTAACGCCTCCACTCGCGGGATGAATCTAAGCCTGACCCGCCGCGCGCACTGGTAACGCGCAGTAGCTCCCCTTTGTAAAACCTTCGGCTTCCACTCCGAACGCATGGTCAAACCGCGCCCGGTAGTTCTCCCAGGCCACTGTCGCCGTAAGTTCCACCAACTGCGCATCCGTGAATTTCTCCCGCAGCTTGGCAAACAGCGCCTCTGGAACCTCCACGGGAGTCTGCGTCATGGCATCGGCGTACTCCAGCGCCAGCTTTTCCATCTCCGAAAACAGCTCGCTGTTCCGGTAATTTGGCAGGGCCGCGATCTTCTCTACGGAGACCCCGCTGGTTCTGCTGACCGCAGAACCGATGTCAATTCAAAAGGGGCAGCCGACGAGCGTGGCCACTCGCAATTGCGCGAGGTTCTTTAGCCCGGCATCCACTAGCTTGCTCGCGAAGAGCGATTGTTCCATCTGCCCGTAGCCCCAAAGCAGCTTGGCGTGGTGCGCCGCGATCTTCACCGGCATCACCACGCGCCCCACCTCGCGTTTGGCCATCGAGTAGATGATTCGCGTGAAAATACCTTGCAATAGTCCTTGTTGATTGGGTTCTGCACCGCCGATCCGTGCCATGTCCACCCACCTCCTGCTGTATGTGTCACGAGTGTAACTCCGGGAGCGTAATAGCCGCGAATGCGCCCCGTTGCGAATGATTTGAACGGCGTTTGTGACGGACAATAGTTACCCTGTCCAGGTGGGAAGTTCGAGAGCACGCTCATAGGCGGCGCGGGTGTGAACCGGTTCGCCGTGGGAGACAATGACGCGCTCGAACGGAAGCTCGAGCAGCGCGCGCAGAGCGGGCAACGCCCGCTCCTCATGCGCTGTTGACGCCCAGACGCGCAACTCGCCGCCCGGGGCGGTCAGCGCGTCGGCGAAAACGATTGTTCGCTGCTCGGGCAGCCACAGCGGCGTCTCGTTGCGGCCGCGTCCGTCGTAGAGGGCGACGAGCCCACCTGGAAGCTGGCTGCCAGGCTCGATCCATTGCAGGTCGGTTTTGGGGACGTCCTCGCGAAAGAAGAGCCGCGGGCCGAACGCGCGGGCCTTATAGCGGCGCACGAACAGATCGACGTCGCGGACGTGATCGGGCTTGATAACGACGACGGCGGTCGGGGGACGCGCGTCGAGCCGCTTCCAGAACTCGGCCGCGTTTTCGGGCGGAGCAAGTGGATCCAGAACCAGCGTCTCGCCGCGTGACTCGACGCAAGTTGACGCCACGATTGGCTCCCAGCCCTGCCCCGGCTTCCAGTGAGGATGTTCGAGAAGCCAGATCCACAGGCCCGGTGCTACGTCGCGTAGCTCCACTTGAGGTTGTGGGGCTGGCTTCATAGCATTAAAGAGTGCGGCGTGGGCACTATTGGCTTTCCTTGCCCAGGCCGAGCTGAAAGGGATTGCCGGCCTGTCCGGCGATGGCGTACCACCCAGTGGCGCCTACATGCTGGAAGCGTTTGAAGGAAAATCCAAATCCAGTATTCAGCTCGCTGGTCGCTGCGATCACGCCGAGGCCATCCGGAATGGCTTGCGCCGGTTTGCCCAGGCCGACAAAGGGTTGTCCACCGCCCACGTGCTGTCCCCTACCCAGGTTGTTCTGCGCGACCCGAATGTTGTCGAGCAGGATTCGCGCGGTGTCCACATCACCGTTAAAGCCATCAATATCCTTGCTCCGGGGCGAATTCCGGCTGAGCAAGGCAGCCGCCAAATGCCCGGTTCCTTCCAGCCATACCGCACTGGGACTGGGTCGATTGGAAAACGGGTCCGAAGGCGCAATGAAGCAAGCGCCTTCCGTAGTTTCGTTTTCCGCCAGCGGCGGCCGCATGCTTTGGGTGGCGAAGCTAACTCCGGACACGCGCATGTTCCCGCTCAGGTTGGCGCTGAACGCCGGAACCAGGTCGCTGTTGTAAGTTTGGGGAGTGTCTGTCACCGCAAGATTCGTTTTGCACCAGTCAATGGAAGCCGCATGGTCGGGGTTGAGAAAAGCCTGGAAAGACCAATCCTGCACGTCCTCGGGAATGTTGTCCTGGCTGAGATTGGGATTGACGCTGACACCATCCGGCCCGGTGCCGGTAAAGAAAAACCCACCCGCAGCGTTGAACATGGCGTCAACAAAAATGCGCGCGTGGTCGGCCCGGCCAGTCCAAGTCGCCGAATCGCCGGTCAAGCGAGCCAGCATGGTGAAGAGCGCAAAGGCGTCAATATTATGTTCGGTGGATTTCACCTGGTTGGGGCCGAGGGTAAAGTTGTAGCCGCCCGCGCCGCGCGTATCAAACGTGTTGTTGAAAATCCAATTGCCCAGCCGGACGGCTCCGTCGAGATAAGCCGAGATTCCTGTGCGATGCGCCAGTTGAGCGAGCGCCATTCCGGTCCACGCCATATCTCCCGTGGCGCTGCCCAGGAAGAAAAAGGGGAAGCCCGAGGGAATAATGAAAGCTCCTTGCGCGTCCGCATGGTCCACGAAATAGGCCTGGCGCACACGCCCGTCCGCGGCGGGATCCGTTTGCTGGGCGTACAGCAAGCCGTTTCCCAGCACCGTGGCGCGGTCTAAATCCTGTCCGCTGGCGCGCAGCAGCCGAGCCATGATCTCGACGGCGTTGTCGTAAACGAACGCGGTACTCTCCAAACCAAGTTCGTCGGAATAGCTTTGCGAAAGCCGGGTGGTAAAACCTTGCGCGTAGGCGTCCATCATGGTGTCCAGGAACAAGTAGGCGTTTTGCTGAGATAAAAAGAATCTTTGCGCGCCTCCTTCTGGAAAGAGGGGACCTACGCCGGAGCCCCCTTCCTGCGGCCGGGCTAACGCTGCTCCAGGAATCGCCGCAACTCCTGCCGCGGCTGCCGCCGCCGTACCTGCCTCGAAAAACTTGCGTCTGGAAAATAGGGTGGAACTCATAGGAACCTCCTGTTGGAAGCGGCCGCACCCTTCGTGCGCGGAGGGCGAAGGCACGCCCGGATGAATTATCAAGAGAGACAGAATTATTGTTTCCCCGCCCGTCCGTTGTCAACACCTAGCAGGTGGTTTGAACGGCACTGTGGGCGTTGCTGTCCCCCAAATTCATTTCTCCTTGGATTAAGCTGCTAGCTGCGGTGCGTCACGCGCCCTGGTTATTTCCCATCAAGCTGCCAAAACGACAAGACGGCTGACCCGAAACTGGTCCTCAGTACAGATGGCAGGCACCACGCGGAGGGCTAGTGTGGGGGGCACAACCCAGCTCCAAAGGTCCAAGTGTGGAGGCACAATGCGCAGCCTCAAGACTGTGTATGCGATTCTGACGCTTACAGCGATGCCGATCGCTGCAACTGCACAGCAGCCGATGACGGAAAGCGAAGTGGTGGACAAGATCGTGCGGCAAGAGCAGGCGGAGGTGCAGCTGCTTCGTCAATATTCACCGCTGGTGGAAACCTACATCCAGAATATCCGCCCGGATAAGCAGCTGGGGGCCGTGCCGGACGGCGACAAATACTTTCTTGGGCGTGCCGAACTGGCGAAGGGCGTGGAGCTTGAACCCCTGGACCGCGTGGAGCGTGACGCTGGCCTGAAGCACAAGGTCTTCGGCGGCTGGGCCAGCTTTTTCTCCACGGAGTTTGTTCCGCGCGGCTTCCTGCAGATGATCTACCTGGACATGAACGGGTTCGACCGGGCTCATTACAGGATTGAGTATGTCCGGCGCGAGTTTTTGGGCGAGGTGCGCTGCCTGGTCTTTGACGTAAACCCGTTGCCAAAGTCGGGTAAAGGACGTTTCGTCGGCCGCATTTGGGTGGAAGATCAGGATTTCCACATTGTCCGCTTCAACGGAGCCTACGGCGGCTCGTCTTTGACCAGCAACTACTTCAATTTCGATAGCTGGCGGACGAATGCCGGCAAGAATCAATGGCTTCCGGCCTTCATTTACAGCGAGGAAGGCAGCGTCCGAGATCCGAGGACAAGGCACATGGGATTCCGGGCATTCCGTGCGCAGACGCGCATGTGGGGCTACAACCTTGGCAATGTTCGCGAAGAGCAAGAATTGAATAAAGTCCTCGTGGAGGCGCCGACTCCTGTAAATGATCAATCGGAAACGGCCAACGACTACTCGCCGTTTCAAGCGGAGCGTTCCTGGGACCGGCAAGCCGAAGACAACGTCACCGAGCGCCTGGAACGGCAGGGTCTGCTAGCGCCGCGCGGAGAAGTCGACAAGGTACTGGAAGCTGTGGTCAACAATTTGGAAGTGACTAATAATCTGGACATCACGCCGGAAGTCCGCTGCCGCGTGCTAATGACCTCAACGCTTGAGTCGTTTACCGTGGGCCACACCATCGTCTTGAGCCGCGGGTTGATTGACGTGCTTCCCGACGAGGCCAGCCTAGCTTCCATCATGGCCCACGAACTGGGTCATGTGGTGCTCGGGCATCGTATGGACTCGCAGTTCGCGTTCTTCAACCGTGTGCGATTCAACGAAAAAGAGACGTTTCGCCACTTTGACTTTGCGCGCACGCCGGAAGAAGAACAAGCAGCGAAGCTCAAGGGGACCGAACTGTTGAGCAACTCGCCCTACAAGGAACAGTCCGGTATCGCACAACTATTCCTCCAGGCCCTCAAATCCCGGTCGAGGGAAGTCCCTAACCTGATCAGTCCGCATCTGGGCGACAGGCTCTCTACAAGCTGGACCATCGTGGCCGCGGTGTTCTCAGCGCAATCGCCAGATGCGGATGCGAAGCCAGCGGCTAACGTGATCGCGGCGCTCCCGCTCGGCGGACGCATCAAGGTCGATCCGTGGACCGACCAGTTGCGCATGCTCAAGTCCAAGCCAGTAGGCACAGTGGCTGAATCGGAGAAAATGCCTTTCGAGGTCACTCCTTTCATCATCTATCTCACACGCCAGGGAGAACACTCATCGCCGGAACCTCTTGGCGCCATATCAGCCAAGGCTGATCCGGAACCAAAACCCTAGCCACGCAAGAAGAAGCCCCACCAGCGTCCCGCAGATGTGATCGAAAAAGTTGTCGCGCATTTCAGATTTAAGCGCGGCGTTTGACCTTTCGTCGAACCATGGGACAATTTCACGGCGTACATGAATCGTCCCAAGAACTTCCGCGCCTATTTTCTGCTTGCCGCGCTGGCCATCTCCGGCCTTGTTGTGCTTTTGCGCGAGCATCGCCCTTCGTTCCTCCGCCCGGACCTGCATCTGTGCGCTTACGTGACGACGGCAGACGGCAACGTCACCGTCGTGGATCTCGTGAAGCTCAAAGCCGTGGCACGCATCGCGGTCGGTCCGGGCCTTTCCGGGATGCGCGAGCATCCCACTCGGCCGGAGATTTTTGGTGTCAGCAGTACGGGTGGCTACGTATGGATCCTCGATGCGCGCGCCAATCACTTCGCAGGGCAAGTCACCGCGCGAATTGCCGTGGGGCCGCTTCCCTACGCGCTGGACTTTTCGCCGGACGGCAATCGCATCTACACCACGGCGTCAGGGAACAACACGCTGCTGGCGATTGATGTCCGATCGCGCGTTATCGTCGCGCGTGCCGCGACCGGGCGCGAACCTGTCCTTGCGCACGCAACGCCGGACGGTAAAACCGTCCTGGTTGTGAATCGCCGCGATGGCACTCTGGGCATTCATGACGCGGCGACGCTGGCGCAGCGCGGCAGCGTCTCTGTTGTCGCACAGCCAGAGGACGTCGCCGTCTTGCCGGATAGTTCCCTGGCGTTCGTTCTGAGCCGTTCGGAGGACCGCATTTCCGTCGTGGATTTGCGCCGCGGCGTTCTGGTCACACATCTCGAGCTCGCTGGTGCGCCCACGGACATGCTTCTGAAGCCCGATGGCGGCGAGCTCTACGTGATTTCGCCGGAGGCTCACGGACTGCAGGCCATCAACACGGAGACGCACGAGGTCGGGGATTATATGGTTCTTGGCTCGGCGCCTACTCGCGGGGTTCTCAGCAGCAACGCGAGCCTGCTGTACGTTTCAGACACGGCTGCCGACCGGGTCACCCCGGTCGATATTTTCAATCGCCGCATTGTGCGGGATCCGGGGAAGGGGTTCCCCATTCCGGCTGGTGATGCTCCCGGGGCATTGCGGTTCGATCCGGCGGAGAATTTGTTACTCGTGGTGAGCGAGGGCTCCGGCGACTTGGCCATCATCCGCGTGCGCACGAATTTTCTACTGACGATGATTCCAGTGGGCAATCATCCGCAGGAGCTGGCAGTCAAACTATTTTAGGAAGCACGTAAAGAGAACTCTAAAGTAAAACTTTAACTGATGAATTCGTCCAAGCGAACCTGCTCCCAGGTGACTTCAAGAAAAACTTTAACTATCGTTCGGGACTGCTTTTCTCATCTTCCGGTGGCCAGGCGGAATTTTCTTCGCCAAGAAGCACGTCGAGAAACCCTTCGGCCGGCAAGACGTCCACGGGCAAGCCGCTGTGCCAGAGTGCCACGCCGAGCCGGAGCTTGTTCTGGCCCTGGAGATTGATCTGGTCTTTGTGAATAGCTACTTCCAGAACGCGTTCAAACGCCACCTCCGCAACGAGTTTCGGATTCAGAAGGCACAGGCGCTCCTTTTCCACGGCGAATCCATGCACGTGACCGCGCTCCAAATTCACCACAATGGTCATTTCTTCCGCACCGCTGATGGTGATGCGAAACTCGGGGTTCTCCAGCTCCGCGAGCGCTTCAAGGAAGGGGTCGATACGCACGCAGAAGCGGCCTTCCTCGAAGCCGTAGCGCAGTTCGTGCAGATAGAAGATGCGACCGTGCATCGAGCCGCCGCGGCGTTCGGGTGAATAGAGGCCAGCGCCGAGCCATTCGAAATAGGAGGTATCCCTGCCGTCGATGGTGACATTTAAGTGGCCCGTCGGCGCCAACTGCACGGCGTGCTCCGGCCTGCGCTTGATGGGCTTGGCCAACTCCTCTGGCGCCACTTGCCCGAGCGAAAGGTAGATAGCGGTCAGATGTTTTCGATATAGCGCATCAAACTCCGCGTCATTCGCGGTGCTGTGCTCGGGGCCGAACCACCAGCACC
>WNFS01004477.1_pt1 | contig 10665 bp, 10 predicted proteins | sample 5400141 | NCBI WGS metagenome assembly WNFS01 (sample SAMN13153358, study PRJNA577476) | soil metagenome | isolation source: 60 cm saprolite under Madrone tree | place: USA:California | collected 2016-06-14 | reverse complement strand
ACCCGGCAGATCGAACGTTGCGACCTGCTTGAGCGTTTGGCCGAACACGTTTGCTGAAGAAAAGCTGCCGAGTAAGAGAACCACACACACGGCAAATCGCAGAGAAAACAGTTTCGTGTGCATTCCTTCCTCCCAATGTAGTCACGACCCGTGGTGAAGCACGACGCCCGCAACGCCGGCCGCGAGGATGAGAAGCGGTTCCGGAATTTTCTTAAATCCCAGTAGCACGGCGAATGAAAGCAGCGCAATCAGAATGGTTGGCAAGTCCACCAGAGCGCGCCTGCTAAGAATGACCGCTGCGCCTGCAATAGCGCCGACTGCCGCTGCGGTTACACCCTGCACAAAGGCCTTCACTTGGCGGTTTTGGGCGAACCGGCGGTAATACGGCGCGCCGAAAATCACGAGCAAATACGGCGGCAGAAATACAGCCAATGCCGCTGCGCAGGCGCCGAGGGGACCGGCAACCAGATAGCCGATGAAACCCGAGGTGATCACGATGGGGCCCGGCGTAATCATCGCCACGGCCACGGCGTCGAGAAACTGGCGTTCCGTCAGCCAATGAAATTTGCCGACTACTCCTCCATAGAGGAACGGCACGATCGCCAAGCCGCTGCCAAACACGAAGGCTCCGGCTTTAAGAAAGAATAAGAAGACCGAGGCGACTGTGCCCGCCGAGGCGGGTCCGAGGAGGCCGGTGAGAAGTCCCGGTCCCAGGAGTGCCGCTCGGGCGAGACGCGCTTCGAAGTTGGGCGGAGCCTTCACGAACATGGCCACGAATCCGGACAGGACGAACAGCCAAACGACCTCCGACTGTGTCCAGACCGTCGTGATTGCCAACGCGCTGAACAAAACCCACAACAGATAGTCCGTGCCCAGCGTCTTCTGAATGAGCTTCCATGCGCTTCGCACGATGATCGCGCTGACGGCTGCCGCGATTCCGTAGAACAGTCCTTGGATCCACGCCAACTGGCCGAAGTGCACGTAGAGCGAAGCCAATCCAAGCACCATCAGAAACGAAGGAATGACAAAGGCGGCGCCCGTGAGCGTGGCGCCCACAGTGCCGCTGTGCACCCATCCGAGGTACTTCGCGAGTTGCGCCGCCAGCGGCCCCGGGCAGAGCTGGGAAAAGGCCAGACCTTCGAGATAGTCTTCTCTCGAGACCCACTTCCTGTTTTCCACCAAGTCCCTCTGCATGTAGCCAACGAGAGCGATCGGTCCGCCAAAACCAAGCGTTCCCAGGCGGAGGAAATAGAGCACCAGCGCTCGCAGCGTTGGCTGCGTGCCAGCGTTTTCTTTCCTGCCTGGGTTCGCGGTCATCACGTTAGCCGAATGAAGTTGCTCTAGTGCGCGCCGCCATGAGCGGGAGCGCCTTTGCCCAGCTCGTCGAGAGCTGCCTTGAATCCTGTCGCCAGCTTTTCGGCTGGGCCTCTTCCCCAGTAATGCAGGAAGATCACCACGGGCCGGTCTCCGGTCATATGGTGATGAATCGCGACGACGTCGAGACCGTTTTTACGAAGCGCTTTCAGAACCGGCGTGACTTCGCTCTCGAGCATCGCCACGTCGCCTGCGATGGCGGCATCCTCGTGCGTGCCCACGAACGCCGCCCACGTGTTGAGTCCCATGCGCGCGTTGATTACTGCGCCGTGCTCTTTCATGCCGAGGTCGTCACGACCGACGGTAATTTTGTAGACTGCCCCGGATTGCTCGCCCTCATGCCCGATGATCTTGGCAAGTTTGGCGGTATCGAGCGCCGTACCGGCGCCTCCAGCGGAAGGGGCCGGGGCCGCGGGCGTTACGTGCCCGATCAGGTCCAAACCCGGTTTTACGCGGTGCGCGAGGTCTGCGGCCTTGCCCATTCCGTGCACGTGCATGTAATAGACGTGAGGGTCGTCCCAGAAGAAATGGTTGTGCAGCGCGGTCAGATCGATTCCGTTATCCAGAAGCGCCGACATGACCGGATTCACTTCTTCTTGGAGAAGCACCAGGTCACCCATCATGACGTCTGTTCCGTCGGTGGCCTTGGTGAGGGCGATCCAACCTCCGAAACCAAACGGCGTTGGCGTCGAGAATCCCTGGATGGTCATCTTCAAGTCGTTGCGCGGAATATTGACCTTGAGAACGCCTGCTTTGAAATCCCCCTTGCGATCCAGCGATTTGAGAACCTCCTGATAGTCACTCGGCGTGTCCTGCGCGAAAGCAGCTATGCCCGATAACAGGAAACAAAGACTCGCGAATAGGATTGCCATTCCTTTTTGCATGAAACGATGCATGTGACCAACCTCCTCATGTTTGGGTTTTGAAAAATCCAGAAATCAGGGTTGCTGTTGCTCCTTCAACTGTTGACGAACGTACTCGTACAGGGCGTCGTACATCGGAAACTCGCGCGCCAGGCGCTCTTCGTCACTGATCCCGGTTAGTGCAAAGCCTTGAGCGATGGCGCGTAAACCGACACTTTCCGGGGAGACATGCTCCTGCCCTTTGACATCAGCCCCTCGAACGATCAGTGCCAGGCGATGAAGCGCTGGCTCCGTGAGTTTGTAATCCTCGAGAACGGCTTCAAACGTACAGCGTTCTCCCCGGTGATTCAGCTTCACTTCCGGGAACCTGTTTGCGTCGAAGGGGGTCGCTCCCTCCTTCCTGGCCGTGTCGAGGAGTCGGTCTTCGGGAACGAAGAGAAACTCGGCCTCCGGGTCAACGAAGCGTCGAATGAGCCAGGGGCAGGCAACCCTGTCGACTTTGACATTACTGCGCGTAATCCACTTCATCGATGATCTCCCTCAGGCCTATTTCGCTGTGACTTTCAGATCGTCGAAATACGTCACCGAATCAGCTTTGGTCCATAGACCGACCTTGCCTGCCTCTTTGAACGTGTCGTCCGTCGCTTCGATCTTCTTGGCGCCGTCGTAGTAACAAATGATCTTGTTTCCGACACATTCGACGCGCAGCTCATGCCATTCGCTGGGAGTGACTTTGAAATTCGCGCCGGCAAACTGGCGGCGGTTTCCCGCGACAACGTGGTAGAGCCTGTAGTTGTCCTCTAAGGCGTTGGCGCGGACGATGTAATAGTTGTTTGCGTCCTTCAGCCGAAAGACTAGGCCACCCGCTCGGTCCACTTCGCCCGCAACGGCTTTGAACTTCACGCTCACCACCAAGTCCTTGAAGCTTCCTTCGTCGGAAATGAGAAGGGGAAAACGATAGTCGGTCGTGTCCATTGAAGTTTGCGCAACTGCATTGGGTTTTGAAGGCGCGGTAGGATCAGCCATCACTGCCCATTTGCTTTCGGCTCCTTTCCCAGTGCGCGCGCTATGAAACTTCGCTGGCATACCCCCCACCGCGTCGCTATCGAAGTTGTATGTGAAGGAGGCACCTGCGGACTGCTGAGGCGCAGGAGTCTCCGGTTGGGATGCATAGGAGGAATATCTTCCCTCCCTGGATTCAAGAATCACCCAGACCACTACCGAAAGTGCGGCAACCGCAGCCAGAACTCCCAATATCCTTTTCATTGCGACCCTCCTTTTGACTGACTTGCAGAGGAATATCTCGCGAGCGGCAGAGAAATTCGAAACGTGCTGCCGTGGCCTGCTTCGCTTTCGAGAGTGATGTCGCCGCCGTGAGCTTCGACGGCCCAGCGAGTGATGGACAGTCCAAGGCCAGCACCACCCCATTGTCGGGTCCGCGCCTGATCGACGCGGTAAAAGCGGTCGAAGACATGCGGCTGATGTTCGTTAGGAATTCCAGGTCCTTGGTCGATCACGTCCAAGAACACTTGTTTGTCTCCCCCGCTCTGTACCCGGACGAGGATCTGGCTTCCTTGGGGTGAATACTTAATGGCATTGTCCAGCAGATTGACGATGGCCTGGCGGAGAATGAGCTGATCTACCGAGACGAGGAAATTTGCGTCACCCGCGATATCAATCTGTTGCCGTTTCTCCTCAGCTAAAACTTCGACCACCGAGCTGGCTTCCTCTGCGAGGCGGAGAAGAGGAACTTCTTCCCGCTGAAGCTGGACGTGCCCAGCGTCGGCACGCGAAAGCGCAAGCAAGCTCTCCGCGAGCCGCGTCAAGCGATCTACCTCTTCCAGCATGCTTCCAATTACGTCTCGATACTCTGCCGGGCTCCTCTGGTCTTGTAGCGCGACCTCGCCAACACTTCGGATGGCAGTCAGCGGAGTTCGCAATTCGTGGGAGGCGTCAGACGTAAAGCGACGAAGTTGATCGAATGCGGCTTGCAACCGCCCGAGCATCTCGTTGAAGACGATCCCGAGCCTTCCCAATTCATCTTCGGGATTCTCGATGGACAGGCGCTCACCCAACCGCTCGGCAGATATTTGTTTTGTCTGAGTGGCCATCGAATCGATGGGTGCGAGCGCTTTTCGTGCAAGGGCGTAGCCCCCAAAACCCGCAAGCAACACGGCAATTGGAAAGCCGAGCAACAAGACTTCCCCGAATTCGCGCAGTTCACGCCACAACCCTTCCTCACTGTAGGCAACTCGGAGAACGACTCGCCGGTCTTCTACGTGATAAACGCTGCTCACGACCCTGACTCGCGTGCCATTCCGAAGCCGGGCAGTGGATGGACTTGGATCGTGCTGGCCCTCGTCCGGGCCGGGAGGACTACCTAGTGTCTGGTCTTGCAAGGCCGCGCTTCGATAAAGCAGCGAACCCTCCGGCGACCACACTTCGATGAAATGGCCGATTCTTGGTTCAGCCGCGTCAGGATGACTGGAATGCAGAGACAGGCCTCCGCTCGGCTCCTTCGCGAGCATCCCTTCCACAGTTTCGACGTCCTCAAGCAGGTTCTGGTCAAAGTCCTCACGCAAGCTCAAAAAAAGGAATAAGGACGCAACTCCCGCGTACAAGGCCAAAAGAGTCGCCAGCACGAGCACGTACCAGAGCGTCAATCGGGAACGGACGTTTCGCGGCCTGAATCTCATTCTTCCTCTCGCAGCACGAATCCGACGCCCCGAACGGTGTGTATCAGTTTGCGGTCGAAGGGCTCATCTACCTTGCGACGCAGACGATTGATATGAACGTCCATCACATTGTCGAGCGGCGTTGCGCGAGCAACTTCCTTCCAGACATCGCGCGCCAGCATCTCACGGGAAACCACCTGCTCTTTGTGCCGAAGCAGATATTCGAGAAGCTCAAACTCTCGGGCTGTCAGCTCCAGGTAATGCCCACCCCTCTTCGCGTTGCGAGTCACTACGTCCATTTCCAAATCAGCGAGTCGTAACTGGGGAGCCTGTTCGGATCGTCCGCGTCGAAGGCGGGCGCGAACGCGCGCCAACAGTTCCGGAAACGCGAAGGGTTTAACGAGGTAGTCATCAGCACCGCTATCGAGTCCGCGTACTCGATCCTCGATGGCATCACGAGCCGTGAGTATGAGAACCGGCGTTTGCAACCCACGCTTTCTCAGTGTGGACAGCACTTGCAGGCCATCGCGACCGGGAAGCATAAGATCCAAAATGACGAGGTCGAATTCCTCGGCGTTCACCAGGAAGAAACCTTCTTCTCCTGTAGAGGCGACGACGACACTGTATTTCTCTCGTTCCAATCCTTCCCGGAGAGCACGAGCCACCTTTGCTTCGTCTTCCACCACGAGGATGCGCAATTTTGGTCTTCCTTCGTGCATCTTGTTTGAGTCTTCCGGTTTCAGTCCTGTACGGTATAAATCCGCACTTCCGCACTGCGTCCCCCACGGGCCGGAACCGCCAGGTAGAAGCGGTCCGCGCCCTTCCTTCCTTTTCCAAAATATCCGCCCGTCCGGGCACCCAATGCCGAGGGTATCTTGGATAGGAGCTGGTAGTGGTCCGCATCCTTCTGTTGAAAAACGTTGATGAATCCCTCTCCGCCTGCCACGTAAATGCGTTTGCGCGCGGCATCGTAGTAAAGGTCATCCGTGTCCTGGACACACGGAAGCGCGGCGATCATGTGACCTGACGTCGTATCGAACACTGCCAGGCGTGCCGGCGCGCGGGTACCAACGAATAAGCGGTGATCGGCTTCATCCAAGGCCATCGGAAAGTTCATCTGAAGAGTCAATGCCCACCGCGAGATCGCGTGAGTGCTGCGATTAATTACCGCGATCTGTTTCAAGTCCGGCAGGTTCGCGTAAATGTTCGGTCCCGACGCTTCAAGTTGGAACGATTCCGGATGAGCTCCCAGCTTATATTCTTCATCGAGACGCTCATTCGTCGTCGCGTCGACGGCCCCAATCGCTCCTGTGTTGTCCTCGCCGTAGCCGACGTAAACACGCTTATTCACCGCGTCGTAACGCAGGTTGTCAACATCACTGTGGAAGTCGATCTCTTTGATGAGGTCAAAAGAAGTTCCGTCGTAGATGTACAGCTTTCCCTTGCTGCTCGCGGCAAAGAGTCTGTTGGCTTCCGAGGAAAAAACCACACCCTGAGGATTCGGAATTCCGGTGACGGTGTGGACTACGATTCTCGCGCTGATGTCGATGACTTCGACTGTATTGTTTCCAAGCGCAGAAACAAATAACCGGTTGCCAGCAGACCCAAAGTGATCGATACGTCCCTTTACGCCCTCTAAAGGAATGGCTTCCGTCAAGACGAGCGGGCGTGTGGCCGGAGGCGCCGAACTCTTTTGAGCATTCACTTGGGTCGAGAGCACATACAATCCAGCCAATGCCACCACACTGAAGCCTAGCAGCCTCTTCATGTCTCCTCCTGAGAGCGGATTCTGTTACTGCCTCTTTCTTCCTAAACAATTCAACAGTGCCTGAAGAGTTTCAGGACACTGGTTCGAACACGAGAATCGCGGCCTGCTCGTTGTCGTGAGCGGGCCCGGCCACATAGTAGCGGTTCAGTTCTGGCGACCAGAACGAAGTTCCGGCTCCCGGTCGCGTCGAGATTTTCCCGATGGTTTCGTAGTGATCCGAATCCTTCTGCTGGTAGCAGAAGACGTACCCGGCATCAAAACCTCTGCCTCCAGAAACGGAGATTCGTTTGTGTACGGCATCGAAATAGACGCCATCCATTCCCTCAACCGTAGCGAGATTCGCGATCTCCTTGCCGGTCTGAGAATCCACAACAAGCATTCGCGGAGGCGTACGGGTTCCGACAAACAATCGGTGTGTTCGTTCGTCAAAGGCTCCGTCACCATTCCGTTGGCTGCTCACCGGCCACGTGGACACTACCTCGCGCTTGTTTGTATCCACGACTTGAACTTTGTTTGTAGCAGAAACGAAGACGAACAAAGTCTTACCGGATTGGTCCAGAAGAAGCTCCCCAGGGTGGCCGTCCACTTTGATATCGCCAATGTGCTTCTCCGTTTTGGCCTCGATAACCCCGACTTCGCCGTAGTCCTTGCCGGCATCCTTGCCGTCGTAGCCCACATAAAGCAGCTTCGTCTGCGGATCGTAGGCCACACGGTTGGACCCCAGATCCAGCTTGATGGAATCAAGCAATTCGAGAGTGTCACCGCGGAAGACGCGAAGCATTCCGTCGTCACCGCTGGCCACGAACACTTTGTTGAGAGACTCCACGTAGGCTATACCCTGCGGCTTTTGAAACCCCGGGATGCTTCGCACCCACCTCCCCGCCCGCAGATCGACCACTTCTACCGAGCCATTCTCAAGTCCTGCAACGAAGAGCCGCTTTCCCTTCACATCTACATCCATGTGGTCGATGCGTCCCTTTACGTTCGGCATTGGAATCGCCCGTATCAGTCGCAGAGGCTCTCTTTCCTGCGCGTGTACGTTTGCGAGGACGACCAGGGAAGTCGCGGCCGCTGCCAGGCCAGTCAGAACTGGCCTTCTCATCGCTGTCACCCTCAAGAGCCGATGCTCTGGATCTTAGGTGCGTAGACAACCGGTGCCTACTGAAGTTTTCCTGAAGAAATTGTCAGAATATAAAACAGCGGAACACTTACCGAAATTCCGAGATGTGCTGCTAGAATCTTAACCATGCGAAGGACTTCGGCGCATATCGTGATCGTAATTGTCCTGCTCACATGCCTAATGTGCCCGCTGGTCGAGCTGTTCGACACCTGGGATCACACGATTCAAACCGGGAACGATGCCGAATACGCCTTGGTTGTTCTTGCATTGTGTGTAGGAGTGGCGTATTCGTTTGCGCGCTTCTTCTTTAAATCCGCGCTGCTTGGTTTTGTTGCAAAGAGTGTATTCGCTTCCTGCGCCCAGAAATCTTTCTTTTCCGTACCATGCAGTTTCAGGTTCCTGCTTTTTGATGCAACGAGTCCCCCTTCCCTCCCACTGCGTATCTAGAAATCTGCGATAGCTGATCCAAAAAGACACTCAGGAGTAGGTCTGACTGTTGACTGCGCCGTGATGGGCCGTCCTTAGCAGTTCAACCAAAACATATTTCTTTGTTCTTCCACCATTTATTGGACTGGGTGACTCAAGATGATTCAGGCTTGCCGTTCGTTTCCCGTGCGTCATGTTGTTATCGGACTTGCCGTATTGTTGGCCTTGTTGTTTTGCGCGGCTGACGTTGCGGCTCAAGCGTCTCGAGTTGGAGCAACTCTTGAGGGCATTGTGAGCGACACCAGCGGCGCTGTCATTCCTAACTCGAAGGTTACGCTGCACAACCCTTTGACCAATCAATCTCGTACTGTAACGACGGATGAGCAGGGTTTCTTTCGAGCAGAGCAGCTTCCTATCGGCACCTATGAAGTGCGAGTGGAACAGACAGGCTTTGCACCTTATCGGCAAACAGGCGTTGGAGCGAGTCTCGGACAAACCGTTCATCTCGACATTGTGCTAGCTCCGGCGTCGGCGTCTGAACAAGTGACTGTAAACGCCCAGCCCTCGTCACTTGATCCCTCACAGTCGTCAGTCGTTTCCTCTGTAGATCAAGAGAGGATAGAAGAACTGCCTGTGCGGAGCCGAAATTACCTGGATTTCGTTCTACTTGCACCAGGCGTTTCGAGTTCACCGATACCCTCCGGCGCGAGCGGTTCGACGCCGCTTACTGGCAGCGGCTTCACCTTCGGTGGTTTGAGATCGCGGAGCAACAATCTCTCCATCGACGGCCTGGACAACAACGACGAGTATACGGGTTCTAGTCGCGCCGAGCTTTCGCCGGAAATCGTGCAGGAATTTCAAGTGGTCAACAATGGTCTTTCGGCAGAGTCGGGCGGAGCCTCGGGAGGTTCGATCAATGTCATTACTCGTTCCGGGACAAACACGATTCACGGCGACGCGTTCCTATTTGCACAGGACAGTGCATTCAATGCGCGGGACCCGTTCGAAACTGAGTCCGGCAAGCCATCATTTCGGCGCTTCCGCGCTGGCCTTGCCCTGGGCGGCCCCATAGTTAAGGACAGAACCTTTTACTACGCCGCCCTTGAACAAGAACACAACCGAGGGCAAATCGGCTCGGATATTGACCCTACCGTGGTATCAACCATAAATGGCTTCCTCGCGACCGGAGCTTTTCCAGGACTAGCAACGCGCCAGATCACAACGGCTTTCGCTCCGACCGCGCGCGCGGAAACAGAAGCTGCAGGCAAGCTCGATCACCAGATCACCAAAAATACCGCTCTGATGTTGCGCTACACTTTCACAAACAACAAGGAAGCAGGCGATGCGTTCAATACAAATGGCCTTATCGACGCAAGTGAGCGCGGCAGCAGCTTCACGAGCGACAACGCTCTTTCTGGATCACTCACCACTGTCTTAGGCTCGGAAGCCGTTAGTGACTTGCGGTTTCAGGCTGCCACGCGCCATGCGGCCCTACGCACGAATGAGCCTTTCGGCCCGCAGATTGACATCGCTGGACTGGTCACCTTCGGGCGACCCTATGCGGGAAACAGCGAACGTCGCGAAAACCATTACCAAGCCGGCTATACGTACTCCCGCACGCGAGGAAAACATCTTTGGAAGATCGGTGGAACGGTGAATCGCGCTCGACTGCGAGCGGACGTACCCGACGGATTCGATGGCATATATCTCTTCGGCTCTCTCGGGGATTTCCTCGCGGGAAATCCCAGTCAGTTTCGGCAGGCGTTCGGGAATTCGACTGTCGATTTTCCGTTGACGAGTTTCGGCGGATTCGTGCAAGATCATTGGTCCCTCGCCCGCCAACTGACAGTTGATCTGGGCGTGCGTTACGATCTCGAGCGCCTGCCCGCTGGGTTCAGTCAAGACACGAATAACGTCAGCCCGCGAATTGGTTTCGCTTGGAGCCCTTCTTCTGATTGGGTTTTTCGTGCTGGGTATGGAGTCTTCTTCGACCGCTACGTTCTCGCTAATTAGACGCGAGCCATCGAGAAAAATGGTTCACAGGCATTTGAGCAAGTAGCAGATGGAAACGCGGCCGCCAGCCTTTTCGCGGCCGCGCAGGGCGGGCCACTTGCTGCACCCGCCTCAGGGATTGCGCCATCTATCTATGATCCCGACCAGAAGATGGCAACTCCTTACAGCCAACAAGCCAGCGCCGGTGCGGAATACTTGCTCGCGAAGAATCTTACGGTTCGGGCCGATTACTTGTTTGTTCATGGAGTTAAGCTCCCTCGAACACTTAACGTCAATTTGTTACCTCCAGTTGTCCTGACTCTTGCGAACGCCTCTAGCCTTGGTGTTCCAAATCCAACGCCTCAGCAGATCGGACGAGAACTCTTTTCACCTGGGCGGCGCAACGCCCAGTTCGGCGACATTTATCAACTCCAGAATTCTGCGAGT
>WNFS01004476.1_pt1 | contig 10665 bp, 8 predicted proteins | sample 5400141 | NCBI WGS metagenome assembly WNFS01 (sample SAMN13153358, study PRJNA577476) | soil metagenome | isolation source: 60 cm saprolite under Madrone tree | place: USA:California | collected 2016-06-14 | reverse complement strand
GCTCATACTTGCGTCGAGTGGTTTCGGTCCACATCTTGTGCCTCGATGATTGCTTCAACACAACCATCATGCCACAACCGGCTGAAATCACTCAATTCATTTTCGGTCAGCCTCTTAGGCGCCCAAATCCCGTTGTAGACTCCGGCGGGTACCGGGCCCTCTTCGTCTTCGATCTTGCCGAGCGGCTCTATAAGCTCCCTGGCCTGAAGCAGCGAGTCCTAGGGGACGACCATAACGAGGCCCAGTACTTTGACCGTACCAAGGAGTTCCCCGTGATCCGAGACGGGCATATCGATGCATTTTTGACCTACATTACGAATGCGTCGGTCGAGGGCTTCCCGTTTCTCGATCTTCCGGAGGAGATCGACCAGAGCAACCCTTCGATGCAGAAATGGTACGAGACCGCCAGCTACACCAATCCGCGTGGCCAGACATTCCGTGGCGCCTACGCAGCCTATGCGGTGACGATACCCGTCGCGGCGACGAGCCCCGCGGCAGCGGAGGCATTCGTGCGGTTGCTTCTGTCGGAGAAGGGAATGACGATGTTCGAACGAGCGGGCTTTCAACGTTTCAACGATTTGCGTGTTGCGGGCGATCAGACGGCGGTGCCAGAGTCGCTACGACCCCTTATCATGGGCAGGCGCGACAAATGCGAGTGATATGGGCTTAAACGAGCCGAGCCCTAATAGGCGGGACCCGACCGGAGACGAGCTATGCGCCCCTCCTGGTAATCGAAGACGAAGACCGCCTGTGCGGCATCTTGAAGTCGAAGCTTGGTGACGCGGGCCTTGCCGTCGACATTGCGGGCTCCGCGGCGGATGCCGGCGTTCGCTCGATCCGCGAGCCAGTTCACACCGCGCAATGGCCTGGGTCTAGCCGTGGTCGCGGCTGTCGCCGATCTGCATGACGCGGATATCCGGTTCTTCGACAACACCCCAACTGAGTTTTGCACCATACCATTTTCGCCTGTCTCGTATCTCACTGTATCGATTTCGTTATTCGCTCAGCGTAAGATTTGGGGCAGATTCTGCCCGGACCCCTATTAGGGGTTGCCTCGTTTAAGGCAGCGCTCGACCTACCGGCCCGCGGAAGGGGGTTCCCGAGCGTTGCGGTCTTCGGATCCAAGCGACGCAAGCGTCAGCCACAAGCAGCTGAGCTGACCGACAATCAACCCCAGGCTAAAAGGCCTCCTGTGGGGGGTCTTCTGATGCATTTTCTCTCCGGCGTTGACAACCACCCCCAGGCTGTTGTTGCCGAGCGCGGCGACAAACCCGACAACCAGCCGCTGCCGCTTGAGGTCCATCCTGAGAGCGTATCCCCAGATCGAGGCAAGCCCGTAGTTCAGCTGGTTAGAACAAGCAGCTCATAACAGCGGATTACCAGGTTCGAATCCTGCCGGGCCCACCACTCCTCTCTCAAAGGGCGCGACGCAACAATAAGAAGACGCTCGGCATTACGAGGAGCACGAGAGGGAGCTGCACGACCAGGCCCGAGATGATCGCGACGGCGAGGGGCTGCTGCATGGACGAACCCTGGCCGATCGCGAGGGCGAGCGGCAGAAGCGTCAGAATTGCTGCGAGCGTTGTCATCGTGATCGGCCGCATCCGGTTTTGACCAGCCTCGACCAGCGCGACCGGAAGGGGCCGTCCCGCGGCCAGATCGACAAACTCCGAAAAGAAAAATATCGCAACTTCGGTGACGATGCCGACGATCATCGTCATGCCCATCATCGCCGTGATGTTGAGCTCGATCCCCGTTACCCAAAGTCCGATGAAGACCGCGCATACCGCCAGCAGCGGCATTACCAGGATCGCGATCGCTATGGCGAAGCTCTCGTAGAGAAATAGCAGCAGCACAGAAACGGCGGCGATCGCCGCCCCGAAAACCGCGGCGAGACCACGAAAAGCAATCTGCTGCTGCGCGTAAGCGCCACCGAGCTCGAACCGTACCGAATTGGGCACGATCCCTGGAGTTCCGAGGGTTTTCTGAACATCGGCCGCCACCGAGCCGAGATCGCGGCCTTCTATTCTTGCGGTCACCGCAACCATCCGCTGCAGGTTCTCGCGGGCGATTTCCGGCTCCCCGCTGACCGGGACGAGGTTGGCGATCCGCTTCAGCGGCAAAAGGTGCCCATCGGGTGCGTGCAGCAAGAAATTTGCGAGGTCGCGGTCAGTAGCGCGCTCCTCCGGAGGGGACCAGACTCGAACAGCGATTTGCTTTACTTGGGTCGGGATTTGGGTTGCCACTTGGCCATAGAGGTAGTTGTTGAGCAGCCGGGTCGCTTCAGTCGGGTCGACGCCCTCGATCCCGGCCTTTACTTGGTCGATCTCCACGTCAAGCGAGTCGCCGGCCGGGTTAATGCCGCTGCGGACATCGACCACGCCCGAAATCTTGGCAATCCCGGCGGCAACCCGACGTGCCGTGTCCAGCAACGTCTTCTGGTCATCTGTGAACAGCTTGACCTCGATCGGTTGCGGCACAGAAGTGAGGTCGCCGATCAGGTCTTCCATCAGCTGCGCCATCTCGACGCTGAGCCCTGGCACATCTTGCATGATCTTGGCGCGGACCTCCCCCATGATCTCGTCGATCGGCCGTCTTGGCCCCGGTTTGAGGCGCACGAAGAAATCGCCCTTGTTCGGCTCGGCGAGGTCGCCGCCGAGACCGGCACCGGTGCGGCGCGACCATGTCGCGACTTCCGGGGTTGCGGCCAGAATGGCCTCGACCTGGCGAACGAGCCGATCCGTCTCGGATAGAGCCGTTCCGGGTAGGCTGAGGTAATCGATAATAAAACCACCCTCATCCATCGCCGGCATGAAGCCGGACCCGACCCCCTTGAACGCGACGAAACCGAGGACAAGAAGCGGCAGCACGCCTAGGATGGCGAGCACCGGCCGCGCCAGAAGCCGACCGGCAAATGCCCGGTAGCGCGCGAAGATCCATCGCGAAACCGGTCCGACATCCGCGCGCTGCGTCTCCTTTCCGGTGACGAGCCGCTCGGCGGCAAGCGGCACGGCGAGCCACGTGATCAAGAACGAGAAGACCAGGCTCGACGCCACGGTCAAAGACAGCGGGCCGAAAAAGCCGCCAGTGATGCCGCCGAGGAAAGCTAGCGGCACGAAGACCACAACCGTCGCCGCGCTCGAGCCAGCCAATGGCCTGCTGAACTCGGCGGCCGCGGCCAGCACGCCCCCGGTCGCACCCCCGGTCTGCCGAACGCGCCGGATGATCTGCTCGATCATGACGATCGCATCGTCGATGACGAGACCGACGGCAGCCGCCATGCCACCGAGCGTCATGATGTTGAAGCTCATATTGAGCGCATAGAGTAGAACGATCGTGGCTGACAGCGACGCCGGCACGACCAGGAGGGCGATAAGCGTCACCCTCCAGCTTCGCAGAAAAACCAGCAGCACGAGGGCAGCGAGCACCGCGCCGATCACGATGGCATCGCGCACGGATGCCGCAGAGGTGGTCACCAGCTGGCTCTGATCATACCAGTTGGCGATCGAAACCCCGGGCGGCAGCTTCGACTGGATTTCGTCCAGTCGCGCCTTGACATTGCGTGCAATCTGCACGCTATTGCCGCCGGGCTGCTGATAGACATTGATCAATACCGCATCGTGTCCCTCGGCAGTAACGCGGATCCATTGTGGAGCCGTTGAACGACTGACAGTGGCAACGTCGTCGACGGTAACGACGCCGTCGGGAAGCGTCTTCACGACGGTGTGCCGGATCGGGTCGACCCCGTCCAAAATCTCGTTCGAGACCACGAGAAACAGCTTGTAGTGATCCTCGAGCCGACCGACCGCGCGCAGCACGTTCGCCGAAGCGACGGCTTTGGCGACATCGTCGAAGCTCAACCCATATGCCGCAAGCCGTGCCGAGTTCACCAGGATCTGGAATTCCTCGTCTTTTCCGCCGGTGACGCCGATTTGCGCGACGCCGGGAATCCCGGTCAGCACTGGTCTCAATTGGAACAATCCGAGATCGCGCAGGGTTGTCAGCGGCACCGTTTGCGAGGTCAGGCTATAGGCGATGATCGGGAAAACGGTCGGATCCATCCGCAGTACCGTCGACGCCGTACCGGGCGGCAGCTGCGCCATGGCCTGGTTGATTGCGGCGTTGACCTGAAGCGTCGCCGCGATCATGTCGGTGCCCCATTCGAAAGTCACCGAAATCTCCGCAGCACCGCGGCTAGTTGTGGAGCGCACATTAGTCAGCCTAGGGATCCCAAGAAGAGCCTGCTCTACCGGTGTCGTGACCTGGAGCACCATCTGCTGGGCGGGACGGTCGCCGGCATCGAGCGAAATCCTGACGCGCGGGAACTGGATGTTGGGAAACAATGCCACCGGTAACGACAATGCGGCGCCAATCCCTGCCAGCACAGGCAACAACAGCAGGAAGAGCAGCGAACGCCTGTGTTCGCCGATCCACTCGGTGAGCGTGGGCGAATTCATTTCGGTGCGCGCTCGCGGACAGCCATGCCGTCCTGCAACTCGTAATTGCCGACCGTGACAATCGGCCTTTTGGTATCGATATGGCCGATTATCTCGGTATATTTATCGGTCTCGATGCCGGTCTTGACGGGCACCCGCTCCGCCTTGCTGCCAGTCACTTGAAAGACGTAATAGCCGTTGCCGTCGCGCAGCACAGCGTCGCGCGGCACTACCCAGCCGGTATGCTGCTCGAGCACGATTGCGACGGACACGGCCGTCCCCGGGACCAGCTCCTGCTCGGCAGCAACGAGCTCCACCCAGACGTCGACCCGCTTTGTTGCCGGGTTGATCGTACCCGTGGCGCCCCGTACGACTCCGCCCAGCCGGCTATCCGGGCTGAAGACCGGCACGACCTCCGCAGTCATGCCGGTCTGCACGTGCGTGGCGTCTTCCGGCTGGAGACCGACGGTGACCTGCACGCGATCGGTACGAGCCAGCTTCAGCACTGTCGTATTCGGCTGTACCCGATCGCCGAGCGACACGGTCAGGGCTGTAACGTACCCGTTAAACGGCGCAGTTATCACTTCGGTCGTCCGGTCATTGCCGAGCTTTCGCTGCGTCTCGACGGCTGCCATCGCGTCCTCGACCGCCTTTTGGGCAGCGGCGAGCTGCGCATTGGTCGCGAGGTGCTGGGCAAGGAGAGTCTTGGTGCGGTCGAGGTCACGCTTGGCGAAATCGAGCGCGGCAACGGCCGTCTGGTAACCCATCGTGGCCGAGGGATCAGTAGAGAGCTCGAGCAGAACAGCGCCTACCTTGACCACCTCGCCGGGACGCACTCGGAGCCGCGAAATCTGACCCGGGCGCAGGAAGCTGACCCCGACGACGGCATCTTCAGTCGTAGCCACGGTGCCGTAGCCCTGCACCGTATGCTTCAATACCTGCTCGCGAGGCGGCGCTGTCTCGATCAGGACACTTGGTGCGGGTGGCGTCTGTGGATGGCCTGTTCCCGATACCAGCAACCCGACGATTGCCAAGCCGCCTATACGAATCATTGGACAACAGGACGATAGGGCGCGCGCGTCGGAATATCGCTGCCAATCAACGTCTGTAAGACAATGCGCTGTTCGAGCAGCGTCTGTTCCAGCTTGAGCGACTCGATCTCCTTCGCGAGGAGAGACGCATGGAGATCGACAAAGCTCCGCTCGTCGAGATTGCCGGCTGCATAAGCGCGATCGGCGACTTCTGCCGCATCGCGCAGTCGGCGGATGCTCGCGAGGCTTGCCCGGTATTGCGCTTCGATCAGGTTTAGCTCTGTGATCAGACGGTCGGCTGCGCCGTAAGCGGCGTCCAAACGCGCCTGGTATTCGTCATGCAGTAGTTCACGGGTAGCCCGCTCGATTGCAATATTGCCTTGGTTGCGGTCGAAAATCGGCAGGCCGATGGTTAGTGTCGGGCCTACCGTATAAACGGGTGTCGTGTCGTTGGTGTAGTTGGGACCGATGTTGAGCTTTGGGAATTGCTCGATTATCGCTTGCCACAATTTTTGCTCCTCCGCTTCGTATCCAGCAGCGAGAGCGAGGAGGTCCGGCCGCCGCCGCGCCAGGTCGAGCAGAATGGTCTTCAACTTCTCAGTATCGATGCCCGGGACCGAAACCCTGTCAACCAGCTGCAGCTCCGCCTCGGGAGCAAGGCCGAGAAGCGCATTCAAATCATGTCGGTTTTTCAGGATCACCTGTTCGATGTCGTGCAGCTGCGTCTCGACAGCCTGAAGGGCGGCCAGATCGCTCACGACGGTTGGCAGGATCTCGTTCCCCTGCTGCATGGCGGTGTTGGAGCGCTGATAACGATCATTGAAGAGCTTGCGATACTCGTCGATCACCGCACGTTGACGCTCGAGCTCGACCGCTCTCGCGAAAAAAGTGCGAGCCTGGCTCACGATCTGCCATTCCTGCCACAGCAGGTTCAAGCGGACGCTGCGCTCGTTCGCCACAGCCGCTTGCCGGCGGACAGAACGGGTCAGGAGCGGCACGATGTCCTGCGTCAGGGTCGCACTGACAGAGCTGGTGGTCGCCCCCACGCCGGTGATCAGGCTTCCGTAAGCGAACGAGAACTGCGGGTTCGGCAGCAACCCGGCGGCGAAGGCTTGGGCCTCGGCGACGCCGACCTGCCCCCGCATCGCCTTCAGATCCGGATTGTTGACGACGGCAATCATCGCGACCTCGTCCATGTCCAACGGCCGGGATGGATCAAATGGGTGGGCACTGATCTCGGGAAGCGGGATATCTGAGGGCGAAATTGTGAGGGCGGCAACGTCCGAGAGAAGCTCGGCCCGGTCGCCAAGCGGTGCCGGCTCGTAGGTTTGGCAAGCTGCCAGAACTACGCTCGCAAAACACATCGAAACTGCGCGTCGCACTTGGACCTCCCGGTCGAGGTCAGTGAGAAGAGGCCGGCGGACGAGATGATGTTCGGATGCTGTAGCGGGAGTCGGGTCAGTAGCAGGATTACCCCTCAGGCTTTGCCGGCGATTGCCCGGAGGTTACCATTCCGTAAACTGACGCGAGAATCGGCTGGGTGCCTCGCTGTTGGTTCTCGGCCTCGTTCTGGCCGGCGCCGTGGCATTTCAACCTGTCGCCCGTCGCCCCATTGACGCCGTTTGCACTTCGGAGCAGGGATTGTAGGGCAAGTACGGTCGTGCCGGATCAATCTCGCGCCGCTTCGATCAGCAGGGAGCGGAACCAGACCTGCGCCGGCTCGCTCGTCGCGCGGCGGTGCCAGGCCATCGACACGGGTACGGAAAGATCGATCGCCAGCGGCGTGATCTCGATCGCGGCTACGGTGGCGATTTGCTGCGCGGTGCGCCGCGGCACCGTCGCGACGAGGTCGGACGCCGCGAGCACGGCCGGGAGTGCCAGGTAGGTCGCGACCAACAGCGCGATGCGGCGCTTCAGGCCAAAATCCGCGAGGGCACGGTCGACGGCGCCGCTGGTATCGCCGCGCGGCGAGACGAGGACGTGGTTGAGCGCCGCATATTGCTCGATCGATACCAATTGGCCCGCGAGCGGATGACCGCGGCGCCCGACGAGCACGAACGGGTCGCGCAACAGCATCATCGAATCGAGATGCGCAGGCAGGGTGCGCAGGTGTGCGACGGCGACGTCGATCGTCCCGCTGTCGAGTTGCTTGGCGGCTTCTGTACCGGTCACCGGCGTCAGGCGCAACGTCGCCTTGGCGGCCTGTTGCGCAAAGCTCGCGGCAAGCCGCCCGACGAGCGCCACCTCGGCGTACTCGGCCATGCCGGCGGTAAAGATGGCGGTGCTCTTGGCCGGATCGAAGCCGATGCCGAGGTTGAGCGCCGCCTCGATATGCTCGATCGCGGCCGAGACAAGGGGGGCGATCTCGCGGGCGCGAGCGGTCGGCTCCATGCGGTCGGGAGTGCGGACAAACAGATCGTCGGCAAAAAGGCTCCGCAGGCGAGAGAGCGCATGGCTCATCGCCGGCTGCGATAGACCGATCCGGCGTGCGGCTCGGGTCACCGCGCGCTCTCTGATCAGCGCGTCAAAGGCTTTCAGCAGGTTGAGGTCGACGGCACGAACATCCATAGGACGAATGAGTATCATACATTCAATCGATTTGATACATGATGGTGCGCTCTTATATACGGGCGAACCGGGCAAGCCCGATTCCAGGAAGGAAATCATGACATCCCAGAACCATCCGCAACTCTCCCATTGTGGTGTTTATGCCCGCGACATCGACAGGATGGTCGCGTTCTATACGAAGACAATTGGGCTCGTGGTCTCCGATCGCGGCGTCAGCAGCCGCGGCAGCGAACTCGCCTTCATGACCGCAGCGCCGGGGCACCATCATCAGCTCGTTGTCGTCTCCGGGCGCGCGCCGGAGGGTGTGAGCACCGTCAATCAGCTGTCGTTCAAGGTCGCCGATCTCGACCGGCTCAAGGAGACGCACCGCCGCGTCCGCGATGCCGGCATCACCGAGGTCCGGCAGACCAGCCACGGCAACGCATTGTCGATCTATTTCCCGGACCCCGAGGGCAATATGGTCGAGATTTACATGCACACGCCCTGGTACGTGCCGCAGCCGCACGGCGTGCCGATCGACCTGTCATTGCCGAATGACGAGATCATGGCGCAGACCGAAAAGCACTGCCGCGAGACTCCCGGCTTCATGCCGCTCAGCGACTGGGAGACTGAGGTCGAGCGCCGGCTTCAAACTCACTAGCCCAGGAGGAACCTCAATGACCGAAGTCAAAGGCTATCACGCCCACGTCTATTACGACCCCGCCACGCGACCGGTGGCCGAACGGCTGCGCGAGGTGATGATCAGCAGCTTCGCCGTCGAGCCCGGCGCCTTCAGCGATGCGCCGATCGGCCCGCACCCGATCTCGCAGTTCAGCGTCATCTTCCGGAGCGAAGAGTTCCAAAAGGTCGTGCCCTGGCTGATGTTGAACCGCGAGGGCCTCGACGTTCTCGTTCATCCGCTGACCGAGAGCTCCTATGACGACCACAGCAAGAATGCGCTGTGGCTCGGCACGCCGGTGCCGATGCGGCTCGAAATTCTGCGGCCGGCCTATCGCACCGAGCTGTTGCCGACCGCTTCGGCCCAGCCGGCCTAGTGCGCCCGTCAACACCTTCGCGGAGCCGGTTCGGCTCAGCGAGATTGCTTCGTTGGCCTTCGGCCGCCTTGCAATGACGGCAATCCATCGTCATTGCGAGCGGAGCGAAGCAATCTCGGGGAAGACATTTTGTCAGCAGCCGAAGCGGCGGCGGCGCTGCTGAAAGGAGCGGATCGCGCGCAAGAAATCGATCTTGCGGAAGGCCGGCCACAGCACGTCGGTGAAATAGAACTCGCTGTGGGCGCTCTGCCACAAGAGAAAGCCGGACAGCCGGATCTCGCCGCTAGTGCGGATGATCAGATCGGGATCGGGCAGGCCGGCGGTGTAGAGATGCTTGGCGATCGCCTCCGGTGTGACACCTTCGACCGCCTCGGCCAGGGTCGCGTCGTCGTCGGCCATGCCGTTGAGCAGCCCGCGAACAGCATCGGCGATCTCCTGGCGGCCGCCATAGGCGACGGCAATGTTGAGCTCGATGCCGTCATATTCCGCGGTCGCACGCTCGGCCGCCGCGATCGCCGCCAATACCGGCTCGGGCAGCATCGCCCGGCAGCCGATGGCCCGCACCCGTACGCGCCGCCGGTGGATCGCAGGGTCGCACGCAAGCGCCTTCAGCTTGGCTTCCACCGACGCCAGAATCCCCGAGACTTCGGCGGCCGGCCGGCGGAAATTGTCGGTTGAAAAGACCCACAGGGTCACAGTCAGAATGCCGAGCTCGACGCACCAGTCGAGCATCTCGTCGAGCTTGTTGGCGCCGAGATCGTAGAGCTCGCGCGGCTCGGTGATACCGAGCGAGCGCCCGTGACGGCGATTGCCGTCGAGGATGATGCCGATGTGGCGGGGGGTCGGACGCCGTCTGACGTCGCGCGTCAGCCGCCGCGTGTAGAGATGCTTGGCGATCGCCTCCGGCGTGACACCTTCGACCGCCTCGGCCAGGGTCGCGTCGTCATCGGCCATGCCGTTGAGCAGCGCGCGAACGGCATCGGCTATCTCCTGGCGGCCGCCATAGGCGATGGCAATGTTCAGCTCGATGCCGTCATATTCCGCGGTCGCACGCTCGGCCGCCGCGATCGCCGCCAACACCGGCTCGGGCAGCATCTCCCGGCAGCCGATGGCGCGCACCCGTACACGCCGCCGGTGGATCGCAGGGTCGCACGCGAGCGCCCTCAACTTGGCCTCGACCGACGACAGGATCCCCGCGACTTCCGCCGCCGGCCGGCGAAAATTGTCGGTTGAGAAGACCCACAAGGTCACCGTCAGAACGCCGAGCTCGACGCACCAGTCGAGCACCTCGTCGAGCTTGTTGGCGCCGAGATCGTAGAGCTCCCGCGGCTCGGTGATCCCGAGCGAGCGCCCGTGACGGCGATTGCCGTCGAGAATTATGCCGATATGATACGGGATAGGCCGCCTTCTGACGTCGCGCGTCAGCCGCCGCGAATAGAGGTAATAGAGCAGGCGGAACATCGGCGCCAACGGAGCTTCCCCCAAGCGCCAGATTACGGGCACAGCCGTCACCCCCGCGTCCCAGGCGCCTGAGGATCAATGCGCCAAAAATATGGCACACCGATGACGAGGGGTTAAGCGGCCTGGGAGCAGAGC
>WNFS01004474.1_pt1 | contig 10666 bp, 7 predicted proteins | sample 5400141 | NCBI WGS metagenome assembly WNFS01 (sample SAMN13153358, study PRJNA577476) | soil metagenome | isolation source: 60 cm saprolite under Madrone tree | place: USA:California | collected 2016-06-14 | reverse complement strand
ACTCGGACACCCTGGTCGTGCGCCCGTCGCAGAGAAGTCCGTTGCGGAACCAATCTTCGATGCAACCGGCGCCATCGCGTCGGCGGCTCAGAAACGCTCGAGGCGATGGTGGAGCGAATTGCAGCGGTGAACCGGTAGCCGCGGCCGAACTCAGTGCGGATAAAGTCACGATCTTCGCCGAGAGCCTTGCGCAACGCGAAAATCTGAACCTTCAGGTTCTCCTCCGAGACAACAATGCCTGGCCACACCCGGCTTAGGAGCACGTCTTTGCTAACCAGCGATCCGTCGGCCTCCAGCAAAACCAAAAGGAGATCGAAGGCGCGCGCGCCCAACTCGAACGGCACACCGTCAGCGACCAATTGCCGCCGCCGCAGCAGCAAGCGGAAACGGCCGAACTCGAATGTCGCTTCGGCGGCTGCTGGGCTTGAGCGGTGACGACACATCGGCTGCCATTGGGCTTGAGGAAACGGGTTTTCGTTGTAGAGGGCCAGCTCGGCACCAGTATCCGTCGTCATTGTCAGCCTCCGTTTGGTTTATGGTCTCCGATTTGGCGCGGCCTTGTGGGTAGACCGCGTTAATGGTTGTGAAATTGTGCAACAAGCGCCTTTGCAGTTGCAGCGGCAGCCCAAGCTTGACCGAGGCATCGCCGTACCGCTGCGTGAGATCTCCGGCAGAAGGAGCAGAACAACGGATTGAGGCTAACAGGGCGCTTCAGGCCGTGCTATTGCACCCCCGGATGCCTGAATGCCGCCTGAGAATGATCCGTATTAGACTTTGGTTTAGGGCGGCTCTCAAAAATCGCCCGGTGCCGCAGCACGTAGCCGATATCCGGGCAGGGAGCCCTATCGGTAAAGGGTGGAAGGCCGGCTTTTACGGTGGTCTAGGAGCGCTGAGGCGTTTCTGCCGTGAATTCCAGCTTGTCGGCCATCCGGGCGAGGTCGGGCAGGGACGCCGCTTTCATCTTTCGCATGACCTGACCGCGATGGACTTTTACGGTGATCTCGCTGATGCCGATGTCATACGCGATCTGCTTGTTGAGGCGGCCGGCCACCACCAAGGCCATCACCTCACGCTCGCGAGGGGTGAGCGTCTCGAAGCGCGCCCGCAACGCGGCGATTGCCTTTTCGTTCTCCAGCCACGCGCGGTCTCGCGCGAGGCCCAGCTGGATCGCGTCCAGCAGGTCCTGATCTCGGAACGGCTTGGTCAGGAACTCGATCGCGCCTCCCTTTATCGCCTGGACCGACATCGGGATGTCGCCATATCCGGTGATGAAGATGATCGGAACATGAATGTTTGCCGCCGAGAGCTCTCGCTGAAAATCAAGACCACTTCGCCCAGGTAACCTGACATCGAGCACAAGGCAGGCGGGTCCTGCCGGGCGCCCTTCTTTGACGAATTCAGGCACCGAGCCTAGTGCCGTGACTTGCAGGCCCACGGAACGCAGCAAGCCTTCGAGAGCCTCGCGAATCCCGGGATCGTCATCGACGATAATAACGGTTGGCTGCGCAGTCATCGCTCGCGCTCGCTCCAATCGACTCCCCGCTACTCTCCCAGCAGCGGCAATCTCGAGACAGGAACATCTTAAGATCGTGCGATCCTAGGAAAAAGAATTTTCTACCTAAGCTGCGACCCGCGAACGCCCAACCGCTTTCGCACCCGCCGCAATTCTGTCTAAACTAAAGTATAATCGCGCGCGGCACGCTCTTGGCTTATCTTTCCGATACACTGCCGGATACTCCCGCCAAAACTGGCGCGGATCGCTTGCGCTCATGCTGCTGGCAGCTCCACTGCGGAGGTCAAGTGCCGAAAGCCAAACCCCTGATTTCGGTCGTCGACGACGATGAGTCGATGCGCGAGGCGATCAGAGGACTCATGAAGTCGTTGGGATATACTGCCGAAGCGTTCGCGTCTGCCGAAGAGTTCTTGAACTCCCGCAAAGTCCCGCGCACGTCCTGTCTGATAGCTGACGTGCAGATGCCCGGGATGACAGGCCCCGAACTGCATCGCCACTTGTTGGCAGCGGGCAACCCCATCCCCACCATTCTAATAACAGCTTACCCCGACGACCTCGGGCGGGAGCGCGCGTTGCGGGCTGGGGTCGTTTGCTACCTGAGCAAGCCGTTCGACGAGAATGACCTGCTCGCTTGTATCCGCTCGTCCCTTAATGTCCGACCGAACGGGACGGAGACATCTCCTGGGTAAAGGCCCGCGAATATGACCCACCGTCGGCTCCGAAAAACCGGTCACGAACGGATCGTTCGATGAGTTTATCCGATGTCGCCTCCGGTTCGTCATTCGATCGACTTTCGAGATTGGGGCAGGGTGAACTGAAAGACAGTGCCATGAGGTGGGTTTGGCGTGGCCCACATGCGTCCCATGCGCCTTGATGATCGATCGGCAGATCGACAGCCCCATTCCCATGCCGCCGGGCTTGGTCGTGTAAAACGCGTCGAAGAGCCGGTCCAAGCTCTCCGGCTTCAGGCCCGGGCCCGAGTCCTGTATCGCCTTCGTCGGCTTCATAGCCTGCAACTTGACGCCTACTTATGCCGTGGTCGTGTTAATGGTTGTGAAATTATGCAAAAGCCGCGTTACCGCGGCACCGAACCCTGAGACCGGCCGTGGATTGAGCTCGGACCTGCTGCCGGAAATTGAGCGGGTCGTATTTTGGAACAGCATCAACCCTTGCGTAAGCCAGCATTAGGTTCGTTGGTGCGAGGTCGATAGGTGCGCTGACGACCGCGTGTGCGAGCGCGCGAGCAAGAGGGTGATCCGTCCCCAGCACGTACGAAGATTTTCGACGATCTGTATGAATTGCGACGCACTTCAGGACGATTCCCTGGTGGATGAAGAAGTCTTCGTCTTCGGATCGTTCCGCCTGATCCCCGCGCAGCGCATGCTGATCGAGGACGAAAAGCCGCTGCGCCTCGGCAGCCGGGCTTTGGACATCCTCGTCACGCTTCTTGAAAGCGCCGGCGAGACGATCCGCAAGGATCAGCTGATCGCCCGCACCTGGCCCGATACGGTCGTCGACGAGGGCGCGCTGCGGGTTCATGTCGCGGCGCTGCGCAAGGCGCTTGGGGACGGCCAGGCGGGCAAGCGCTACATCGCCAACATCCCGGGCCGCGGCTACAGCTTCATCGCGCCGGTGATGCGCGAGCAGCGGCAGCCGGCAATCGCCCCGACGAATGGAGCCGCCGTGCGCGGCAATTTACCGGCGCCGCTGACCCGCATCGTCGGCCGTGACGATATCATCGCGACTTTGGCGGCACAGCTCGCCCAGCGCCGGCTTCTAACCCTCGTCGGTCCGGGCGGAATCGGCAAAACGACAGTCGCCCTCGCCGTCGCTGAGAGCGTGGGTGCGTCATATGAGGAGGGCGTCTGGTTCGTCGAGTTGGCCTCGCTACCCGATCCGGACCTGGTAACGAGCGCCCTCGGCAACGTGCTTGGAGTGTCTCTGCCGGGCGCCAACCCGATATCAGGATTGGCCGGATGGCTCCGGAACAAACGTGCGCTGATCGTGCTCGACAGTTGCGAACACGTGATCGGCGCGGTGGCGGCAATCGCCGAGGCGATCCTCAAAGCAGCGGTGCGTGTCTCCATTCTGGCCACCAGCCGGGAACCGTTACGGGCCGAGGGCGAATGGCTGCACCGCCTCCCATCGCTGGAGCTGCCGCCTCGCTCCGATGATCTCACACCCGAGGGGGCGCTGCAGTATTCTGCCGTCCAACTGTTCAACGAACGCGCCCGGGCGATTATGGACGGTTTCGCCCTGGACGGCGACGACATCGCTTCGGTCATCGAGATTTGTCGCAGGCTCGACGGGATGCCGCTCGCGCTCGAATTGGCCGCCGCGCGCGTCGACGTGTTCGGCGTCAAGGGACTCGCCGCGCGGCTCGACGATCGCTTCGCCGTCTTGACGAGCGGCCGCCGCACCGCGTTGCCGCGCCACCAAACTCTGCGCGCGGCGATGGATTGGAGCTACGAGGTGCTGCCGGAAACCGAGCGGGTCGTATTTCGGCGCCTTGCCGTCTTCCGGGGCAGCTTTACCATGGAAGCGGCGGCTGCCGTCGCCATAGACGAGCGAATCGCGGCCGCCGATGTGATCGAAGGCGTCGCAAATCTGGCAGAAAAGTCGCTAGTAACGACAGACATCAGCGGCGATATCACCTGCCATCGGCTCCTCGACACGACCCGGTCCTACGCACTCGATAAACTTACGGACAGTGCTGAAGCCGAAGAGGTTGCGCGACGCCATGCGGAGTTCTTTCGGGATCTCTTCGCGCCAGCCGCAGCCGACTCACCAGCACAACCCACCGTCGAGGATATGGCCCGCTACGGCCGGGAGATCGAAAACGTTCGCGCGGCGCTCGACTGGTCGTTCTCCCCTGCCGGAGATACGGCGACCGGTGTTGTCCTGACGGCCGCATATGCGCCCGTGTGGTTGCATTGTGCGTTAGTGCTCGAGTGCCGCGAGCGCGCTGAGCGTGCGCTGGACAGTCCTGAGTCCGATTTGAACCTGAGTGCGCCGCTCCGACTGCGGCTGCATATGGCACTTGGGATTGCGCTAATTCTCACGATGGGGTCGGTCGAAAGGACAAGGATGGTCGTGGCCAAAGCGCTTGAAACCGCTGAGCGCCTGGACGACGTGGACGCGCAGCTACGGACTCTCTTTACCCAGTGGTCCATATACTTTACCACAGGCGAGTGTCGTGCGGCGCAATCCACTGCGGAACAGTTCTCGCTCATCGCACGTCGCACCGGCGATCAGGCCTTCGTCCTTGTCGCTGATCGGTTCATTGGCAACACGCTGCAATATGGAGGCAGACAGCGCGAAGCTCAGAACTGCTTCGAACGGGTGCTTGAACTCTATGTTGCGCCGAAGAATCAGCGACACATGATTTTGTTCCAATATGATCAGCGCGTCCTGGCCCGAGCGATGCTGGCACGGTCGCTCTGGCTGCAGGGCTTTGCGGATCAGGCTAATGACCAAGCCCGGGCGAGTCTCGAAGAGGCACAGGCCACGGATTACGGACTGACACTTTGCTGGGTCCTTCACTACGCAGTGTGTCCCGTCGCACTGATGACTGGCGACCTCGTCGCCGCCGATCGGGCAGTGGCGATGTTGATCGATCTGGCGACAAGCCTTGACGCGACTTTCTGGAAGATCGTGGGGCGTTGCCTGGAAGGAAAGTTGTTGATTGCGCGCCGCGAATTCGGGAGGGGCTCGGTCCTGCTGCGCAGCGCGCTCGATACATGCGATCAAACCGAGTGGCGGATATGCTACCCTGAGTTCATGGGTGTACTTGCGGAGGGTTTGGGCGGACTCGGCCAACTCGCCGACGGGCTTGTCACAGTCGAGGAGGCACTAGCGAGCGCGGACCGCGGCGGCGAGCGCTACTACGTTGCCGAGCTCCTACGCATCAAGGGCGAGCTGCTGCTCCAGGAAGCGGGAAATCAGCCCATCCCGGCAGCCGAAGACTGCTTTCAAGCGGCGCTTGTTATAGCCCAGGAACAGGGAGCCCTGTTCTGGGAATTGCGGGCCGCCCTGAGTCTTGCGCACCTGAGGATAAAGCAATATCGGAAGGACGATGCGAGACAAATTCTCGCACTGGTTTACGATCGATTTACCGAGGGCTTTGAGACAGCGGATCTAAAACAGGCAAAAGCCCTGTTGGAGCAATTGGCGTAAGCCGGCATCGGGTTTGTTGGCTCGACGCAGCCGGTTCGCAGGTCGGCTGGTCCACGGCTTTTATCCCCGCCAGGGCGCTCGCCAGGTCGTCCTGGCGCGCACTCGGATCGATACCGATCGCTGCGGCGGAAGTCCTTCTGACCGGACAGGCGAGTTGCGATGACGTCCAGCGTCTTCTTGTTTCAGGCGTTGCGGATCGAGTGCACGATTGCGTGAGCAATACCTCCGCGGGCCCTATCGCGTTGCCAAACTTTCCGGGGTCTGTCTGAATTGGATCGCATCTCAGGACGGTTCCGCGTGGAGGATGACGAGACCTTCGTCTTCGGGTCGTTCCGACTGATCCCGGCGCAGCGAATGCTGCTCGGCGAAGGGAAGCCGCTGCGCCTCGGCAGCCGCGCACTCGACATTCTGGTCACGCTGGTCGAACGCGCGGGCGAGACGCTCCGAAAAGAGCAGCTCATCGCCCGTGCCTGGCCCGACACGGTCGTCGACGAGGGCGCGCTGCGGGTCCATGTCGCGGCGTTGCGCAAAGCGCTCGGCGATGACCGCGCGGGCACGCGCTACATCGCCAACATTCCCAGCCGCGGCTACAGCTTTGTGGCACCGGTGACGCGCGAGCATAGGCGCCCTGCAACTCCTCCACCGAACGAGGCGGCTGAAAGCAACAATCTGCCCGCGCCGCTCATGCGCATCATTGGGGCGCGACGATGTCATCACCGCGCTGGGGTCACAGCTGACCCGGCGCCGGTTCCTGACCATCGTGGGTCCAGGCGGGATCGGCAAAACTACGGTGGCGATTGCGGTCGCGGACGCCGTGCGCGCCTCATCCAAGGACGGGGTCCGGTTCGTCGGGCTGACTGGCCGACCCCGACCTGGTGCCGAGCGCCCTCGGCGCTGTGCTAGGAGTCTACCCTTCGGCAGCCAATCCCCTGGCGGGATTGGCTGCGTGGTTGCGCGATAAGGCTGCCCTGATCGTGCTCGACAGTTGCGAGCACGTTATCGATGCGGCGGCGGCGCTGGCCGAGGCGGTGCTGAAGGCCGCGCCTGGTGTCAGCATTTTGACCACCAGCCGCGAGCCTCTGCGGGCAGAGAGCGAGTCACTGCATCGCTTGGCCGCACTGGAACTCCCGTCGGGCTCGGTCGATCTCGCCGCCGGCGATGCGCTGCGCTACTCGGCCGTCCAATTGTTCAACGAGCGCGCCAGCGCGGCCGTGGATGGGTTCGCCCTCGGCGACGCCGACGTACCGGCGGCGCTGGAAATTTGTCGCAGGCTCGACGGCATCCCGTTGGCGCTCGAACTGGCAGCGGCGCGTGTCGGTGCCTTCGGCGTACGGGACTTGGCGGCGCATCTCGACGATCGCTTCCGGCTTCTGACGACCGGCCGGCGAACCGCTCTGCCCCGACACCAGACCCTCGGCGCTACGCTCGACTGGAGCTATCAGCTGCTCCCGAAAGAAGAGCGAGCGGTCCTGCGTCGGCTCAGCGTATTCGTCGGCGATTTCCCGCTGGAGGCTGCCGTCGCCGTTGCCGCCGATCCTGGTCCGTCCGAGATTGTCGACCACATCGCGAACCTCGTCGGCAAATCGCTGGTCGTCGCCGATCTTCGCGGCGACGTCGCGCAGTATCGCCTCCTCGACACCACACGCCTCTACGCCTTGGAGAAGCTGAGGAGCTCAGGCGAGCTCCAACAAATCGCCCGCCGTCACGCCGAATATTATCGAGCGGTGTTCAGGCACGCCGAAGCCGAGAGCGAGTCGCGGCCGCAAGACGAGTGGCTGGCCATTTACGGCCGGCATCTCGACAATTTGCGCGCCGGGCTCGATTGGGCATTTTCTGCGGAGGGTGACCCGCAGATCGGCGTGGGTTTGGCCATCGCCGCTGTGCCGCTATGGGTCCAGCTGTCGCTGTTGGGCGAGTGCCGCGAGCGGGTCGAGCGGGCGCTGGCCGCCCTCGAAGGCAACGAGGCCGTCACCACCCGGCCGCGGATGCAGCTTTCCTGGGCGCTCGGCTGGTCGCTGATGTATGGCGTCGGTCGCGCCCGAGAGGCCGGTCCCGCTTGGGCAACCACGCTCGATCTCGCGGAGAGGCTCGACGACACGGGCTACCGACTACGCGCCCTCTGGAGCTTGTGCATCGACCAATTCAACAATGGCGATCTTCGCGCCGCACTCGGCTTCGCCCGCCGCTTCGCCGGTTTGGCGAAACAGACCAGTGATGCGATCGATTTGATGATGGCCGATCGTATCCTCGCCACGGCGCTGCATTACTTTGGCGACCAAGGAGAGGCGCGCCATCATATCGACCGCGCGCTCGCCCAGCTTGCGGCTTTGGCGCAACAACCCCAGATCGTCCGGGTGCGGTTCGAAATGCGGGTGTCGACGCACTATTTCCAGGCTCGCATCCTGTGGCTGCAAGGATTTGCCGAGCAGGCGCTGCGCGTGGTCGAGCACAATATCGAGGAAGGGAACGCCGTCGGCCAGGCCTTGTCGTTTTGCAGTGTCCTGGGCCAGGGGGCATGCCCGATCGCCTATTGGGCGGGCGATCTTGACGCCGCCGAGCGCTACGGCGCGATGCTGGTCGAGCATACCGAGCGCCACCCGATCCGTCTGTGGCAAGTCTGGGCCCGCTGTTTCAACGGCTTGGTGACTGCCAGGCGGGGCGACATCAACGCCGGGCTGCAGGCGTTGCGCGGTGGGCTCGAACAGGCCGGCGAGGCGAGATTTCTGCCACGCTTCCTGCTCCTGCTTGGCGAATTGGCGGTTTGTTTCGGCAAAGCCGGTGAGATCGCGCTGGGGCTCGAAACCGTCGAGGAGACGCTCGCCCGCTGCGAAGCCCGCGACGAACGCTGGTACGTGGCCGAACTGCTGCGCATCAAGGGCGAACTCGCCATATTGGAGGATGCGCCCGACGCTGCTGCCGCTGCCGAAGGACACTTCCTACGGGCGCTCGATGATGCGCGGTTGCAAGGAGCCTTGTCCTGGGAATTGCGAGCCACCGTCGGCCTCGCGCGCCTATGGAGAGATCAACATCGAGCTGGCGAGGCGCGCGAAACTCTGAGGTCCGTCTATCGCCGCTTTACCGAGGGTATCGGCACGGCGGACCTGCGAGAGGCGAAGAGCCTGTTGGAGGAATTAGAGTAGACGGGTCGCTCCGCCGCGCCGCTCACGGCTTGACTAGAGCCGCAATCACTTCATTGGTCGTCAGAATGGCGTGGGCAAAGGTCGGCCCGTTGATTTCATGCGCAGCGTGCATCGCCTCGGAGCTGAATGCTGCCGTCGCGTCCCGGACCAAGGTCACGTGATAGCCGAGTTCGGCGCCGCAGCGGGCGGTCGCCTCGACGCAGGTATTGGCCACCATTCCCGCCACAATGATCTTTTCGATGGCGCGCTGCTTGAGCTGAAGGTCGAGGTCGGTATTGGCAAACCCGTTCTGGCCCCAGTGCTGCTGGACCACGACGTCGTCGGGCTGGGGCACCAGATCGGGATGCCAGTCGCCGCCCCACATACCCTCGCCGAAGACGGATTCGCGATCGGTGAAGGTCTGCCCGGGGCCAGGATGACGCCATCCGTCATAATTGCCCTCGCGCCAGCGTCGGTGCGGGACATAGAACAGCGCAACGCCGATACGGCGCGCGGCCTCGACGAGCGCGCGCAGATGCGGCAACAGATCGACCGCCTCGGCGACGACCTTGACGTCCGGCCACAGCCTGCCCCCGTCGCTCAGCATGTCGTTGTAGGGGTCGATGAGCAACAGTCCGGTCCGGTTCGCGGAATAGCCACCCAGCGGCAAGATTTTCTCTCCCAAACTCACGTCATATGTTCGCGGTAGGCGTCGTCCTTGGTCCTGATCGTGCTCATGACACGGTCCCTCAGCCGGTCCCAAGCAGGATTTTGTGTCGGTCTCGCTGCATCGCCGAATTAAGAGTTGTGAAACTCTGTCACGCCATTCGGAGCAGGGCCGATCGCCGCCCGCTTGCGGCACCCGTCCATCTTTACGGTGACGTCACTACCTCGCCGATACCGGACCGAAGGCGGGCGGTGGGACCCGGCGCTGCGAGGCGGCCTCGTAAGCCGAGGCGATCCTGAGAACAAGGTCTTCCTTGCCCGGCTCGGCGCGGAACACGAGCGAGAAGGGCAGGCCGGGCGAAGGTATTGTGGTCGGCGTGTCGGCGGCGACAGAGACGTACCGCATTGCGTCGGGGCTGAGTGCGAAGACTGGGTCGTAGAGGGTCGTCACGTAGCCGGCCGGGATCAGCACTTCGGTCAGGCCGGCATTCGGGCCGTAGAACGATTCCAAGCGCAGATTGTTGCGGCCGCTCAAGGGGTCGTTGGCGCCGCCGATCTTGGCCGGTGGCAACGGCGTGTGCAGGCGCACCACCGCATCGAGCCGATTTTCCAACATCACCATCATATCGACGCGGCGCAGCAATTCGCGCAGCATGATGCGCTCGTCGATACCTTGCCGCCCGGCCAGTGGGTTGCGCGGGTCGGTCACTTCTTCCCAATTCCTGAACCCGGCGCGGCCGTCGTCGCCCCAGAATTTGGAGCGCGCATTGAGCGCCGCGAAATCGGCGAGCGTTTCGGTGAACCCGCGTTCCCGCCAATCGGCCGCCCGCCGCGACAGGTATTGGTTGACATGGAAGCGGAACATCATCGCCAGCGCCTGCTCTTGGGTCGTGGCGATGTCGAGGTTGGCGGGCGGCGCCACCCGTCCTTCCGCCAGCTCGACGCAATAGTCGATCGGCGTCATCGTGCCGGTGCCGAAAAATTTGCCGGGCATGAACTCGGTCGGGCGGATCGCCGCCGCAAATTCCTTAAAGAGCGGCTGACCATCCGGTCCTAACCGAAACAATAAATCGGGCATGAAGACCGGTACGAGCTTTGCGAGCGCCTGCCGGAAATCCGGATTCATCTGCTCGAGGTCATGATCGCGTTCCCACAGCGGGTCGGAGGATTCGACCAATGTGGCGCCGAGCTT
>WNFS01004473.1_pt1 | contig 10666 bp, 7 predicted proteins | sample 5400141 | NCBI WGS metagenome assembly WNFS01 (sample SAMN13153358, study PRJNA577476) | soil metagenome | isolation source: 60 cm saprolite under Madrone tree | place: USA:California | collected 2016-06-14 | reverse complement strand
CGTTAGAAAAGGCGGTTTCGGCCAGGCATACCCCGTCAAGCGTCGCGAGATCGTCATACGCGGGATCGAGCATAAGCGCGTGCAACTGGCGGCGGCGAACGCCAATATTCCCGCCGGCGAAGAGCGGCAACGCCACAGCGTCCTGAAGCAAACCGGCGAGCGGCAATTCGTGGCCATAACTTTCGACGCCGACAACCCGCATGAGATCGGTAATGACCCGCACCGCTGCTTCCGATCCGAATACCTTGGCGTGGATAGCGAGTTCGAGTGCGCCTGGCGCAGCCGTATCGAACGCGCGGCATGCATGCCAGCTCAGCGGCCGCGCAGCCTCGATGGTCGTCTTCGCATCAGCCAGCGCATAGCCGACTGCCTGGTGTTGGATGATCTGCTGGATGCCTCCGCGCCGATCGCTCTTGGCGAAGGAAAGCGCAAACTGAAAAGCAGCGCGCATCAGCGCCACGCCGAAGATACCGACGAGGGCCGCGCTACCCGCAAAGCTCTCCGCGGCAAGTTGGAGTCCGCGCCCCTCTTGCCCCAGCAGGTTTCCGGCCGGAACCGGAACAGCGTCCAAGCGGAAGCGCGGCATCAGATGCGCGCGGTGTCCCAGCGTATCGAATGCGTGCTCAAAAATCAGGCCGCTGTCGGGACGAGGCACAGCGATGATCGAGATGCCACGCAAGGGCTCGACGTTGGCATCGGTGCGGCACACGACCGTGAGCAGGTCGGCTCCCTCACCGTTCCATCCGGTGGCCACGGATATCCAATGCTTCCGGCCCGAGATGACCCACGAGTCGCCCACTCGCCGCGCGGTGGTGCGCACGCCTTGTCCTGGCGATGGAGATCCGACGTTGGCGCTGCCGCCGGGCTCGGTCAAGGCGAATGCGGCCAGCGGTGCACCCTTGGTGGCAAGAAAGGGCTGCAGAAACCGTTGGCGCTGCTCTGGCGTGCCGCCAACCACCAGCGGCGTAAGCCCGAGCATTGTAGAGAGCATGGTGAGTGAGACGTTAGGATCGACGGTATAAAACTCCTCCGCCAGGATAGCGAGGTCAACCAGTCCGGCACAGTCGCCGCCCACAGAGACGGGAATGCACTTTCGTAAAAAGCCTTCCGCCACCAGGCGTTCGTAGAACGGGCGTGTCGCGACAAAACGCTCGATCGGGCTCGGCAAATCGCGTGTCGCGACAGCCACGCCGGATAGGACATCTTTCGCAAATTGACGTGCTTCGCGCCGCAGGCGTTGTTGATTGTCGTTCAGGGTAAAATCAATCGGCATTTAAGCTCTCCAAACTGACAAAGGGTGCAAGCCCTATTCCAGCCTGCATGGCGTTCGCCGCTTGCTGTTATTGGCCATACGTGGGAATCCAAATAATGCTCAAGCCCTGACCGAGGAGGTTCTGGCCTCGCATGTCATCGTAGTCAATGTTTCAGGGGATGCATCACCACTTGCCGGCATGTGCCCCTCCATCCAGATGAACTACTTCGCCGTTGACAAATTGAGCGAACTCCAGATAAAGCAGCAAGTCGGCCACTTCTCCAACTTCGGCTAGCCGCTTCAGTGGACTCAGCTGCCTAAGAAATTCATGTGCTTCGACGGGATTCATCGGTGTGTTTACAACGCCGGGCGCAATGGCATTGAAGCGAATTCCCTCGGCCGCAAATTCAATCGCCAGGGCTCGTGTGACGGACTCCAAGCCTGCCTTGGTTAGGTTTAAAAGGCCTGCGGGAACTCCTGCGATAGGCTGGCTTGCCAACGACGAGGAGATGTTGACGACGTGTCCGAATTTCTGCAGACGCATTTGCGCCACCGCGAGTTGCGACACATAGAAGAATCCCGCCAGGTTTGTCTGCGTTGCCCTCCGAAAGTCTTCGGTCGTGTATTCGGTAAAGGGCTTGGGAATAAAGACGCCTGCGTTGTTTACCAGCAAATCGACGGTCCCAAAATTCTCAATCGCGGTACTCACAACGTGCTTGGCCGTTTCCTCAATGCCAATGTCGCCGTCCACCAGTTTCAGATCGGCATTGCTGTGGAGCGTCATAGCGGACGTAATCTTCCGGGAGTTCGCAACCACGCGATAATCCTCTTCGATGAGCCTCTTCACCATCTCAAAGCCGATCCCGCTCGACGCACCTGTGACGATAGCAACCTTGGGTCTTCCGGAGAGCGCGTCCTGCGCCCGGCCTTCCGGCGAGGCGCGAATTATATGTTTCATTTAGTGCCGCCTTTCTTCATATCGTCCAGACTTACAGGCTGATGCCGATGGCCGCGTTCTCCTCTGGTGAGGCCATCCAATATCCGTGCTTTGCAGCGACCTCGAAGAGCTCTTGCAGCGCTTCGGGTGTCGAAGAAACGGGCCGTTGATCCGGATCAAATGGCTTGGCAAGCTCGCGGAAAAACGCGTACAGCTCCGATTTGGTCACCAAAGCCAAAGTTGTTGGCACAGATGAGCCATTGCGAAGGGCGTGCTTAACGTTACTCGGTATGACCACGATGTCGCCTACGCGAGCGACCATCCAACCGCCCGACGGCCCGTCCGACCGGTACATCTCAAGCGAGCCTTCTAGAACATAGAGAATCTCTGGTTCCTCGTGCCTATGGAGCGGAACCACGACTCCTGGTGGCATCGTGCCGCGGATAAGGCAGATCGAGTCCCTTACTTCCTCAGGCGAAGCGAGGAATTCGAGAAGCACTCCGCCTGCATTGAACACATCCTTACGCACGACAGTACCTGGGTCAGCTTTCCTTTGTGGTTTGGCAGACATTTCCAAAACTCTCTTTCTGCGATCGCTTTTAGCGGTCACGGTTTATTCCCTTGTGATTGGTTTCGTGCCGACAGAAACAATGTTCTGCTACAGCGCTGATGACAGCGGTGGCCGACGAAGCGGATCCTGATGTCATGATTGTCTTCTCCTAAAGTCAGCGCGACTTTTCCGATCTGCTGGCTTGATTCCAGGTATTGATAGGCTTTGACGACATCCTCGAAGCGGAAGGTTTTCGCAATTAACCGCGGCCTCGGGTTGCGCGAAGGATCTCGAAGTTTCCAGATTGCGTCTTGCCGTTAGGGTGAAATGCATCGATTTGGCTGCATTCCACCCTGACAGCCCCGTAAATTATTTTCGACGATTACTGGTCATTCCCTTCGGTCAACTCGAGAGCCACAGCCGTCAAATAGCCAAATAGTCCTTGCGAGCCATGGTTCGGTCCGGCCGTGAAGTACATCTCTGCGGCGGGCGCGGCTGCGGAATCGCTGTTAATCGGACTGACATTCCCAGGGCTAATTGCCCAGATGCCATTGATAGCCAGCGGCTTGCCGCTTGCATCCTGCAGCAGTCCGTCAAACTTTCCCGTAGCCAGGTCATAGGCGGCGATGAACCCGCTTGACTGAGTATCGCCACCACCTGCGAATTGCCCAATGAGCAGGTCGTGACTGAAGCGTCCAAAATCGAGGGGAGCCAAAGCCACGCCCCATGGGGCGTTCAGCCAATCGCCATGTTCCAGACGCCGCAAGAGGCGGCCAGTGGAAGTATAAATGTCCACAAAGCCCAGGCCTGGGCCGTCAGCTTCAAAGGGCGAGCCTTCCTGGCGGACCGCATAGGTAACGACGATGTCGTTGCCGATGGCTTGCACGTTGAAAGGCGCGTAGGGACGCGGCAGGCCCTCGTCCACAAAAGAACTTTCAGGGGATTGGCCGATGTCGGAAGAATCCTCATCGAAGCGCGCCTTGGACGGTTTTACTGACTGAAATGCGTTGTCATAAACATCGATACGGCCTTTGCTGAAGTTTGCCGCATACAGGTAGCGCTTGCCATCGATAACGGCGCTCGTCAGGCCCGTGTAGGCGGAGCCGTCGGCGGTTTTCACCACGGTCACAGCATTCGTGGACGGTGGCGCGGCTCCTTGAACGACAGCCACAGTGGGATTCCATCCGGCGATCGTCCCATCAGCCGTGCAAAAGAGGAATACGGCTGGTTTTCCTGGAGCCAGCAGGAAATCCGCTTGACTGCCGTTGAAGATGGTGCCGGTTGGTGTGCCCCTTGGCGTGTTCTTGTTATTCGGATCGGCGGGTGGGATTGTGACGATCAGGGACTGCTTGGCGCCCGCCCCATTGTATAGCGTACTGAACCCTGTCGCTTGGTCAGACACCCACCAGTCGGTGCCGGAGCCACGCGATAGCCCCCAAGCATTGATCAACTGAGGATCGGTGACGGGAGCGACTCCCGATGTATTGGAAACAAGATTGGTTTGGGTGTAGTGCTGCCCAAAGCAAACGGTTCCCGTGATCAGAGCCAGTGCGGCACTTGCAGCAAAGCGGAGTAATCTCTTCATCTCTCAATCTCCTTTGTCGATAGTTTTTGTTCCAGCATCACAACGCGATCAGGAGACCACGTCGGGGAGATTGAGTTGTGTCTGTATCTGGGGCGGCGGGCCGAATCCTTCGGGATTCTTCTTTAGGGAAGCACCGATGGTCCTTAGGGGAGACTATGCTTTGCTACTGCTGCACGACTTCACAGCAAACGGCACCGTATTTTCCTGTCAGCTAACTCTTGGGCAGTGCAATTTCAGCTAGCGTCGCGTTCGTAGCTCTCAGAGATACGGAATCGCCGAATTTTCGATGGACTAAACCAAATACCATTCACGAAAGCGCAGTTGCACTGACAATTCGCGCCGCCGAAACGTTGGCCACGGCAATAAACTGCCGGACGCCGTACGCATCTAGCACAGAAACTGTCGGCGATATTCGGTAGGGGTCGATCCGCACATTCTGCGGAACACCCGTGCAAAGTGCTGCTGCGTTTTGAAGCCGCACGCCACCGCAACGTCCAGGACACGCGCCTCGGCGGCGCGCAGCATTTCCTTCGCGCGCTCGATTCTCTCGCGGACAACAAATTGATGCGGGCTCCGGCCGGTCGATTGACGAAACATCTGCGAGAAATGACCTGGGCTTAATCCCGCTGATTCCGCCATTTCGTCGAGAGTCAGCTCATCTTCCAGCTTGGTGCGCACCAACTCGCTAACCCTTCGCAGCCTTGCGGGAGCTAGTCCGCCTTGGTAGGTCCGCGCAGAATGGTGCGGCACTGTGTCAACATCGACCAGGTCCAAATCCTGGTGAGGACCTCGCTGAGATCGCGAATCCCATTCGCCTCGAATGAGATACTTTAGGGACGTCTCTACATGACTGCGCAACAACAACCCAGCTTGTCTCCCGTGCCCCTTCTCGAGAACGTCGACGATGAGCTCGTGAGATTCAACGATTTCGTGCAAGTCTTTCGAGATCTTTCCGATCGCTGCACGAATTCGTAGATCAACAGCCAGCGTGTCCCACGCCCGAAGAAGCACGTCGTTCTGCGCGGCCTTTAGGATGTCTCTATGAAACTCCACGTCGTGTTCTGCGCAGGCGTCGAGGTCGCCATCAGCAACCGCTGTACGCATGGCTGCTAATTGATACTGGAGTTCGGCTGTGTAGCCTTTCAGCACCGTCGCTGCCGTTCGTCCGGCGATTTCTTCGATCTCGGCCCGTATCTGATAGGCCTCTTCCATCTCTGCCAGATTTGGAGACCGGACGATCACAGAAAGGTCCTCGGAAAGCGTAACCATTCCAAGGGTTTGAAATTCAGCAAAAGCTTTCCACACGGTTTTCTCGTCCAATCCATACTCAGCTGCGATCTCACGCAATTGCAGCGTTTGGGTAGGCCGAAAGCGGCCGCTAAACAGCTCTCTCACCAATCGGGCTTCACCCGACCCGGGTAGATGGCCCCTACCGGGCACGTCGACCACGACTTCCCTGACTCCGTCCTTGACCAACATCATTCCCTCTTTCTTAAGCGGTTTCGGGGAAAGGCTCCCTGCCGCTCACCCGGAATTGTGCATCCCCTGAATCCCGGAATGGCGAATTGTGACCTAGGGTCCCGACCGTCCTGGACCTACACTAGGAAACTTTTGGGAAATCGTGGTGAACTTCTCGTCGGGATTGTGTGGATTCTCTGTTCTGATGCTATGTCGCTGAAAATAAGTAATTTACGCGAGCATGCGCGTGGAATTGTCGCGCCGCTGGACACTTGTACCCATGTGGTCCTAGAACCACTCTAACTTATCTCTGAGGCGGAATACCCTCCGCCATGGCAACCAGTCAGGTTCGGCAAAATGAAATCTTTCCAGGCATTCCGCCTTGATACAGCAGACCAGTGCCTTTGGCGCGGGCAAGAGCGCGTGGCCATTCCCCCGAAACCTTACGACATGCTGCGGTACTTGGTCGAGAATCCAGGCCGACTGGTCACCCAGGACGAATTCCTCGAGAAGTTATGGCCCGACACCTATGTCAACCCGGAACTGATCCGGAAATACATTCTGGATATCCGAAAAGTCCTAGGTGACCGGCCTGACAAACCTGAATTCATCGAAACGGTGACGAAGCGAGGATACCGGTTCATTGCGCCAGTTGTGGATGAGAGCGCCGCCGGGCCGGGAGAATTGAATCCCTTACCGACAAAACCAGGGCACGAAATAATAGAAGACGGGGATCACGAAGCGGCCCGCTCCGGGCAGGAACGCTCGCCTGTAAAACGCGGTCTTTGGAAATTCATAGTCTTGTCATTGTTGGCTCTCGCTGCCGCAGCAGGAATAGGTCGGGAGCTTCGCCTCACCCGAAATGGGCCGATCATTCCATCGTCGAACAATACATCGATAGCCGTGCTGCCCTTCGCCGACATGAGTCCAGGCAAAGATCAGGAGTATTTTTCGGACGGACTCGCCGAACAACTGATCGACGACCTCGCGAAGGTACCGCGCCTGAAAGTAGTAGGCCGGTCCTCGGCATTTCAGTTTAAGGGCAAGAATGAGGACCCACGCGAGGTCGGACGGAAGCTCGGTGTAACCAACGTTCTTGAGGGAAGTGTGCGCCGAGACGGCAACCATGTGCGCATCACAGCGGAACTGATCAAGGCAGACGATGGCTTTCAGCTCTGGTCGCAAACTTACGATCGAGAAATCAGTGATATTTTCGCGGTTCAAGATGAGATTGCTCGGGCAGCGACCGAAGCCTTGCAACTGAAGTTGCTCGGAACAAATAGCGAGCCTCTTGCCTCAGCATTGCGCAGCACGAATGCGGAGGCGTATCAGGCGTATCTGCAAGGGCAATACTTCAGTGAGCGAGGACCGAACAAGGAAGACCTCGGCAAGGCGGTCGCCTATTCCGAACAAGCCATTAAACTCGATGAGAAATATGCACCAGCCTGGGCTTTGCGAGCGTCGGCGCAGATCGCGATGGCGGAGGGCGGGCTGACCGACGTTACAGAAGGGTTTCAAAAGGCCCGCGACGACGCGGAGCGGGCGATTGCGCTCGATCCTACCCTGACCTCAGCCTATTTGGCGCTAGCGAAGACGCAGATCAACTGCGACTGGAATTGGGATGCTGCCAACGCTTCCATTACCAAAGCAGGGGCCTTAGAACCAGGTAGCATCGAAGTACTCCGAATCCGTTCGTATCAATCCAGGATATTGGGCAATCTCGACCAGGCCATCAAGCTTTATGAACAAGTGGTCGCGCTAGACCCCCTCAGTGCCAACTCTTATGCACGCCTGGGATACCTGCTGTACTTAGCGGCCCGGTATGATGAAGCCCGGGTCACGCTGCAAAAAGCTCGAGACTTGAACCCGCAGTCCACCGGTGTCCATCTCACCACGGGCAAAATTCTCGTCGCGGAGGGAAATCCTCAGCAGGCGCTCGTGGAAATTGAGAAGGAACCAAGCGCCTGGGGCAAACTGACAGGCGAGGTACTGGCTTATCACGCGCTCGGGCGGGAACAGGATTCGAATGCGGCTTTAGCTGACCTTATCGCCAAGTATCGCACTACCGCGGCCTACCAGGTCGCTCAGGTGTATTCCTTCCGTGGGGAAGCCGACAAATCATTTGAATGGCTCGAGTATGCCTATAAACAGCGCGACCCCGGACTCCCTGAGATCAAAAGCAATCCACTGTTCAAAAAGCTGTACCGCGACCCCAGATACACCGAATTTCTCAAGAAAATGCGCCTGCCCACATAGAATACCTGGCTCTTTCGCCACGCCCGACCACTGACGGACCGGACATCGACTGCGACCCTCATCCTTGTATGGTGGATGCCCGTTCGATGCATTTCTCCCCGGTTTCTTAGATCTTCGTCCGGAAGAATTCCGAAAGATGCGGCACAGAACGACATATTCTGACACAACTCAATCTCCCAAACATGGTTTCCTACGCTGGCAACAAATCTATCTTTGCTTAGGGAAATATCCAATGACTACTGCATCTCAAAAAAGAGAGTTATTCCGGCCGAATCCTGAAGCCCTCGACCACAGAGTTCTGTCGATCAAACATAAGCCGAGACCCACCCAACTGTAGCTCGCCTCAGTCAAGCCCTTCCTCGAACTTCGGGGCAAAGACGATTGCCAACACAAAACCGCTCATTGCCGCCTGAATCGACAGGTGGCGCGGACGCCCTTGCGGCGAGAAAAGCATTTCCAGCTTCTCACAGCCGGCTTCCCAGCCTCCGGCCAGGGACGATCAGAACAGAGAACAGGAGGAATGGTTTTGCCAAAAGATGGACACAGAAAGAAGATTGTGGAGGTGGACCGCAGCATACAGCTCATTGCGTCAGGGCGCTCACGGCTAGCAAGAGAAATCTTCAGCGGCCGTTATCAGCCAGGGCAGTCTGTGCAGCTGCGCGAAATCGCAGACCACTACGAATTGGATGACGAATCGGTCTTGAAGACCTTCGCTGAACTTCAAGCGCTCGGAATGGTTAATCTTATCGGAAACTCTTCGGCCATCATTCACTCCCCGAATCCGAAAGAGATGCAAGAGGCTTACCAAGTCCGGGCTGCTCTCGAAGAGATTGCCGGACGAACGGCAGCTCCGACCCTCAAAGGCAAGACCACCGTTCTCCAGAATGAGCTAGACGCTATGCGCGCGGCAGTCCGCGACGGCAATCTCGACGCCTGTGCGGAACACGACTCGAAGTTCCACAGAGGGATCCTCGGGGCCTCGGGGAATGACTTGCTGCTTCGGGTATGGGAAACACTAGGGTTTGATCTACGAATTCGCGCAGCGATCGGCAAAATCTCGAAGGCCATGCCTGAAGTCGTTGAATCGCACCAGTCCATCGTCGATGCTCTCGAGAAAGGTCGCGGAACAGAAGCTGGACTGCTGTTGCGCAATCATGTCGAAACTTTCCTGGAGTATCTCAGAAAATCCGAATCGGACTCGGGAGTTCACAAAGCGTTTCGCCAGGATTTGGAAGGAGCAAAGGACGTTCAACAGGCGTTTTTCCCTCGGGAGAGTTTGTCGATTCCGTGTCTATCGTGCGCTACCTTTTATCAACCTGCTCACGAGGTCGGTGGCGATTACTACGACTTTCTTCCGTTGCTGGAGGGGCGATGGGGCATCGCGATCGGAGATGTCTCGGGTAAGGGAATCGGTGCGGCGCTGATCATGGCGAGTCTGCAGGCTTCACTTCGGGCGCAAGCTCTGCATCCGCATCTGGACCTTTCGGCGCTCGTTGGAGACGTCAATCGGCTGGTTTTCGAGTCCTCACCCGCACACTTTTTCGCCTCGCTTTTCTACGCGGAATATGAACCTGCCACGCGAGTATTGAAATATGTGAACGCGGGCCATAATCCTCCCATCGTCGTGCGTACGTCGAACGGATCTTCCAAATTGTTCTACCTGAAGTCTGTGGGCATGCCGATAGGCATCGCTGCAGACTCCCGGTTTCCGTCCAGGACATTTCAGCTTGAGACCGATGACGTCCTCGTCGCCTACACGGATGGAATCACCGAAGCCCAGAGCCGCGAAGGGAGATTTTGGGGAGAAAAAGGGCTCGAGGCCGTGCTCAAATCCTCCATCCACAAGACCGCTGAGGAAATCATGCAAGCCATTCTCGACGAGGTGTCAGTTTTTGTGAATGGCCAAGGGCAGCATGACGACATGACGCTCGTCGTCGTGCGCGTTCAGGCAGGCTGTGATGTCGGGTCCTCCGCCTCGGACTAAGCAGTTTGCAGGAAGGCGAAGGAACCTCGAACTACGTCACTGCTCTGAAGTGCAGGCGGCCTCCATGGCACGACCAAGCGCTATCGCTTAAAGTGGATCGAATCCGTTCTTCCGGGTGGTCGGCAAACCGATAGTTATTCTGGAAGGAGGTCTGGGAAATTCGGTAACTCAGCCAAATCTGGGTACAATAAGGGGACGATAAGAAATGACATCCGGTACCTTGTGGTATCAAAAGATGTCCGCCGACACCGTTTGATATCAATCAGTTACATCACAAAGCTGCCCCGTCACGGCAGAGGTCGCGAGTTCGAGTCTCGTCGTCCCCGCCATTTCCTCAGCGAACACGCTTGGCGCTCCCAATGCAGGAGCGCGGCGTTCAGCCCGCGTATCATCAGTTTAGCTTAGCTAGACCAAGGGTTGACTACCGGAACCGAAAGATCCTCAAAATGCGATGTGTTTCGTGTTGCGAGCTTTGCGTGCGAAGCAAGCACGATGCCGGCAATCATTGTGTCGCGCAATTCACCTGGACGTCCCTTCTTATGACGCACAGCCATCAGATCCCCAGCCTGTTGCGCGGCGGCTGTATCAAAAGGAGCGACTCGATTCTCGATCTTCTCAACAAGGACTCTCTCGAATGCCTGAAG
>WNFS01010411.1_pt1 | contig 10668 bp, 8 predicted proteins | sample 5400141 | NCBI WGS metagenome assembly WNFS01 (sample SAMN13153358, study PRJNA577476) | soil metagenome | isolation source: 60 cm saprolite under Madrone tree | place: USA:California | collected 2016-06-14 | reverse complement strand
GTCGGCTATTACAGCGATTACTCAGGGAAACCGCAGGAGTTCATTTCCGCTGCGAAATATGGGTTCCTGTATCAGGGACAGGCGTATTCGTGGCGAAAGGTCTTGCGCGGAGCTCCGGCTTTAGGGGTTGCCGCTGAGGCGTTCATCTGTTTTATCGAAAACCACGACCAGATCGCAAACACCGGACCCGGTGAACGGCCGCGCTTTCAAACTTCGCGCGAATGTTATCGCGCAATGACCGCGCTTCTTTTGCTCGGGCCTTGGACACCATTGCTGTTCCAAGGCCAAGAATTCGGCGCATCCAGTCCTTTTCTATATTTCGCAGACGTAGGCGATGAGTCTGTGCGCGACGCGACTCGCAGAGGGCGCGCTCAATTGCTCGCGCCATTTCTGACGCTTACCGAGGAGGAGACAATGAGGCGCTTGGCTGCGCCAGATGACCCCGAGGCTTTCGCCAGATGCAAACTCGATCTTTCGGAGCGCGACAAGAACGGTGAGCTTTACGACCTGCACATTGACCTTCTTAAATTGCGCACAGAAGATTCGCGTTTTCGGCAACAAGGTTCAGGCGGAATTGACGGCGCAGTGCTCGGCCCGGCCAGTTTCGTCCTCCGGTATTTTTCAGAAGACAATAACGATCGACTACTGATCGTGAACTTCGCAGAACGTCGCGTTCTTCATCCAGCTTCCGAGCCTTTGCTCGCGCCCCCTGCCGGGTATCGATGGGAAACGCTTTGGACGAGCGATTCGCCGCGGTATGGAGGAGCAGACGCGATTGTCACCGCAACTCCCGAACAATGGATCTTGCCGGCGGAAGCCGCCGTCGCATTACGAGCCATACTGCGAACAGGTAATGTTGAACGCGTTTGCGTCGTGTAATTCACAACGCATAACTTTCGCTCGATGAAATTCGTTGTTTTGACTCTTCTCTGCGCGTTGTCACTCGCTGCGTTGGTGCGTGCACAGGAAATGCCTGCGCCCACGCCGCCACCGAAAGTTTATCCAGTCGCGCTGCCGAATTACGACGAAGATACCGCTACACGGCTCCAGATTTTCTTAGACAACAACGATTTCGGGCCCGGTAAGATCGACGGAAGAATGGGCGAGTTTTTCCGCAAAGCACTCATCTCTTACAAGCACGCGCACGCGATGCTGAAGACCGGCGCGGTCGATCAGTGGATGTTGGATCAAGTGCCGGTGACTTACATCACCTACACGATTAAAGAAAAAGACCTCAAACAAGTCGGCGACGTGCCCGGCAGCCGCGCCGAGCAGGCAAAATTGAAATGGCTGCCTTACACCTCGCTGCTGGAGTTTGTGGCCGAACGTTTTCACTCGGCGGAGGCGTTTATTCAGAAACTTAATCCCGGAAAGAACTGGGACCACCTTCAAGCAGGCGAAACCCTCAAGGTGCCAAATGTGTTGCCATTCGAAGTGGAGAGATTCACCGAAGGAAAGCTCACGGAAAATCCGACGTTCGCTTCTCGCAAGATTTTCGTCGATACACAGGAGCATTTGTTGGAAGTCTTCGACAATGACCAGCTCGTCTGCGTGTTCCCGATTACGCCCGGGTCAAAAACGCTGCCTGCGCCGGTGGGCACGTGGAAAATTCTGGGGGCGACTGTCTGGCCATGGTTTCGCTACGACGAAGGCATGCTGAATTACGGTGTGCGCACTGAAAGCTATTACAATCTCCCACCCGGCCCCAACAACCTGGTGGGCGTTCTCTGGATGGGGTTGAACAAACCAGGCATCGGCATTCACGGCACGAATAATCCCGAGACAATTGGTCGCGCCGCAAGCCACGGTTGTATTCGCCTCGCAAACTGGGACGCCGCGCGCGTGAAAGATCTCGTTAGCGTAGGGAACACCGTCGTTATTTTTTGATGTGGCATCGGCATCCTTGCCGATCATCCACTCGGCTGGAAGCCGAGGCCACGACCCAAAAATATTTCGCGCGGAATCGCGATCGCGAACGTCTAGGCTTTAGATCGACCACATAATGGATGCCAGCGAACGCCAACACTACGGGGCGGCCATTCATGGCGATCGGGAGGCGTTTGAAATGATCATCCGCACAAACAGCCGGGCGCTCTTTGGCATCGCCTATGGGATTCTGCAAGACCGCGGGGAAGCCGAAGACGTGGTGCAAGACTCGCTGGTCAAAGCCTGGAAGACGCGCTGGCGTGTGCGCGATCCGGAGAAATTTCCCGCCTGGCTGGCAACCATTGCGCGACACAGGGCACATGACATTTTGCGAAAACGCCGACCTTTTTCCTATCCTTGCGAAGGGATAGGCGAAAACGAACCGATCGACACAACTGCTGTAGATCAAAAGTTGCATTCGGCGCTTGCCACCCTGCCGGAACTTCATCGTGCCGCGCTTACGCTGCGTTATTTCGAAGAGATGGATTATCGCAGCATCGAGAACATGCTCGGCGTCAGCAACGGCGCTTTGCGCGGAATTCTCGGCCGCAGTCTGGCTTGCTTGCGGAAACAGCTTCGTCCTGCTCTCGCTTCAATGGACTAAAGCGTATGGCAACCGCTCACAATGAAATTGATAACTGGCTCGCTGCCGATCTTCACGGCGAGCTTTCGGCGGATGAACGGAGCGCACTTCACGCGCACCTCGTCGAGTGCGCCGTGTGTATTCCCGAAAGAGGCGGACTGGTAAAGCTGGTTGCTGATCTAATGCGCTTGCGAGCTGCACAAGTCGCCGCAATTGTCGCAGTGCTACTCGGACTTGTGCAGCTCGGGCGCATGATCACCGGCGAAAGTGCAATTGCACCTACGGCTCGCGATCGCCACGCCAACGAACCCCTGGTCGAACAACCGCCAGAGGTCGCCGCATCATTGGAGTCGGGTCGCGCCGGTGCATTGGATAGAGCGGACGAGCTCGCCGCTGGCAAACCAAAAGACCTGGCACCCGCAGCGCCGCCCTCTTCCGCTGGGACCGGATCACAACTCCAGCGGGACTTTAAAGCGTTTCCGGCTACAGTCGCACAGGCCCCGGCAGCGCGGGCGGAAATGCCTGCAAAGGAAACCGGCAGCGAGGAAGCAATGAACTACGCCGCCGAGTCGAGCTCAGCTGAAACACCAGTGCCAGAGTTGGCGAATCGCAAGCTGATCCGGAATGCAAATGTCGAACTTGAGATCGTGAGTTTTGATGACGCTGTGCAAAAAATCACGGCGTTTGCAAAGGAAGAGCGTGGCTATGTCGCAACGACAGATTCTCAGAAACAAGCAAATGGCAAGCTGCGTGGCCAGGTCGTGGTGAAAGTCTTGCCGGAAAATCTGGATCGTTTTCTACAAAAAATTCGCGGGCTCGGCGAGTTGAAGAACCAGACGCTCGGGACTGAGGACGTGACAAAGGCGTATTTCGACACAGACGCGCGCCTGAAGAACGCCCGGGTGATGGAGCAGCGGTTGATCGATATGCTCAAAACCAAGACGGGCAAGGTTTCCGATTTGCTCCAGGTAGAAAAGGAACTCGGTCGCGTGCGCGAGGAGATCGAGAAGATGCAGGGCGAATTGAAGTACTGGGATTCCCAGATCCAGTTCGCAACGGTTACGATCTCGCTGGCCGAAAAAGACATGGAGGAGCCGGCCGGCTTCCTTATCAAGGAGCGCTCTCAGCTGGCGCTTTATGCACCTGACGTTGAAAAGATCTACAACGACATCAAAGCGCTCGCTTCGTCGAAAATACAAATCACAAACGCCCAGCTCAATCGCGACTATTCAGGGCGTGTTTCGGCGATAATGAGCATCTTGATCGCTCCGGAAGAAAGCGACGCGGTGATCAGCCGCGTTAAAAGCTTCGGTCGCGTGGAAAACTTTCAAACGCAGACAGAGCGCATCGCGCAGGGCGGGACTGGCATGGCTGAAAATGCAAAGACCAAGCGCGACAAAGTGGAGCTCAATATCACCATCTCGCGCGAGGAACAGGAGCAAGCTTTTCAGCAAACGAACCTGCGGATTCGCACCTCAGCCGTGGACGAAAAGGCAAAGGACCTTCGGAGCCTGGCTGAAAAACACGGCGGCCGCATTCGCAGCTCGACCTTTAGCCGCGATCCCGACGGCCGCGAACTGGCAGACGTTTTGCTCCGTCTGCCGATGAAAAACTACCCAGTGCTAATGCAATCGCTCCAATCGTTAGGCAAAATCGAGAACGTCTCTGTGCAACGCCAAGACCGCACGGGCGCCCAGATCGATGAAGCCAGCGCGCCGGCTGATGTCTCCATCCAGGTTTACAGCCAGGGGAACATTGTCTCGCACGAGAGCGGCCCGCTCGCCACACTGCGCCGGACACTGGCGCAAAGCGTGGGCGCAATCATGTGGAGCTTGCGCATGATCGGCGTGGCGATGGCGTTCCTGGCCCCGTGGGCGATTGCGCTGGTGGCGATCGTGTGGATCGCCAGACGCGCAATTCGCGCGCGGCGGAAACTGTAGCGGCGCTCTGTGAGCGCCGTGGTATGGAAGCTCGGCGGTCATAGACCGCCGCTACAGCTCACCGAATCAGTCTTGCTCGCATTGCAAACGAATCATAAGTTGCGTTAACCCGAGGAGGTGCCCGATGAAAGCCGAAAGTGGTATCAGCTACGACAACGCGGCAGTTGCGAGTTGCCCTAAACATTTGCTTCAGTTCGCAGTCAATCAACGCTACGACGATTACACGTCGGTCGATCACGCTGTCTGGCGATTCATCATGCGCCAGAACATTTTTTTTCTGAAGGAGTACGCGCACAAGGTCTATTTCCAGGGCCTTCTCAATACCGGCATCTCCTTTGAGCGGATTCCGCGCATCGAAGAGATGAACGACATTCTGGCGAAGATTGGCTGGGGCGCAGTGGCCGTGGATGGATTCATTCCGCCGGCCGCGTTCATGGAATTCCAAGCTTATAAGGTGCTGGTGATCGCGTGCGACATGCGCCAGATCCATCACATCGAATACACACCCGCGCCGGATATTGTGCACGAAGCCGCAGGGCACGCGCCCATTATTGTCGATCGCGAATATTCCGAATATCTGCAGCGGTTTGGAGAGGTCGGCGCGAAAGCGATGTCGTCGAAGAAAGATTTTGAGCTGTATCAAGCGATCCGGCACCTGTCGATCTTGAAGGAACGGCCGAACGCCGATCCAAACGAAGTCGATGAAGCGACCAAACTGGTTGAACACCGGCAAAAGAATCTCGGCGAACCCTCGGAAATGGCGCTGCTGTCGCGCTTGCATTGGTGGACGGTCGAATACGGACTGATCGGCACACTCGAAAACCCGAAAATTTTCGGTGCCGGTTTGCTTTCATCGATCGGCGAATCGGTCTCATGCCTCGAGCCTGCCGTGAAAAAAATCCCCTACTCCATCGACGCGCAGACGTACGCATTCGATATCACGACCAAACAGCCGCAGCTCTTCGTGTGCCGCGATTTTCAGCACCTGAAACACGTGCTGGAAGAATTTGCCAGCACGATGGCGTTCAAAGTTGGCGGACTCGAAGGCGTCAACAAAGCCATCGAATGCCAAAACAGTGCGACCTGTGAGTATTCATCGGGTCTGCAAGTTAGCGGCGTTTTCACCGAAGTCGTCGCAGACGAAAACAACTCTCCAATTTATTTACGAACAAGCGGCAAGACCGCGCTCGCCTACCGCGACAAGGAACTCGAAGGCCACGGGGTCGATTATCACAAGGATGGTTTCGGCTCGCCGGTCGGAGGGTGGAAACAAACGACCACGTCGCCCCAATCGCTCACCAACGATCAGTTGCACGCGCTCGGAATCGTCGAGGGCCGTAAAGCGAGAATTGAGTTTGTTAGCGACATTGTAGTCTCAGGGAGAGTTGAGAAAATCCTGCGGCGCGACGGAAGATTGCTGCTGATCACATTTTCCAATTGCAGCGCGAAACATGGCGACCGGGTTTTGTTCGATCCCGATTGGGGCGTGTACGATATGGCCGTCGGGGACCGAATCAGCTCCGTGTTCAACGGCGCGGCGGAGAAGGACGCCTACAACCAGGTGGTCCTCGTGCCAAAGGAGCGCACGATTAAGGTTCCATCGGACGCAAAGCGGAAGCGCTTGGAGAATCTCTACCAGCAGGTGCGCAAAATCCGCGAAAGCAAGACCGGCTACGAACGGCTTGGCGAAATTTGGGAGACGCAGCAAGCCGAACACCCGGAAGACTGGTTGTTGTCGATGGAGATCTTCGAGATTCTCGACGCTACCGATCAACAACCGGAGCTGAAAACCCGAGTTGAAAAGTTCCTGAACGAGAAAAAGGCGAAGACCAAAGATCTCTCAACGCTCATCGGCTGGGGCTTCCGCCTCGTCGACTACCATAAGAAACCGGAATACCAGGCGGTGCTGCACGCTTCGCCAAAATAGGTCCGCGGGATCCCGCGACTTCCCTCGGGACGCCAAAGGATGGTAGGGACGCCGCGCCGTGGTGTCCGGTCGGCATGGTGCGCCGATGCTACCTATCCCAAAGTTTCCGTTCCGGTAACCGCTAAACACCTTCGTCTTTGAAGTGGCGTTTGCCTTTGAGCGCCTTCGCGTACTCGTCCTTGCTCAAAATATTTTCATCGAGCTGCATGTCGGTGCGCAAAAAGTTTTGGAACCATGTCTCTATTCGCTGTCGATCTTTCAGCACTTCCTCGGTGATGTAATTTGCGTCGATATTGATGCAAACAGCGCCAACAATGCCGAACTCCTTTCGCTTAATGGGGATCGTGGTGCACTTGAATTTTCGCGCGCCGATGTTCAGCTCGTAATTCAATTTGTCCTCGTTCAAGAGCTGTCGGCGTTTCAGGTCAATTAGCAGATTGGTGGTGCCGTCGCGCAAATGCCGGCCGGTTACGTTGTTTTCGAGTGTGATCAACGAGTGGGCGGGATCAGCCAGGTTGTGCAGCAAAATTTCGATTCCAGTATTTGGAAAAGATTTTCCGATGAGGCGCACAATGCGCTCGTAGTTCTCAAGGAATTCGTGCGTGTCATCGCTGACCTTTTTACCGTCGTATTTCTCGAATAGCTGCACGTAGACTTTTTGCTCGGCGGGCTCGAGCTGCGCGCGCACATTGTTTTGTTCGCCGATGAAGATGAGTTGTCTCGCGGCTGTATGATCTTCGTTCTTAAGGAAGTAATGCATGCCCAGCCGAAAATCCTTCAGGCTGAATTCTCCGAAGTTTTCCCGAGTGACCGTGAACGGATAGAAGTCGTATTCCTCGAGGTTTCTCCCAAACTTGCGGCGGCGTTCCTTGTATTTGCCCCAAACGAATCCGATGGCGAGGAAAAGCAGCGATACAATGATCGAGGCTAAAACGTTGATCGTAAGCTCGCTCTGCAAGGCGTTGATCATATCACGAATATCTCGTTTGCCGCTGTAACCACCGGTTCGCCGCAGGACAAATCCGTTCCGTATGCGAACCTGTGGTCGATCGTCTCTGGAAACGCGGCATTCTTTCGAACACGGCTCACAGAGCCGTGGCGAGAACGTGCGCTGGCTCCAAGCTGCGCGGTCATCACAGATTTCCCGCAAGACTCGAGAGCGTGATGTTTTCAACCAGCGTATCGGTCGGGCGCGCCAGAGCGAACGCGACGGCATCAGCCACTTGCGCTGCGCTCATCATTCGCTCACGCGACCATTGGCCCTCGACCTGGCTCCAGATGTCGGTGTCTGTGGCCGCGGGATAAACGTTGATCACCCGAATTTTTCGGTCGCGCAATTCCTCGCGCACGCAGCGCGAGAAGCCTTCCAGGGCAAACTTGCTCATGCAATAAGCGCTCCAACTCGGGAACGCGGTTTTCGCTGCCACGGAAAGAATATTGACCACGCTCGAACCGGGCGGCATTCGCGGCGCAAAGCGCTGTGTTAACAGAAATGGCGCAGTAATATTCACGCCGATGGTTTGCTCCCACTCAACTGAGGTGATCTCAGTGAATGGCTTCACTACTGCGATGCCTGCGTTGTTTACGAGTAGCTCGACTGGTTCTCGACCGACTTCGGCGATGAGATCGGAAACGCCGCGCGCCGTCGCCAAATCGTGAATCAGCGGCGTCATCTTCGCACATTGCGGCTCGACAATCTTGCACGTTTGCGCCAGAGCCACCGTGTCGCGTCCGTGCAAGAGCAGCTCCACGTCTCTGCCGGCGAGCTTTTCCGCGATTGCGCGACCAATTCCGCGGCTCGCGCCTGTGATCAGGTAACGTTTCATGTGCAATTACTGTAGCGACGGTCGGTGACCGCCGACCACCTGATTCGGCGCTCATAGAGCGCCGCTACAATTATGTTCTGCGCAATGTAAACCGGTTATTGGCCGTTTCCCACAGACGCAATCGCACCAATCGTTGGTTAAGACGATTGTCAATCTTTGGCCAAAGCGCGCGGACAATATTTTCTCCGGTGGAAGGCGCGCGTTGAAAATCATCCGTTTCCAGATCGAGATGCCGATCCTGCCACGGTTTTAGTGATTCGTGGATCGCGTTATTCAATGCAACGAAATCATAAAGCGTTCCGCCGCGTTTGTCGTATTCGCCTCCAATCGTTGTCTCCGTCAGGTAGCGATGGCCGTGTCCGGTGGGATTGTTGCATTTGCCGTAAAGCTTCGTGTTCTCACGATCGGAAAGCATGGCCGTATGTAAGCGATGTGCCGAATCAAACGGCACCTGCAGGCCTAAAAAAGCCATGCCGTCCCGCCATGCCTCCGCAAAAAAATCCTGTCGCTCGTGCAAGCGAACGCGATGCAGCGGAATCATCGTGTTGGCGCGTTCGAAAATGTATTTTGCCAAACTCTCAGTCGTAATCGGACGGTCCTTCAGCCCAACAACTTCTTCATTCAAATACCGGTGATCGAGCTCGCTACGCAACGCACGGAGGCAGACGTTAATTTCGTCGTAGCCGACCAGCGGCGCTTCGTCTTCGAACTGTTCCGATCGGAAAGTAAGCCGGCCGCGATAATTATGTCCGTGAATCGAGGTGGCGGGCCCAAACAGCCTGGCGTTCTCCTCTGCGCCCAGCAGCGGAGACATCGTCCTGCGCGCAGCCGAGAATTCGAACCAGTAATTGGCCTCGGACTCTCCGTTGGAATAATAGGTCGCGCTCCGCTCGGGTGACTCGCTCAGGTGGCAAACACAAAGTCTTGCTTGCACATCGGAAAACAGTGGCGCCATATCGGCAAAAAGTTGCCGCGCAATGTTTTCGGCAGTCGGCAAAACATCGCGAAACGCTGGGTTATCCTCATTGAGAAATTTGTGATCGAAACGTTCGCGAAGAATTCTCCCGGCACGCTCTTTGATTTCGCTGATGTTGATCAGCATTCCCGTTGCCGGGTCGACCAGGCCGGAAAAAACAAAATAGGCAACGTAATTGCGACCGCTTCCATAGCGTGCGTTTGTCTCCGGGCCAAACGCTGCCCGGTTCTCCTCATTGCTCCAGCCGTCAATGTGCAAACGGCGCGAGGCGGAGAACTCTAGACGTTTGCTGACCGTTAGCAGCATAAGGCATCAAACACGCAGCACCGCACGGCGCAACTGACCGGCATCCCGAGCGCAGTCGAGAGACTCCCGTGGATTCGTCTCGAGGCTTCCATGCGGAATTCCTCGACTCCGCTGCGCTTCGCTCGGAATGACAACGGAATTAATCTTTCAACAGCGAAAGGAATTCGGAGCGCGTCCGGGCGTCTTCCTTGAAAATGCCAACTCCGCGTGGATGCAACACTTTCATTAACGCGTCGGCGATTTGCATCGTCAGGTTCTCCTGGATCTGGAGCCGCCGCGCGAACATGTCCACAATTCGCGCTGTCTTCGACAGGCCCACCACTTTGCCGTCCGGTATGTAAGCCACATGCGCTTTTCCGATGAACGGAATCAAGTGGTGCTCACATAACGAATACAGCTCGATGTCCTTGACGAGAATGATTTCGCTGACTTCGGACTCAAAAAGCGCATTGTTGATCAGTTCCTCCAGGCTCTGTCTATAACCAGCGGTCAAAAATTCGAATGCGCGCGCAGCGCGGCCCGGCGTTCTAACCAAGCCTTCTCGTTGAGGATCCTCACCAATCGCCTGGAGCAAGTCCAGGAACGATTGTTCCATACTTGCAATCCGGGCGGCGCCGCAGCGTGGGATCTTGCTGATGCGACGTTCAGCGGCTTGCAGTTCGGTTTCGATTTCAGAACTTCCATCCCGCATATGATTAACTTATCTCGAGTACCCACCGCCTCAAGCGGCGGAACCGACATTGGTAGCACAGGCATCTTGCCTGTCGGGCAACGGGGCGTCTCGCCGGGCTACGAGTTTTCTCGGCAGGCGAGATGCCTGCCGGCCCCCCCAGGCCAAGATGGCTGTGCTACTACTCGAGCCAGCTTTGCGGATATTTCGCGTCGTCGAGCGCCACTGCTTGCTCGGTGAGCTCGAGCGTGTGTTGTGTGTCGAACATAACCGCCAGCTCTTCGGTCCGCGTCGCATTCTTGCTCGCCATGATCGTCCCGGGATGCGGGCCATGCGGAATGCCACGTGGATGTAATGTGATCGAAGCCGGTTCGATTCCGCGCCGCGATCCAAAATTGCCGCGCACGTAGAATAACACTTCGTCGGCTTCAACGTTGTCGTGCACCCACGGAATCTTTACTGCTTCAGGATGCGTATCGAGCAAACGCGGCGCGAACGTGCACACAACATAGCC
>WNFS01016969.1_pt1 | contig 10669 bp, 7 predicted proteins | sample 5400141 | NCBI WGS metagenome assembly WNFS01 (sample SAMN13153358, study PRJNA577476) | soil metagenome | isolation source: 60 cm saprolite under Madrone tree | place: USA:California | collected 2016-06-14 | reverse complement strand
AGTAACCTTCATGCCAATTTTCACAATATTGTTCTTTATTTTTATCTTATGTAATGCAGGAATACCTTTAAGTTTAAATTTCTTAGGTGAATTCATGGCATTAGCTGGAATGTATCAAAGAAACCCAATCGTTGCTATTATAGGTGCTACAGGAATTTTCTTTTCAGCATGTTATTCTATTTGGTTATATAATAGAATATCATACGGAAGTTATTCTCCACATTTAAAACCATTAAAAGATCTAAACAGAAGAGAGTTTATCTTATTGATAACTTTACTAGTTCCAACTATAATATTAGGAATTTTTCCTAATATTGTTTTAGAAACTCTTCATTCTTCAGTAACTTCTTTACTATATAATATACCTTTTTATCCCCTTTCCTCGTAGAAGATGATAGCGTTCTCTTACTAGGTTCTATTTTATCTTTAAAATCTTTGAGTAAAGATAAAACAGATAAATGTAATTTAGTTAAAGATGCTGATTTTTTAGAATGGTTTAGAGGTTTTACTGATGCTGAAGGTAAATTTTTTTATTAATAAAGATTTTAGAAAAAGTTTTAATTTAACATTTATGTTTAGATTAGTCTTACATAAAGATGACTTAGCTGTTCTGGAATATTTAAAATACAGACTAAAAATAGGTGAAATTTATCCTTCTAAAATAACTGATCATAATAGCTGATCAATTTAAATTAGAAAATATCTGATAAAAAGAAAAAGAAAAAGAAATTAAAAGAGATATATAATCATTTTTATTTCTAAAAGTACAATACAACATAAAAGAATGTTTAAATATTATACAGGTTTTAAAAGGTCATCCTTTAGTATAATGGTCGTACGACTAGATTTTATGCTTTAGCTAAGATCCTTGTAGGTATAGGTTCGAATCCTATAAAAGATTAGTAAGGTCAAGCTCCTAATGGGTGTATAACGAAAGTGCTTAAGCCATCGTTAGGGTGGGATGGAGCTAATGTAATCACATTGATTATTCATTTTTTTTTTTTGCTACTCAATTTTGTTTTTAGATTAATCAAGAATTTCTTTATGAATCTCTTAATAATGTATCAAATCATATTGATCACTCTTATGTAATCAATGGAGTAACTCATACTGTTTTAGTGATTGCTGATAAAATTTTAACTGTTGATCCTAATATAGTAGTTAATCCTTTTATTTGTTAGTGTTAATTAATGATTTAATATTTATAATTATTTATAATTTAACCCCCACCGGGCTCCGCCCACTGCATACTAAAAGTTAGCAAGCGGAGAGCATAATAGTTTAGGATCTTTAGTTTAAGGGTAAAACACTAATACTTCTTCATATTAGTAAATGTGGGTTCAAGTCCTATAAGATCCTAATATTAAATATTAATAAAGTAAATGTTGTTTAATTATGGTGCCTGTATTTATTATATTATTCTTTATTTTTACTTTATGTAATAGTGGTATACCTTTAAGTTTAAACTTCTTAGGGGAATTCATGTCATTAGCTGGATTGTTCCAAAGAAACCCAATCGTTGCTATTATAGGTGCTACAAGTATTGTATTCTCTGCTTGTTATAGTATATATCTTTATAATAGAAAATAATACGGTGTGTTTAGTCCACATTTAAAACCTATTAAAGACGTAAGTAAAAGAGAATATATGATACTAATCTCTTTACTAATCCCTACTTTTGTATTAGGTATCTACCCAAATATTGTTTTAGATGCCTTACATTAATCGGTTACAGGTTTGTTATATGAAGCACCTTTAATTTCCCCTTCCTTTCCATGGCTCAAATAAAAATCCTTCAGATTTGACTTTTTTAGGTGATAATTTGTTTATTAATAAAAGGAAAAAAGATTAAAAATAAAAATTATTAAATAAAAGAGATGGGATATAGATTTCAAAAACAAATTATATAACTCAGAGTTATTTCGTTGAATGTTAATAAATAATATTAATATTTTATAGGTTTTCTTAATAAAGATTGGATATCAACGAGTACAAATTAAGTTTTAAATCCAACTGTATAAAAACAGAATAAAAAAGAAAATATAATGTTAAAAACAATTTTAGTTATTTTAGCGGGTTCAATTATTATATTAAGTATGTCTATTGATACTTATTTTACAGGTGTATTTCACTCTATTAATTTCAATTTATTTAATATATTAACAGATACACCAGTATTATTGGCTTTACTGGACTTAGTCACTGGAAATCCAGCTAATGGTTTTGATTTTTCTAATCTAGAAGAATTATATTATGTTCTTGAACAAGCTAATTTTTTGTTTGAACTTGGTTATGCTAATATAAATGGAGTGTTGGTATATGCTATTAAAATTGGTAATGTAATCTACTCTGTTGAACCTAGAATATTTCATACTTTAATTTATATTCTATTCTCCTAATAAATTAGACTAGTTATTCTATTTCTTATTATTAATTTATCCTCCTTGATCTACGATCACAATTTTCACTTTAAATAGTTAAATTTCTTTCTGACTATTTAATTTTATTTTTAGAAAGTAATGAATTATACTTATTAAAAAAAAGTATTATTTAATATATCCCCTTTACCACAGGATTATAATTTTATGATTCATTTTTAATATTTATATTGTTAATAACCCCCATCTAATAAAAATAAGATTACAAATTTAACAAATGCAAGGAACACTGTATAAAACAGTCAATTTGCAGCCAAGCGTGAAAGAGTGAACAATAATCTTTAATTGGTATTTGGTAAATAAGGTCCTATAATTTCTGCTTTAGGTGTTACTGGTATTGTATTCTATGGTTGTTATTCAATTTATTATTATAATAGAATCTCTTATGGAGCTTATTCTCCACACTTAAAACCTTATAAAGATGTTTCAAGAAGATAATTTATTTTATTAATAACTTTATTAATACCTACAATTATCTTAGGAATATGACCTAATATTATTCTTAGAATCACCACATGTTTCAGTATCTAAATTATTATTATAAATTTTAATTTATATAATTAATTTTATCCCCTAGCTCCTTAGGTTAAGGCACTATATTATTTATTCTTTTTGGGCCTGAGGTCACTCACTAAATATCTGAAGCGAAGCTGGTCCGGCGCTCTTTCTTCTGCTCTAGCTACTGACCTTTAGGGCGGGGTATTCAGCACCACTACTTAAAAAAGTGAAGGTGCAGAGGGCATAATTAGATGTTTACTATTATTATCTAATTAAAATTTAAATAATATATAATAAAAATATTTGATAAAAGTATCTAATAAATAATGGTAGATGACAAACTGGTTCGTCGCTCCCTTTGGGTGGGAGACATATAGCGTGTTCGAGTCGCGCCTACCATATAAAGAATTAAAATTTAATTAAAGTAAGGTTTCATGGCAGAGTGGTTAATGCGGGGTACTGTTAATACTTTTTTCAGAGGTTCAATTCCTCTTGAAGCCTTTTAAATAATAATAATAATAATAATAAAAGAGATAAAATTTATATAAGCGAATATGTTGAAATTGGTAAACAATCTCCTCTTAAGCAGGAGTGGAAGTAATTCCTTAAGAGTTCAAGTCTCTTTGTTCGTAATTTGTTTCAACTATAGTGTACAAAGCGATATAGTGTAAAGGTAGCACAGCAGTCTCATTATCTGCTAGAACTGGTTCGATTCCTAATGTCGCTCTATCTTTTTATTTTATATAAAATAAATTTTATAACAAATTTAAGGTCTTTTAGTATAATGGCCGTACAACTACCCTTCACGTAGTTAGTGTCAGTTCGATTCTGATAAAGACTTATATTACTTAATTTAAAATTTTAAATAAATACAATTAATAATCTATTGTTTATCTTTACCTTGTGCCTAACCTTACTAGGTAATAGTTATTAAAAATTTAATATAAAAAGAGGAATAGTTTACATTGGTAAGTTAAGACGATTGCTAATTGTTCGGGGAGACCCTTAGGTGTTCGACTCACCTCTATTCCGGCAATATAAAATATAAATTAATATAAAAAAGGGTGATAAAATTATTATACTAATCCTTGCACCCTAACTTTTTATCCTTATCTAGCTAGTTAGCTAGGGTAAGGCAAAATATAAAAATATTTACACAATGTAATTTTAATTAAAAAATAATTAATTAAATAACGAGCTAAAAAGTGAAAGAGTCTAATGTAAATGCATTGGCTTTTTTCTACGAATGCTAAAGAAATAGGTACATTATACCTAATTTTTGCTGCATTTGCTGGTATGATTGGTACTGCTTTTTCAGTTTTAATTAGATTAGAATTATCAGCACCAGGTGTGCAATTTTTACAAGGAGATCATCAATTATTTAATGTTATAATTACAGCTCACGCTTTCTTAATGATCTTCTTTATGGTAATGCCTGCTTTAGTAGGTGGATTTGGTAATTATTTTTTACCTATTCACTTGGGAGCACCAGATATGGCTTTCCCAAGATTAAATAATATATCATTTTGGTTATTACCACCATCCTTAATTTTATTATTATTAAGTGCTTTAGTAGAAAATGGTGCAGGAACAGGATGGACAGTATATCCTCCATTAGCAAGTATTGTTTCTCATTCAGGTGCTTCAGTAGATTTAGCTATTTTTAGTTTACACTTAGCTGGAGTATCTTCATTATTAGGTGCTATAAATTTTATTACTACTGCATTAAATATGAGAGCAAATGGTATGAGTTTACATAAAGTATCTTTATTTGTATGGTCAATTTTTATTACAGCAATATTATTATTATTAGCTTTACCTGTATTAGCTGGTGCTATTACAATGTTATTAACTGATAGAAACTTTAATACTAGCTTCTATGATCCAGCAGGAGGAGGTGATCCAATATTATATCAACATTTATTCTGGTTCTTCGGACATCCAGAAGTATATATATTAATTTTACCTGCTTTTGGTATAGTTAGTCAAGTAGTATCAACATTTTCTGGTAAACCAATTTTTGGTTATTTAGGAATGGTATATGCTATGTTATCTATTGGTATATTAGGATGTTTAGTATGGAGTCACCACATGTTTGCTGTAGGATTAGATGTTGATACTAGAGCTTACTTTACTGCTGCTACAATGGTAATTGCTGTACCAACAGGAATTAAAATCTTCTCATGGTTAGCAACATTATATGGAGGAAGCTTAAGATTTACAACACCATTAATCTTTACATTAGGTTTCTTAGCTCTATTTACTATAGGTGGATTAACAGGAGTAGTATTATCTAATGCTTCATTAGATATAGCATTACACGATAGAATAAAAAAAGATCCAGATTACGTTCATAAATACTGGGTTGGATTAATGGACGGTGATGGTAGTATTCAAGTTAATCATTGGAGATATAAAAATCTTCAGTATAGATTAGTTATTAAATTAAAATATTGTTCTGAAAATTTATCTATGTTAAATTTAATTGGTTCCTATATCGGAGGTAGAGTAAGAATTATTGAAAATAATAAATTTGTTATTTGGGTTGTAGATAATAGAAAACAAATCCAAAAAATAAATGAAATCTTTCTTAAATATCCTCCTCTAACTACAAGATTCAGAGCTCAATTAGCATTTATGTTAGAATGTTTTGAACAGAACAATGTTGAATGGTATTTGAATGCAAGAAATAATAAATATTTAAATTATAATGTTGAAATTCTAAATATTGATAATAGTTATTTTAATGAATGGTTATCTGGTTTTATTGAAGCAGAAGGTAGTTTCTCTATCAGAACAACTTCCAATAATCATTCTTTTTCAATTGGACAAAATGATGATAAAATTATATTAGATAAAATTAAAAATCATTTTTATATTACAAATCAAGTTAGAAAAATAAACAATAGATTTTGGATAATTGAAGTTTTTAAAAAATCAACATTAATAAATATTATTAATCATTGTATTGAATATCCTTTACTTGGAGAAAAAAAACTATCATTTTCTAAATTTAGAGATCTTTTTAAATAAGTGTTGTGTTGTCTTACCACTATGACAAATTAATTTTTAATTTGTCGGTAATATAAAAATATTATTTATATTGCTAACGGTGAAACCTTTTAAATAGAAAATTTATGCTTTTCTACGCTACAAATTTAAAAGGCAATACCGTGGAAACCAAATTAAAATGTTATATAATTATTATACATTTTTAAAGTAGGATCTGTAGAGACTATACGTGGTAGTCGAAAGTTAATTAAGTTTAACTATTAGATAAGATATAGTCCAATCCTCTTTGTGAAAAGAGAAAATTTATTATTAACTTTATTATAGGATAATTATTATTTATAAAATATAAAATATATAAAATTAATTACAAAGATGTTTAAATAATTTAATTTAAAATAATTTAAACTAAAAGAGAAGTTCAACATAAAAATATAACTCTCTAAGCAACCTATAATATATTCATATATTTCATACTATACTATTATATTTATATAAATTATTATAATATAAAATAAGATTTATAGTATAAGCATAGGTGTACACAATTAAAAAATTAAAAACAAAAAAAACAATGAACAATATAAACATAATATTCTTTAACAATGATTCAATTATTGTTATATCAGCTATTATTGTATTAAGTGTATTTATATATACTTTCTATGATAATATTTTTACACCTGCTCAACATTCTTCAAATATTAATGGAGGGTTGTATAACAAATTAAAACTTTCACTATCAGCAATAAAATACTCTTTTTTTGGTCTTATATCTACTCTTGTAGATGCTTCTGCATCAACTGTGGTATGGTTAACAGACGATGAATTAAATAGTCTCTTACAAGTTGTTTTTAGAGAAATAGGTAATTCTAATATAATTACTGTGGAATTACTAAAAAGTTTAGGTTTATACAGCGGCTCAGTCGTAAATTATTTAATAAGTTTAGGTTACACTATATTATATTAATTATATAATATAAAACAATTATTATCCCCAGCCCTACCTCCTCCCTGGAAGGGAGGGCATCTCTTTATTTTAAAGTTAATATAATTAACCTAATGTTCACAATAATTACTTAATAATTATTTAGACACAAGGTTTATAGACTTATTATGTAGTAGCTCACTTCCATTATGTATTATCTATGGGTGCTGTATTTGGTTTATTCTCAGGATTCTATTATTGGACACCTAAAATAGTAGGTAAAACATATAATGAATTCTTAGGTAATGTACACTTCTGGCTTTTATTTATTGGGGTTAACTTAACTTTCTTCCCTCAACATTTCTTAGGATTATCTGGAATGCCTAGAAGAATTCCTGATTATGCTGATGCTTATGCTGGATGGAATGCTGTATCTAGTTTAGGTTCCTTAATTTCATTAGTTTCTGCTATCTTATTTGGTTATATTATTTATGATCTATTCGCTAATGGTAAAGAAGTTTCAAATAACCCTTGGGCTGTACCTTCATTCTTTACTTCTTCTGTACTATTTAATGGTAACACACAAAATGTTCATACTTTAGAATGGTCATTAAAAAGTCCTATTCCATTCCACGCATTTAAAATGTTACCTGTACAATCTTAGTAAAAACAATTCTTCAAATATTAATTTATTATATTAAACAATGAACAATTTATCCCCTAGCTTGCTTCTAAGCTAATACTTTATCTTGTAATGAAGGGTAGTGTAAATAAAGTAATCGTTAAATTTAATCATTCATTTTTATAATTAAACATTGCAATTAAAAGTAATTATACTGGCCTACCGGCCTAACAGGTAATTATTCTAGTTCAGCTAAAGCAGCTAGAGTGTGTTTACCCCCTGCTGCTTAAATTAATTCAATTTATCTTTAAGTTTATAAATTGTTTTATACTAACATAAAAGAGTAGATTAATTAATAGGTACTATCAAATTAAAAACAAATTATATCTGCTAATATTTAATACTTATATAATAAAGTATCAATTATATTAAACAACTATTTTAACTTTAAATAGTAAATCGAACAGTGTTTACGATTAAATAGTATGGAGTCTTAAATAACTAAGTAAAAACAAGCTACCTTAGGCTTAGGCTTAGGCTTAGGCTTAGGCAAGGATCCAGCACAATAATTACTTAGTCTTTGTATTTAAGTATAATCCTGCTCAAATACAAATATTATTATTAAGTATTTGTATACCTACCTTATTATTAATTGCAAATATTAATAAGCCTGCTTGTGTTATAGTTAGGTAAAGGCCATAACCTGCGGAGCTAGCTAGGGTAGAGCGCAAAGGAAAATAAAATTAAAAATAATAATAGAAAAAAAATCAAGTTTCTCTCCAATTTTTGAAAATGTAATTAAATCATTTTCCAAAAAGACATATTCTGAAAAGAATAAATTTTTATCATATAAAAATATCTTTAATAAAAGTATATTATGGGTAAAGTTATATGATAATTATTTATATTTATTTTTAAATAAAAATACAAATAATAAATTCAGTATATTAGAACCTAAAACAAAAGTAAATAAAACTTTAGCAACTACTAGTTCACTAGCTTTATCACATAAAAACCCAGTGGCAGGATCAGAATATAAAAAAGTACAAATTAGTAAAAATAGTATAAAATTAATTAATACAAATATAAATAATAATAATCAAGAATTAAAACAAAAAATAAATATAAATAAATATTTAAAATCTATTTCTAAATATGATTCTGAAACATTTAAATATCAAAATATTGTATATCAATTTAATAATAAAGGAATACAAAATAGCAGTGTAGGAATAAATAAAAATGTATTTACTTTATTAGAATCTACTTTTTTATCTATGTCTTGTTTAATAAGTAAACCTATTATTGTTATTACTCCTAATAAAGTTGTTATTCAATTATTTTATTATTTAAATAAATATTATTCTAAAAATAATTTATTAAGTAATTATAATGATAAATTACAATCTATATGTTTAATTTTAAGTAATATATATAAAAAACCAGTAGAATTAGAATTAGATAGATTACATTATCCTTATTATGATAGTAATATTTTATCTAATATGATTGGTTTAATTAGTAATATTGTTAAACTTAGATTTATTATTAAAAAATTATTTACTATAGCTAAAATTAAAAAAACTAATAATTTTATTAATAAATATTCTATTATACCTTCTTACTTATCTGGTTTTAAAATTAGAGTTGCTGGTAGATTATTAACACAAAGAGTTATACCAAGATTAACAGTTAAAACTATACAAAGAGGTACTTTAGCTAGAGGTAAAGCTCAATTTGTTGATAGTGCTAGATTTTCTAATAAAAATAAAAGAGGTTCATTTAGTATTACTGTAACTACAGGACATATCTTTTTTTAAATTAATAAATATAATTTAACCCCCTGCTGCTTTAGTTGATTTAGCATAAGCTAGGGCAGGCTAATTTATTAAGCAAAGGATTATTATAAAAAAATAATTAGAAAAATTAATTAAAAATTTAATCTTAAAAGAGGTTCCAAAATTAAAGTCTAAGAGTGTAGTATCAATTGGTTAGTATGGCGATCTCCAAAATCATCGGTAGGTGTTCGAGTCACCTCACTCTTGTAAAAGAAGTTATTAATTTAATTTATTTAAAAATATAATATAAACTTAAAATAGGGCTCTTAGCTTAATAGGTAGAGTACTCGATTGTCAATTGAGGAGGTCCCAGTTCGAATCTGGAAGGGCTCGTTTTTAAAATGGAAGGCTCAATTTTAAATTGACAAAATATAAAATATTACAAATAAATGAAGAAAGATATAAGTTTAAATGTTATTATGTCTGTAAATGTTTGTAGAGTTATACCCAGGATATCTTAATTAATTAATTTAAAATTTAATTATATAAAAAATAAAGATCTAATTATAAAAATTAAAAAATTAATTAAAAAACAAAATCTTTAAAAGTATCGATGACAATATAGTAATAACATCAAAGTAATTTAAAGGGGTTATTAAGGATAACTAGCAAATTTATAAAAAAGGAGGTGTAAGCCAAAAGCCACAAATTCAATAAACTTAATATAAATATTATTTATAATTATTATATAAGCTTGAATAAATAATAATGTGGCGATCCTAAGGGAAACCTTTATATAAAAACTTCCTGAAGCAAATCATTCTAGTAAGGAAAGGAAAGGAAATCAACCGAGACTCCGAAAGTAATGGTGAGTGAAATCGGATTAGCCTAGTAAAAATTATAAATTGAAAATCTATCAATATTTATATCACCCACTGATAAAAATAAAGATAACTAAAAAAGGTGAAAGTCCTGTAGAATTATAATCAAACTAAAAAATAAGTACGATGAGAGAAAACTTGTCGGAATAAAGGGGAACCATCCTCTAAGGCTAAGTATTATAAATTTAGCAATAGCGAAAAGTACTGTAAAGGAAAGTTTGAAAAGTATTGTATTAACATAGTGAAATAGACTTGAATTAGTAACCCTATAAGCAGTCGAAGTTTTAATAATAAAAATGACGGCGTACCTTTTGCATAATGGGTCAGCAAGTTAATAGGAGTAGCAAGGTTAAAAGCCCTAGCGAAAGCGACTGGACTTACTAGCTTAATTAAATTAAATTAATTAAGAATTTTTATTTATAATTTATTGTAATAATTTACATTGTAACAATAGTTTTGTGTTTATAAGCCTTTTATGAAAATAATAAGGAAAATTAAGCACCTAGGCTAGCTAG
>WNFS01004469.1_pt1 | contig 10669 bp, 8 predicted proteins | sample 5400141 | NCBI WGS metagenome assembly WNFS01 (sample SAMN13153358, study PRJNA577476) | soil metagenome | isolation source: 60 cm saprolite under Madrone tree | place: USA:California | collected 2016-06-14 | reverse complement strand
GCGCGCGACCGTATGATTTCTCTCTTCGGGAAGCCGGAACCGACACTTGCGGAACGCCTGAAGGCTTCCGTCAGCAAAACCAAGGCGGCGCTCTCTGAGACCGTCGATACGATCTTTCTGGGCGAGCGGAAGATCGATCCATCGATCCTCAAGGATCTGGAGACGGCGCTTCTCTCCGCCGACCTGGGCGTGAAGCCGACGCGGGAGATTCTGGATGCGGTGCGGGAAAAAATGGACCGCAACGCGCTCGTCGACGCCGCGCAGCTCAAGCGCGAGATCAAGTCGCACATCATTCGAATTCTGAATGCGCCCGTGCGGCCGGATATGGCGGCTGGGAGCGGCATTTCCACCTCGCAAAATGGCAGCGGCACGCGCGTGATTTTCATTGTGGGCGTCAACGGCGCGGGCAAAACCACCAGCATTGGGAAGCTGGCCAACCGGCTTCGCCACGAAGGCCGCAGCGTGGTGCTTTGCGCCGCGGACACGTTTCGCGCCGCCGCAGTCGAGCAACTGGAAATCTGGGCGCAACGGAACGGAATCGAGGTCATCAAACAGAAATCCGGCGCCGATCCCGCCGCGGTCGTTTACGATGCAGTCGCCGCTGCCAAGGCACGTTCAGCGGACGTGGTCATTGTCGATACTGCCGGACGCCTTCATACCAAATCAAACCTCATGGCCGAGCTCGAAAAAATGAAGCGCACCGCCGCAAAAGTGATTCCCGGCGCGCCGCACGATGTTTTGCTGGTTCTCGACGCCACCACCGGGCAGAACGGGCTTGCTCAGGCCCGTGAATTCACTTCCACCGTCGCTGTCACCGGCATCATCCTGACGAAACTTGATGGCACGGCTAAGGGAGGCATCGTTGTCGCGATCTCGCGCGAGCTGGGCTTGCCCATCCGCTTCGTCGGCATCGGCGAGCAGATCAACGACATGGTTCCCTTCGACGCGGAAACCTACGCCAACTCCCTCTTCGACTGAACCGTGGACGCTCACGCCATTCGCTTCATGGAACACGCGCTGGCGCTGGCCCGCAAAGGCACCGGCCTCGCTAGCCCCAATCCCATGGTGGGTTGTGTGGTCGTGCGCGAAGGCCAGATTGTCGGCGAAGGTTTTCATCAATACGAATGGCGCGACCACGCGGAGATCGTCGCGCTCAAATCCGCAGGCGATAAGGCGCGCGGCGCGACGCTCTACGTCACGCTCGAACCTTGCAATCACACCGGGCGCACAGGCCCTTGCACGGAAGCAATCATTGCCGCAGGCGTTCAGCGTGTCGTTGCGGCCATGGACGACCCGAACCCCGTCAATTCCGGTCGTGGCTTTGAGCGCCTCCGCACAGCGGGCATCGAAGTTTTTACGGGGGTTTGCGAAGAAGAGGCGAGCCGCCTCAATGAGCCATTCGCATGCTGGATTCGAACGAAGAAGCCCTTCGTCACGCTGAAGTCGGCAATGACGCTGGACGGGCAGCTGGCTCTCCCGCGTTCGGACAAAAAGACCGGCCAAAATTCCGGCAAGCGCCGTAGTTGGATTTCGTCTGAAGAGTCCCGCGAGGAAGTTCACCGCATGCGACACGCTTCGGATGCGCTGCTCACGGGAATCGGCACGATTCTCGCCGATGATCCGTTGCTTACCGATCGCAGCGGTCTTCCGCGCCGCAAGCGACTTCTGCGCGTCGTTCTCGATTCGAAGCTGCGCCTTTCCCCAAAATCGCGCATCGTGAAAACCTCGGACGACGATCTCTTGGTATTCACCACCCTCCCCGTGAATTCGTCGAAAGCGCGCAAATTGCAAGACGGGGGCGTCGAAGTTATCCACGCAAAGACAAAAAATGGCCGGATCGATCTATCTTCAGTGTTCGCTGAACTCGGCCGCCGCGAAATTCTCAGTGTTTTACTGGAAGCCGGTCCGCTCTTGAATGGCGCGGCGCTCGCCGCGGGTATCGTTCACAAACTTTTTCTCTTCTACGCTCCGACGATCGCCGGCGAGAACCGCGTCCCCTTCGCGCTCGCTCCGACGCTCATTCTTCCGCCGCTTCGCAACATTCGCACGCAGCAGTTCGGCCCCGATTTCGCCATCGAAGCTTACTTGCAAGACGTATACAAGAAATAGACCGGGCTACTGTCCGATGCGAAGGACCGCAGCGCCAGGGATGGCATCGTTCTTGAGGGCATTGAGCGCACGGTTGGCTTCCGCAAGAGGAAAGATTTGTACGTGCGTTCGAATTGGAATTTCAGCGGCAACGCGCAGGAAGTCTTCGCCGTCTTGCCGCGTATTGTTCGCCACGCTGCGAATCACGCGCTCCTGATACAACAGGTCGTAACTGAACGAGGGAATGGGGCTCATATGGATTCCGCCGAGAATGAGCGCGCCGCCTTTCTTGAGGGCCTTCAGCGCCGCCGGAACGATTTCTCCGGCCGGTGCAAACACGATGGCGGCGTCCAGCTTCTTAGGAGGTTCATCATACGTGCCTCCGGCCCACGCCGCGCCCAGCTCCAGCGCGAGTTCTTGGTGACGAACGTCTCGCGTGGAAGCAAACACTTCCACGTTCCAGTGCCGTGCCACCTGAATCGCCACGTGCGCCGCTGCGCCGAAGCCGTAAAAGCCCAGCCGTCCGCCCGCTTTGATCCCGGAGAGCCGCAGCGACCGGAACCCAATGATTCCTGCGCAGAGCAGCGGCGCGGCTTGTTCGTCGGGGAATCCTGCTGGAATGGCGTAGATGAAATCTTCGGGCGCAACGATGTATTCCGCATAACCGCCGTCCACGCTGTAGCCCGTGAACATCGGGTTGTCGCAAAGATTCTCCGCGCCTGCCTTGCAATATTCGCAGGTTCCATCCGTCCGATGAAGCCAGGCGATGCCAACGCGGTCGCCGATTCCGAAGCGCCGCGTGTTCTCCCCTTGCCTCTCGACCATACCCACGACCTGGTGGCCCGGAATCACCGGCGATTTGCGCGGCGGCAATTCTCCTTCGATCACATGCAAATCGGTTCTGCACACGCCGCAGGCGTGCACGCGCACGAACACTTCACCGCTCCTGGGCAGCGGCGCCGCGACTTCCCCATATTTCAGCGGATTCGTTTCCATCGCAGCCGACGCGCGCAACACGCATGCTTTCATCGTAAAACCTCGGCGTTATCTCTGCCCTTCCGATGCGGACCAGTCTAGTGCTTTCGGTGTCGTGGGCAAAATGCTGTACACTCGGATTCGAGAGCGATCGGAATCACTATGTTCACCGGAATCATTGAGCACACCGGCACGATTGAAGCGCTCGACGTCGAAAACGACGGCGGGCGCATCACGATCCACGCGCCGAGCGTCGCGCCGTCGCTCGCCGTTTCGAACAGCATCGCCGTGAACGGTTGCTGCCTGACGGTAGTCGCTCTCCACGACTATCGGCTTTCCGCGGATCTATCCGGTGAAACAATTCACAAGACTTCGTTTGGCGCAAAGGGCGGCCAGCTGAAAAAGGGTGCGCGCGTCAATCTCGAGCAGCCTCTAACCGCAGGCAAGGAATTCGGCGGCCACTTTGTCCTCGGCCACGTGGACACCGTCGGCCGCGTAACGCATCTCACCCCTGAAGGAGAAAATTGGTGGTTTGGCGTGCAGGTCCCGGCGGAATTCGCCCGCTACGTCGTGCCAAAAGGCTCGATCACCATCGACGGCATCAGCCTCACCGTGGCCCGTTGGCAGAACAACATCGCGGAAGTCGCAGTGATTCCCTACACTTACGAACACACCAACATTCGCGACCGCAAACCGGGCGACGCGGTCAACCTCGAAGGCGATGTTTTGGGAAAATACGTCGAACGCTATCTGGAAGCGCGCAGCTCCTCGGCCCTAGAGCAACCACAACTAACGGTTGCGCGCCTCATGGAAGAAGGCTTCTAGACTTCTGACCTTTCGGCGTTCTTCTGCCGTGCCCCGCGCCAATACAACGTCAATCCCAGCACAATTGCGGCCAGGGTTCCACCAACGAGCTTCAATTCGAATCCCAACTTGTCCGAGGAGTCTCCCGGCGGAACCAGCGAAACCAGAATGCCAATCAATACGATCATCAAGCCCGTTCCCGAGACAATCCATACCCCCGCTTTGCCTCCCGGGATGAGCACGGCCTCTTTGTTTGCGCTTCGGTCCGGCCGCGGATACAGCTTGATCGCCGCCGCAAACATGTAAATGAAGGGAATGAAGTACAAAATGATGGTAGCATCCACGAGAAACTGATAAGCACCGCGCGTTGTCTCGTTGATCTGGCTAATCAATAAAATCGCGCATGATGCAATCGCTTGCACCAGGATCGAAACGTAGGGCGTTTTCCAGCGCGAATGAATTTTTCCGAACGCTGACGGCAAGTAGCGGTCGATGCCAACCACAAAAGGCACGCGCGCAATCCCGGCCACCGTGCTGCCCACCCCGCCCGCGTTGCCGATGGTCACTACAACAGCCGCAAGAACTCCCAGCGCGCCAATTTTCAGCGCGATCGATCCGGCGGTAATCGCATGGAACACGCCGCTGGTGGTGGATACCTCAGCCGCGGGCACCAACGCCAGCACTGCAACCGTCGCCACGATGTACATCCCGGCGATCAGCACTCCCGATGCATACACCGCCCGCGGCAGCGTTTTCTGCGGATCGCGCACTTCCTGGCTCATCGCTGAAACAAGCTCCAACCCGCTGAACGCAAACGCAATTTGCGACCAGAAGTTCACGGTGTCCCAATTCCAGACCGGCAACATATTCGACCACGTGAAATGGGTCACGGGTCCGTGCTTCGCCCACAGAATCGCTGCGATACCCAGCAGCGCCAGCAGCGGCAAATAAGTAGACACGCCCCCTGCATTCTGCAGCCATTTGCCGATGTTCAATCCGATGATATTTAGTCCGACGGCCACCACCAGCATGCCGAGCGAGACGGAAAGCAAAAACGGGCGGTTTTGCGAAAGCACCCCTCCATTTTCTCCGATGATATACGCGCTCATCGCCGCGCTGGCCAGCAACAACCCGGGGAAATAAAACACCGTGTAAATCCAGTAGTTCCATCCAGCCACGAAGCCGTGAAAATCTCCGAACGCTTCTTTGGCCCAGACGTATAGTCCGCCCTCTTCCGGAAATCGAGATGACAATTCATTGATCACCAGCGCCGAAGGCACAAAAAACAACAGCGCCGCAAGAATCCACAAACTGATCGACGAAGTTCCATTGTGCGCTGCTGCCGCCACCCACCGAGGACCCAGCACCGTCGCGATGTTGAACAGCAGGACGTCCCAGAAGCCCATTTCCCTGCGAAGCTGTTTGATCGGATCGGGAGAGCCGTCAGCCGCCTGATTCACGGGTTCACGTCCAGCGCGGGAGTCAATTCATCCAGCAGGCGGAAATTCTTGAGGAAGGGATCGGTTGAATTCTCAAAATCGGCCCAGGGTCCGAAGAAGGTTACGCGGCCTTCCTGGAGAAACACGACCACGTCGGCGAGCCTTTTTGCCAGATGCGTGTCGTGCGTCACGACGATCGATGTCTTTTGAAACGCTTTCTTAAGACGCAAGATCAATTCGCCCATGTGCCCCACCATGATCGGATCGACCATGGTCGTCGGCTCATCGAACAGGATCGCCTCGGGATTCTGCGCCAGCGCGCGCCCGATGGCCACCGCTCGCTTCATTCCGGTGGAAAGTTCGCTGGGTAATTTGTCGAGGACGTCGTCCACTTCCAGCATCTGCGCGATTTTTTTTACATATTCTTCGACATCCTCATCGGTCATCCCAGGCTGCCCTTCCAGCGGGAATGCCATGTTATCGCCAACCGTGAGCGAGTCGAAAAGCGCGCCGGATTGAAAGACCATGGTCACCTTGCGCCGCACTTCTGCGAAGTCCGCTTCCTTGAATTCGGTGACGTCCTCTCCATCGATGAAAATCTGCCCCGAGTCCGCTTTCAGGAAACCCATGATGTGTTTCAGCGAAACGGACTTGCCCACGCCGCTGCGGCCCATGATCACGCAGGTCTCTCCGCGCTTTACCGCGAAGCTCACGCGATCGAGCACTAGGCGCTCGTCGAAGCTCTTGCACACGTCGCGAAACTCGAAGTAGTTGACCGGCTTCTCTTCGCTCACGAGCGCTCCGCTTCCAGAATTCGCCGCGCTTCCTCGAAATCCGCCGCCGTATTCATATTCCAGAACAATCGCCCAGCGCTATCAAATCGTTTCCAGTCCGCCTCGTCAAGAACTTCCGCGCGGAGCAGTGCGATTCCTTCGGTCACTTTGCGCACGCCGCGTTCGAATCCGGAGCGCAGCTTCGCCGCGGCGCCCGTTTGCCAGCAGGCGCAGAGCGGTTCGGGCCCAGACGCCGAGTGCGGAAAGACAACTTGCGCATTGCTTTTTGCCGCGCGCTCGCTAAGAAAAACCAGCCACTCCCGCGTCAGGAACGGCATGTCGCAGCTCACGATCAGATTCCACCCACTATCCGCGGGACTCTTGGCTGCATCCTCGAGCGCTGTGATGATCCCACCGAGCGGTCCCTGTCCCGGCCATCCGTCCGCTACAAGCTGCACTCCAAATTCCGCATATTTATCGGGCGTCGCAACTAATTTCAGCTCCTTCGTCACGCTGCGCATCAGTTTCATCATTCGTGCCAGCATAGGCTGACCATCAAACTCCACCAGAGCCTTGTCCCGCCCAAATCGCGTGCTACCGCCCCCCGCCAAAATGTATCCAGCGACTCCCCCCTCGTTTTTCCCGGCAGTCATTCTTTGACTCTCTGCTTCATCTCTCTTCTCTGTGCCCTCTGTGTTCTCTGCGGTCTCTGTGTTAGTTCTTAGCCCCTAGCCCACCAGCGGACTGACCTTTCAAGCCGTCCGCGCCCTTCTGTTTCCCTTACTAATGACTGAACACTGAATACTGACTACTCCTCTTCCAGCGGTTCGCGTCCCGGCCGCCGAATCCCCAGCTCGCGCAGTTTCTCCTGCAGACTCTGCCGGTGCAATCCGATCGTCGCGGCGGTTCGCGAGACGTTCCAGCGATGCTCTGCCAGTTGCCTAGTCAGGTAAGCCACTTCGAATTTTCGCTTGGCCTCGCGAAAATCCCGTTCGCCAATTCCGTTGTCATGTTCGTCGCTGCGATGCTTCAGCGAGCTCGACTCGCCGTGTACCACCTCGCCGGGCAAATCTTCGACGCCGATCTCGTCGCCGCGGGAAAGCACCAGGCTTCGTTCCAGCGCATTCTTCAACTCGCGCACATTGCCCGGCCAATCATATTTCTCAATTGTTGCCATGGCCTCGCGCTTGAGCCCCGCGGTCCGCCCCAGCCGCGCGCCATGCATTTGCAAAAAGGTCTCCGTCAGCAACGCAATGTCTTCCTTGTGGGCTCGCAGCGGCGGCAGGTCAATGGTCACCACGCGGAGCCGGTAGAACAAATCCTCGCGGAACTTCCCCGCGCGAATCTCCACCTGCAAATTGCGGTGCGTCGCGCTGATCACTCGCACATCCACCGCGATCGATTGCGTCCCGCCGAGCCTTTCAATCGTGCGATTTTCCAGCACGCGCAAGACTTTGGCTTGTGTTACCGGATTCATGTCGCCAATTTCATCCAGGAAAATTGTCCCGCCCGAGGCCAATTCGAATTTCCCTTTTTTCTGCTGCGCTGCGCCGGTAAACGCGCCGCGCTCGAAACCAAATAATTCCGATTCGATGAGCGTCTCCGGCAGCGCCGCGCAATTCACCGCAACATAGGCTTTGCCGCCGCGCGGCGAGCGCGCATGAATTTCCTGCGCCAGCAAATCCTTTCCCGTGCCGCTCTCTCCCAAGATCAGCACCGTCGAATCGGTCGCCGCCACGCGGTCCGCCATCTCGAATGCGCGCCGCATCTCCGCCGAGCGGCCGATCATCTGGCCGAATTGCCCTTCGGTCGTCAAACGCCGCCGCAGCGAGTCATTTTCTTTTTCAAGTGTCACTAGCTTCAGCAGATTCGCCACCCGCTGGCGCAGCTCTTCCAGTTCGAAACCCTTCACCAGATAGTCCGCGGCACCAAGCTGCAGCGCTTCGACTGCAGTCTTCGCCGTGTCCAGCGCCGAAACCATCAGCACTGGCACTTCGCTTCCCTGTTCGCGCATCCAGCGCAGAAACGAAAGCCCGTCCTGTCCCGGCAACACTACATCTAACAACACCAGGTCCGGTTGCTCGCGGGTAAGTGCTTCTCGCGCCGCTTCGGCCGAATCCGTCTCCGCGATCCGATACTTGGCCTCCAGCGCTCTCCGCAGCCCATATCTCGCCGCGGGTTCGTCATCCACAATCAAGATGGTCTTCATCATTCTCTTTTCCTTACTTCGTTACTCCCTTACTTCTTTGTTTCTTCCATCGGCAGCGTGACGTGAAACCGCGTGCCACGCCCATTTCGTACGGGGCTCTCCCAATCCACCTTGCCGCCGAACTCGGCCACGCGTCGCGCCACAATCGCCAGACCCAATCCTGTTCCCTGTGACTTTGTCGTGAAGAAAGGCTGGAGAATCTTTTCTTTCAGCGCTGCCGGAATCCCGGGCCCATCGTCTTCGACCGCAAGGATACAGGCGCCGTCGCGCGAAGCAACGGTTACAATGACGTGTCCTTCACGCAGCGTGGCTTCCAGTGCATTCACCGCCAGGTTGGACACAATGTCGTTCACCGCTTCCGCACTAGCCGCCACCAATGCGCCTCCGCCGGAAACTTTCATTTGCATCTGCACGCCTCGCCGTTCCGCCTCGTGCGACAAGAGGCCCGCCACCTCCTCCACGACCACTCGGGCATCGCAACTGCCAATGGCGTTTCCTCCTCGCACCGCCGGCCGGCTGAATTGCAGCAACTGATTCAGCTTCGTCGAGAGCCTGCCCACTTCTTCCAGCACCATCTTCGTTTCGGCACGCATCGAGCCGGGAAGTTCCGGATTCTCCAATTGCACCTGCAATATGGTCTTCATGGATCCCAGCGGATTCTTCAGATTATGCGAAATGCTTGCCGCCATCTGCCCCACCAGCGCCAGCCGCTCGCGCTCCGCCAATTTCCTCTCCAACCGCAGCTTTTCTTCGATCAGCCGGCACAAATCCAGCGCCCCCGACAATTGCTCGCAAAGAAACTCCAGCGCTGCCCGCGTTTCGCCTGAGAGCATCGCCCCGTGCGGACGCACGGACAAAACGGCATTGACCCCGTCAGACTGATAGACGGAAAAAAATTCCTCGCCTTCAGATTCTTGTCTCTTTGAGAAACTGGCTCCCAAGTCGGGCTGAAGTACGGTCAGCCAAGCGGCTTCAAACTCGAACTGTTCCTTTACGCGGCGTTCGATGAAACGGACCAGACGCCGCAAGTCACCCTGACGAGCTTCTTGTTGAATCTCCGCGGAAAGTCGTTGAACGCGGTCCATTTCTTGATGCGCCGTTTCCTCCAGCTGGCGGCCAAGTACGCGTTGCAACGGCTCGATAAAAATCACCAGCACAAAGAGCAGAATGGACGCCGAAGCCTCCGGCGGAAGCAGCGGCTCCAGCCACATGCCGACACGGCGGACGAGGCTCAGGTACAGCAGGGCAAGGAAAGTGGCCGAAATGGCGTACAGAAGATTCTTCTGCCGGCCGATCTGCAAAAAGTTATGCCGAAATACAAGATAGATAAGCACGCTAAATGGCAAAATCGGGAGCAGCGAAAAAACTGTAGCAAGCGCCTCTGTCGTCCGCGCCTGCATTGGAAACGGTCCCAAATGCAAACCATCGACCGCCAAGAAGGACGCAGCGAAGAATGCCAATAGCGTCCAGTGAAAACAGCGCTGTGGCTTATCCGGGGCGGCCGTTGCGAATCGTCTTTCCCAGCCTCCGCACCACGCCAGCGCAACCGCCAGCGTGATGGCGAAACCCTCGCCCAACGAACTGCCGGGCACCAGAAAGTTGAATTGAGGGGCTTGCACGAGGACGGGAATCCGGCGAACCGCCAAGTGGAAGCAAGTGGCATAAAAAAGAAGTAATACTGCGAGCTTCCATCGCTTGTTTTTGAGCAGCCCGCGCGTTTCTGCGTATTCCATGTGCAGATGCATAAGGAGCGCCGGCAACATGCAGAGTCCGATGGAAATGATGGCGATTGCAAACTGATTGAGCGCCACCGGCGGCTGGCGATAGTAGATCTGCGAGTTCAGCGCGAGGAGCGACCCGCCATAAAAAAGGAACAACGCCAGACACAGAAAAAAGAAAACGCGCTCAAAATTGCGCTGGCGGCGGTAGCCGAGAATCACCACCATCCAAAAGAGCTGCAGCAGCGTGCCAAACGTGCAGCCGATAAGCCGGATGTAAACCAACGATCCCATTAGCCTTCCGCGTGTCGGATTCTACGCCCAGCCCATCTGCAGTACAATCGCCAAGTGCAAGATTTTTCTTGCACCATCTAAACCATTCTAAATACATGGTTTAGCAGGACATGGAATCCACTGAAGCTCAGTCGGTCTGTCCGGGAAATGCTTGACATGGCAGGAGTTTCTGCTATATTAGCAGTCGGCTGTGAGGAGTGCTAATTCCCCTTTTCCTTGCATCCACACTCTAAACCGCAAGTTCACCTATGGAGGTTTTTCAAGATGGCAGTGAATCTGACTCCGCTCCACGACCGTGTCATCGTGAAGCGCATTGAAGAGAAGGAAAGCGTCAAGGGTGGCATCATCATCCCTGACTCCGCAAAAGAA
>WNFS01010055.1_pt1 | contig 10670 bp, 9 predicted proteins | sample 5400141 | NCBI WGS metagenome assembly WNFS01 (sample SAMN13153358, study PRJNA577476) | soil metagenome | isolation source: 60 cm saprolite under Madrone tree | place: USA:California | collected 2016-06-14 | reverse complement strand
GCGTCCTCCGACCAGAAGAAGGGTCCGACCCTCGACTTCAACGCGCTCGTGCTCTCCCTGGGTTCGAGCGCCATCGTGCATCTCGGGGAGGCGCCGGACCCGACCACCGGGCAGAAGCGTGAGCAGCCCGAATTCGCGATGGCGCAGCAGAGCATCGATCTGCTGGCGATGCTGCAGGAAAAGACGCGCGGGAACCTGACGGACGAGGAGGCCCGGTTCCTGGACAACATGCTCTTCGACCTGCGGATGCTGTTCGTGCAGGCGTCGAAGCGTCAGGCGGCGCAGGACAAGACGTGAGCGGGATCGTCCCCCGAAACGCGTTCAGCTCACCGCAGGAAGAGAGCGACTTCGTGACGCTAGTCGATGCGAAGCTCGGAAAAGACAGCCGGCTCTGAATTCACAGCTCGGCCACCAGGCCGTACTTGCGATCTCCGTTCGCGCCGGAGAGCGTCCAACCGACTTGCGCTGCGGCCAGGCGGTGCGGGCCGAGTCCACATTCGGGCGCGAGGAGGAAAGACAGGAGCCTGCGCGCGCGGAGCGTCTCGATTCCCAACACCTGCGCGAGAAAGACAATCCCGGCCGCGGTGAACTCGTCGAGCGGCACGCGCCGGCCGTGCTCGTCCTCGGTGCTGCCGCCGTAGGTGAGGTCGCTGCGGCCCAGCGAGGCGTCCATCGAGTCGAACACGAGCTCGAGGCGGGCGACGACGCCCTGGCGGAGCTCCGCCCGAAGCTCCGCGAACGGAGCGCGAAACTTCAATGGATCCGAGATATTGCGTGCGAGCGCGGACCCGACCAGAGGGCTTATGCCCAGGCGCGCGGGAGAAGCCCCGAGCAAGCGCCGCTGGGCGGCGCGCTGGGCGGACTGCTCCAGCGAGGACAGCCGCGCGGAGAGCGCCGGCTGGGGACCGATCCGGGAGAGTAGCTCGCGGAGCTCCCAGGCGGCGCCCTCGTCGTCGCCCAGCGCTTCGAGCGCCGCCGCCCGCTGCGCGCGGGCGCCGATGTGTCCGGGATCGAGCGCCAGGGCTTCAGCTTGCGCCAGCGCGGCAAGACCGACGTCGCCGGTTTCGAGCAGCGCGAGGCCGCGCTCGTGGGGGATCTCGGGGTCGCGCGGGGACAGCGACTGCGCGCGGCGGTACAGACGGACGGCGCTCTCCGTGTCGCCGGACTTGAGCGCCGCCCGCGCCCTCGACAGTACTTCGGCTAGTTCGTCCACGAGGCGGGAAGTATCACGCTCAAGGAAGCGCTCGGGCTCGTCTCGCGGAGGAAGGCCCTTGCCGAGAAGAAGCGGTTTTGGCCGGCGCGAGCGTCCAAGAAGGAAGAGAATGTCGAAGGCGCGTCCAGCGCAGTTCCGATCGAAAAAGGGTCCGCTGACGCCGGCCTTCGATACGGCGTAGGAGTGCGAATCGACCAGATTTCGACCGGAGGATGGATATGACGCGGTGCGGCCCGTCCCGGAACGAGTTCACTATGCGACAGACCAATGAGGCGCCGGGCCTCCGTGTGCTGGTCCCGCGGCACCTCCCGAAGGAGCCCGCGCAATATGTGATCAATCATGAGTTCCAGAAAACTAGACATGCTGGATGCAGCACGGGACTTGACGGATCTGAAGGCTCCTCCGTCCAACCACCTGGAGAAGCTGAAGGGTCAGCTCGCAGGGTTCTGGAGCATCAGAGTGAACCAGCAGTACCGAGTGATCTTCAGGTTCGCGAACGGCAACGCGGATGAAGTGCGGATCTTGGATTACCACTAAGGGAGACTCGTCATGCTGCCCAAGAACCGGCCGCCGACCCACCCGGGCGAGATCCTGCTTGAAGAGTTCCTCAAGCCACGCGACATGACACAGGTGGCGCTGTCCGAAAAACTGGAGATCCCGATCCAGCGAGTAAACTCGATCATCAACGGCAAGCGGGGCGTGACTCCCGAGACGGCTGTTCTCCTCTCTCGTTTTTTCGAGACCACGGCTGAGTTCTGGATGAACCTTCAAACGAAGTACGACCTGTGGTTCGCCGAGCGCGATCTGAGCAACAGGTGATCGCCTGCCCTGCCGCCCGGTTCGCCGGGGCTCGGGGTTGTTCCCGACCTCGGGTACCTCGCGGCGGCATCGCTTCTTGAGTAGCCCCCCGGCGCGTCGAGGGGTGGAGCCGCCCGGCACAGTCGAAATCAGCCGCGGTACGGCCCTTGCCAGCTTGTCTTCCTGCGTTACTTTGGCAGCCATGAAAATCGACAAGTTTACCGTCAAGGCGCAGGAGGCCTTGCAGGAGTCACAGGCGATCGCCCGCAAGCGCGATCACCAGGAAATCCTGCCTGAGCACCTCCTCGCTGCCTTGCTCCAGCAGCAGGACGGGCTGGTCGCTCCCCTGCTCCAGCGGGTCGGCGCCGAGCCCAAGCTCGTGCAGCAGCGGCTGGACGAGGAGCTGGAGAAGGTCTCGCAGGTGCACGGCGGCGAGGGAGGACATCTCTCCCAGCGCACCCTCAAGGTCCTGGACGCGGCCGAGGCGGAAGCCGGCAAGATGAAGGACGAGTACGTCTCCACCGAGCACATCCTGCTCGCTCTCGCCTCGGAAAAGCGGGGCCCGGCGGCAGAGGCGCTGAAGAGCGTCGGGGCCACGCGCGACCGCATCGCCCAGGCGCTGACCGCGGTCCGCGGCTCGCAGCGCATCACTTCGAACGACCCCGAGTCGCAGTACCGCGCCCTCGAGAAGTATGCGATCGACCTGACCGACCGCGCCCGCAAGGGCAAGCTCGACCCGGTGATCGGGCGCGACGAGGAGATCCGCCGCGTGATCCAGGTCCTTTCCCGGCGCACCAAGAACAACCCGGTGCTGATCGGGGACCCCGGGGTGGGCAAGACGGCCATCGTGGAAGGCCTCGCCCGCCGCGTGGTGGACGGCGACGTTCCCGAAGGGCTGAAGGACAAGCGCATCGTCGCCCTCGACATGGGCCAGCTCATCGCCGGCACCAAGTTCCGCGGAGAGTTCGAGGAGCGCCTGAAGGCCGTGCTGAAGGAAGTGACCGCTTCCGAAGGACAGGTGATCCTCTTCATCGACGAGCTGCACACCATCGTGGGGGCGGGAGCGGCCGAGGGCGCGATGGACGCCGGCAACATGCTCAAGCCGGCGCTGGCGCGCGGCGAGCTGCACTGCATCGGCGCGACCACCGTCAACGAGTACCGCAAGCACATCGAGAAGGACCCGGCCCTGGAGCGGCGCTTCCAGCCGGTCCAGGTCGGCGAGCCCAGCGTGGAGGACACCATCTCGATCCTGCGCGGGCTGAAGGAGCGCTACGAGCTGCACCACGGCGTGCGCATCCAGGACAGCGCCATCGTGGCCGCGGCCACCCTCTCGAACCGCTACATCAGCGACCGCTTCCTGCCCGACAAGGCCATCGACCTGATCGACGAGGCGGCTTCCCGCCTGCGCATGGAGATCGACTCCATGCCCGCCGAAATGGACGAGGTGCGGCGCAAGCTGATGCAGCTCCAGATCGAGGAGCAGGCGCTGAAGAAGGAGACCGACTCGCTCTCCAAGGGCCGGCTCGACGAGATCAGCCGCGAGATCGCCCGCCTCACCGAGGAGATGAGCGGGCTCAAGGCGCATTGGGAGAACGAGAAGAGGGCCATCCAGAGCATCCGCGAGGTGAAGCAGAAGATCGAGGATGCGCACCAGCAGATGGCGGAGGCCGAGCGCAAGGGGGACCTGGGCCGCGCCGCGGAGCTGAAGTACGGCGTCCTGCCCACGCTCCAGAAGGAGCTGGACGCCCAGAACCAGAAGCTGAACCAGCTGCAGGCGCAGCGGCGCATGCTGAAGGAAGAGGTGGACGCGGAGGACATCGCCCACGTGGTGTCCAAGTGGACCGGCATCCCGGTCTCCAAGCTGCTCGAGGCCGAGATGCAGAAGCTCGTCCACATGGAGGAGCGCCTGCGCGAGCGCGTCATCGGACAGGAGGAGGCGGTGCGCGCCGTCTCCAACGCCGTCCGGCGAGCCCGCAGCGGCCTGCAGGACCCGAACCGGCCCATCGGCAGCTTCCTCTTCGCCGGCCCGACCGGCGTGGGCAAGACCGAGCTGGCGCGGGCGCTGGCGGAGTTCCTCTTCGATGACGAGCAGGCGATGGTCCGGCTCGACATGAGCGAGTACATGGAGAAGCACTCGGTGGCGCGTTTGATCGGCGCCCCTCCCGGGTACGTCGGATACGACGAGGGCGGCCAGCTCACCGAGGCGGTGCGGCGGCGCCCGTACACGGTGGTGCTCTTCGACGAGATCGAAAAGGCGCACCGCGACGTGTTCAACGTCCTCCTCCAGATCCTCGACGACGGCCGCCTCACCGACGGCCAGGGCCGCACGGTCGACTTCCGCAACGCGGTGATCATCCTCACCTCGAACCTCGGTTCGCAGCACGTGACCGGTGGGGACCCGCAGACGGAAGAGCTGCGGGTGCGGGAGGCCATCCGCGCGGAGCTGCGGCCGGAGCTGCTCAACCGCATCGACGAGATCGTGGTGTTCCACAGCCTCGGCCGCGAGGAGCTGGCGCGCATCGTGGAGATCCAGCTGGGACGGCTGTCGAAGCTGCTCTCGGAAAAGCAGCTCAAGCTGGAGCTGACCGACCGCGCAAAGCAGGCGGTGGGCAAGGCCGGATACGATCCGGTGTACGGGGCGCGGCCGCTGAAGCGCGCGCTGCAGCGGCTGGTGCTGGACCCGCTGGCGATGAAGGTGCTCAAGGGCGACTTCAAGCCCGGCGACACCGTCCGCGTGGACGCGAGCGCGTCGGACGACGTGCTCTCGTTCTCGCGCGTCAACGGAACCGGCGCCGCGGAGCGGCCCGCCACGCTGCACTAGGCGCGGCTACAAAAGGTTCTCAGCGCCTACGCCTGAGCGAGGTCACTCGCCGCTTCCACCACTGGATCGCCGCTGCCACGACCACCAGCACCAGGCCGGCCAGGTCGCTGGCGAGGGCGGGATGCATCAACAGGAGCCCGGCGGCGATCAACATCGCGCGCTCCAGCCAGCCGGTCCGCTGCAGCATCCATCCCTGCACGCCGCACGCGAGCGCGGCGATGCCCAGAACGGCGGTCGCGGTGACATGGATCACGTCTGCCGCGCTGCCCTTGAGCAGCAATCCGACCCCCGCCGGATCGAGCACGAACGCGAACGGCACCAGGAACGCGGGAAGGGTGTACTTCCAGGACTGGAGCGTCGTCCGGTACGGATCGCCACCGGTGATCGCCGCCGCGGCGAACGGCGAGAGGGCGGTGGGCGGCGACACCTCGGAGAGCACCGCGTAGTAGAAGATGAACATGTGCGCGGCGAAATCGGGCACGCCGAGCTTCGTCAAGGCGGGCGCCGCGATCACGGCGCAGATGATGTAGCTCGCCGTGACCGGGACCGCGAGGCCGACCACCCAGACGACCAGCGCGGTCAAGACGGCGGTGAGCATGAGATTCCCGCCGGCGAGGTCGATCACGATGGAGCTGAACTTGAGCCCCAGCCCGGTGAGCGTGACCACGCCGACGATGATCCCGGCGGCGGCGCAGGTCGCCGCGACCGCCAGAACGCCCACCGAGCCCGCCCTCAACGCCTGGACCATCCGTGTCTGGCGCAGCGGCCTGCCCGGACCGGGGAGGAAGCTCAGCGCCGTATCCCTGCGCAAGAACGAGAGGGCGGCAGCGACGATGGTCGCCCAGAAGACTGCCGTGATCGCGCTGAAGCCGAGCACCATGAACACGACCACCGCGATGAGCGACGTAAAATGGAACCCGCGCTCCCTGACCATCCGCCAGACGTTCTGGCGCGGCCGGACCTCGACCTCGCGCGTGCCGAGCTTGCGGGAATCCAGCTCGACCATCAGGAACAGGCCCAGGTAGTAGAGGACCGTCGGGATGGTCGCCATCCAGATCACGTCCATGTACGAGATCTTGAGGTACTCGGCGATCAGGAAGGCGGCTGCGCCGAGCACTGGCGGCGAGATGATCGCGCCCAGGCCGCCCGCGGCGAGCAGACCGCCCGCGGCGTCCTTGCCGTAGCCTGACTTCGCGAGCATCGGATAAGCGACCGACCCGATGGTCACGGTGGTGGCGACGCCGCTCCCCGACGGGGCGCCGAGCAGGAACGACGAGAGCACGATGGTGCGGCCGGCCGCGGCGCGGCTGCCGCCGGTCACCGCAAACGAGAAGTCGATGAAGAATTCGCCCGCGCCGGAGTATTGGAGGATGGCGCCATAGATGGTGAAGAGGATGATGAACGTGGCCGAGACGTCGATGGCAGTCCCGAAGATGCCCTCCAGCGTCATGTACATGTGGCCGACCAGCCGCTCCACGTCGTACCCCCGGTGGGTCCAGGGCGGCGGCAGCCACGGGCCGGCGAACGCGTAGGCGACGAACGCAACCACCACCAGCGTGAGGATCCATCCGGAGGTGCGGCGCGTGGCCTCGAGCACCAACGCGATCAGGGTCACGCCGAAGAACAGATCCCACCTCGTCGGGGTGACGGCGCGCTCGATGAACTCGTCGAAGTCGATGAGGAGGTAGGCGACGACCGCTACCCCCAGCAGCGACAGCACCAGGTCGAACCACTGGATCCGGTCGCGGAACCGCTTCGCAGCAGGGAACAAGAGGAAGCAGAGGAACAGCACGAACCCGACGTGGATCGCGCGGAGGATCTGCGCGGGGATGACCGCATGGGCGGCGTAGAAATGGAACAAGGACATCGCTACCGCGACCGCGGTGAGGGCGCGGTCGGTCCAACCCTTGAAATGGCGGGCCGCGCCCTCCTCCTGCTCGATGAACTGTTCGGCCTTTTGCCGGGCACCCTCGTCGACGACCGCGCCATGATCGATGAGGGGCTCGCCGGAGGTCATGAATGCACGCGCAGTTGATCGCTCGTGCGAGCGAAACGGGCCCAGAGCCAGTGGACCACTGCAGGCCTGCGCACGGCCCGCATCACCAGGCGGTCCCCGTGATCGCCGAACTCCAGGAACGACCGTTCCAGCCCGCCGGCCTGGAGCCGCTGCGGCGTCCCGGCGGCTACCCGGAAGACGATCTCCCGCATCTCGCGCTCCACGGCGTGACGCTCTCCCGCCGCGGAGATCCCCAGGTACTCGCGCACCGCCGCGCTCGGGCTGGCCACCGATTTCAGGGCGCCGTTCTCCAATTCGAGCACCGTCACTGGGTTCAGCGCCGCAGCAGCCGCGAGCGCCGCAGCAACCGCGAGCGCGGCCGCCCCGCAACCGGAGATGCATCGGCCCACCCTCCGGCCCGTCGTGATCACTTGGGCTTGAGGCCCTTCTCGGCGAAGTACCTGGTTGCACCCGGGTGGAACGGGATGGGGGAGCCTCCCTCGTACTGGCTCGCGAGGTCCAGGTTGGCCGCCTCCGAATGGACCGCGGCGAGGTCCGCCTTCTTCTCGAACAGGGTCTTCACGATGTCGTGGACGAGCTTCTCGTCCATCCCCTCGTGCACGACGAGGACGTTCCACACGTCCGCGACATGGGCGTCCTGGTCCTGCCTCGGATAGGATTTCGCGGGGATGACGCCCTTCACGTAGAGGGACCCGTACTTCTTGATGAGGTTCGGGATCGCCTCGTCGTGGTCGAGAAGCTTGATCTTCGTTCCGGGAGTGGCGGCCAGATCGGTCACGGCGGCAGTCGGCACGCCGCCCGACCAGAAGAACGCGTCGATCTTCCTGTCCTTGAGAGCATTCACCGACTCCGCGACCGAGAGCTTCTCGCGCTTGACGTCCTTCTCGGGATCGATCCCATAGGCCTCCAGGATGCGGATGGCGATGGTCTCGGTGCCGCTCCCGGGCGCACCGGTGGAAATGCGCTTGCCCTTGAGATCTTGCATCTTCTCGATGCCGCGGCCCTCCTCCGTCACCCACTGGCTCTTGTTCGCGTAGAGCACTGCGATCGAACGGATGGGGACCTTCTCCTTGAACTTGCCGGTGCCGTTGAAGCCGTCACTCGCCGTATCCGCCAGGCTGAAGGCCACGTCCGCCTTCCTGGCCCCGATCAGCTTGATGTTGTCCACCGAGGCGCTGGTCACCTCCGCGGTCGCCTCCACGGCAGGGAGGTTCTTGCTGAGGACGTTGGCGAGCCCGCCACCGAGCGGGTAGTACACACCGCCCGTTCCCCCGGTAGCGATGGAGAGCCTCACCGACTTCTGCTGCGCCTGGACGGGAAAGACCGTGAACACGAGGACCACTGCGATGAGCGGCAAGTTGTTCATGTTCATCCTCCAGTTCGAGCGAGCGTGGGTTCGCGGTCCTGGCGCCTGGCGCCGGCGGACATGAGCGCGAGTGAACAAAGCACGTTGCCACGCGCGCGGCCAGCCGCGGGCAAGCCTTACCGTGCTGTCACATGAAGTTGCATTGACTGCCCAGAAAGCGCGGCGCAGGCTCCCCCGCTGCGCAAAGGAGGCGCCTCATGGCCAATCCCTTCGTTCACGTCGAGCTGCACACCAACGACCTCGCGAAGGCCAAGAGCTTCTACTCGAAGCTGTTCGGCTGGAAACTGAAGGACATGCCCATGCCGGGAGGTGACAGCTACACCATGATCGAAGTCGGCGAAGGAACCGGCGGCGGGATGATGACGGCCCAGCCTCCCGGCTCGCCCCCACGCTGGCAGGCTTATGTGGGCGTGGACGACGTGGCTGCGTCCACGCGCAAGGCGAAGGAACTGGGCGCGAAGGTCATGATGGACAAGACCGAGGTCGGCGATTTCGGCTTCATGAGCGTGATCGTCGATCCGACCGGCGCCGCGATCGCGCTCTGGCAACCGAAGCCCCAGCAGCCGCAGAAGAAGTAGTCGCCTCACCGCCACCGGGCGCGGACAGTCGCGGTAGGACGCAAGGCCAATGGTCAGGGGCCGCAGGAAAGGGGGAAGTGTACCCAGCGGCAAGTTGACCAAAAAACAGGAGATCTCATGAACCGCATGCGAACGCTGTCCGCGATTGTGGCGGGTATCCTCTGCGTTTCCTCTTTGCCCGCCGCCGCCCATGACGACGACGATGACAATGACCAGGGCGATGCCGCGAACTCCGCGCTGGTCCGGGCCCGGCAGAAATTCTTCGGGATCGAGAACGTGGACAGGAGAGGGAGGGTGGACAAGGACAAAGTCATCTTCTCCTGGGCGACGAACACCACGTATGTCGTCTCGGCCGCGGGGCGCGTCCTGCTGCTCGACAGCTACATCAATCGTCCGGAGTTGCCGACGACGCCCTTGGACAAGCGCCGCACGCCGATCCTGCCTCAGGATTTCATCGATGTGCGCCCCGAAGCGATCTTCCTGGGGCATGGTCACGGTGACCATGCGGACAATGCGGCTTACATCGCGAAGTGGACCGGCGCGACGATCTACGCGTCGCCGGAAACCTGCGACGTGATGCAGCAGGATGTGACCCGCATGTTCACCGACCCCAACCTGCACAACAGCGGGGCCAGGATCATCCCGAACGGGGATCCGGTGAACTGCATCGGGGCGGTGCCGCGAAATTCGCCGCCGGGAGAATACACGGGCACGCTGGCCAATCCGACCGGCGGCACGACGACGGTCCGGAGAATCAGCCAGTTCGACCCGAACATCTGCATCATGACCTTCAAGCACGTCCACTCGGGAACGGCGCCTGTCGATCCGTCTTTCCAACATGCGGTGTTTTCGAATCTCGGCGATCCACGCTATGCGGGCGCCGTCACCAGCAGCCCGGGTGTCACGACCTACCCGGCGATGTTCCCGACGGGTACACCATTTACGCCGCCTGCCAACGCGACGCTCAGGGTGCCGGGACAAATCAACACCACGACCACCGGGTTCGGCGGGAGCGCCGGCATCATCGAGATCTTCTATCACTTCGTGGTCCGCGGAGAGGGCCGCAACTTCACCTTCTCTTTCGTCAATTCCGCGGGACCCGTGAAGGAAGGCATCGGCACCGGCTCGCCCGGCCTGATCTCGCTGGCGCAATACAATGACCCGGTCAACAACGGACCCGCGATCGCGCTTGCCGCGGAAATCGGCAAGGGCCTGTTCTCGATCATGGACGACCTGCCCCACCCCGACGTGCTCCTGGGCTCGATCGTCAGCCTCGGGGCGGCGAACAACCAGCAGCGCGACATCATCCAGTACATCCAGCACCTCAAGCCCAAGGTCTACTATCCGGGCCACTTGACCGACGTCGCGCAGGCAGGCTCCGCGCTCTACCACAAGCTCAGCTGGCGCGACACGGCGTACAACATGGGCTTCCCTCAGAGCGAGTGGCCGGATTTCCGCTTGCAGATCGACCCGAACGACTTCCTGGTGCCGCAGGTGTTCAACCCGAGCGACGAGCGGTGGTCCAAGTCGCGGAAAGCGGAGGACCAGGTTCGCTCCCAGTGCCGCTGAGCTCCGCTCAGCGACTGGTGATCATCACGATCGCGGCCGCGGCGCAGGCGAGGCCGATCGACTGCACCGGCCGCAAGCGTTCGCCGAGCACCACCCTGGCGAGGAGCACGGTGCTGGCGGGATAGAGCGAGGCGAGCGTGGCGACGAGGCCGAGCGGGCCTTCGCGGACCGCGACGAGATAGAGCGCGTTCGCCAACATGTCGAGCGCTCCGCAGGCGACGATGACCGGCACCACCGCGCGGGGAACGACGAGGGGAACCTTGGCCACGCGCGCGGCGGCCGCGAGCGCGACCGTGGAGACGGTCCGG
>WNFS01004466.1_pt1 | contig 10671 bp, 7 predicted proteins | sample 5400141 | NCBI WGS metagenome assembly WNFS01 (sample SAMN13153358, study PRJNA577476) | soil metagenome | isolation source: 60 cm saprolite under Madrone tree | place: USA:California | collected 2016-06-14 | reverse complement strand
ATTCTCAGGGTGAACAAAGTGCCGATGAAATCTAGCTACCCAAATCCCTTCGATCGTTTTCACCGCCAACGCGGAATGAGCTTGGTCGAATCCGTAATAGGACTTTTAGTCCTAACGAACGTCTTTCTCTCAGGCGCCCAGCTGCTGCGGGCCGAAGCCACAAGGCAGCGAAGTTCAATCGGATCTTTAAGAAGAATACCAAAAACCGAATAGGACGACATATGCAACGAACCGAGAACAACCCAGGTATAGCCGTGATCGAAGATCTTTACGCGCTGAGCCAAGTCGCACAAATCCTCCGTTGTAGCCGGAAGACGGTTTATCGATTGATCTCAAGCGGTAGATTAAGGGCTGTACGCTGGGGTCGTAGCTACCGATTTAGGCGTGAAGACGTCCAGGAATTTGTGCGCACTTCACTCATAAGAGTGACTAAAAAGGTTGGAGGACTGCCCCGAAGCTAAGTCGTTGATAACACGAGGCTTAGTATTGATTAGTAGTCCCTATTGTCTTCGTTTGTCCCACTAGTGCTCTAAGGCTCCTCATTGGTTCACTTAGAGGTCCACCGATTTAGTAGTTTTCAACGTGATCTTCAACCACAAAAAGGCGGCGAATAGTACTAATTGGCACTGGGCCAAAGTTTAAGGAGCGAATCTCTAGGAGAAATTGATGCAGACCTCTGATAAAACACTAAAAGAAGTTCTTGACGCTTTGATCGAGCGACAATTCATCCCGCAATCTCGACTAGGCCCCATTAGAACGGCGATTACGCAATACGCCATCATCCTCGGATACCCCGAGCCCGCTGAGTGTCCAATGACTGCGTATCATTTATCTGACGAAACAAGAAACCGCCTAATTGAGGAAAGGGCGCAAGGCACAAAACGCGGGAAATTTGCTTCTTCGCGTTTGAGCCCTCACGCTATCCGTAATCTTAAGAATAACGTGAGCTATGTGATTAGAAGCGCCATGGACCGCGGAGTAATTGGTCAGGTCCCAGGGCCGCTCTCGAGTTACAAAGACCGCAATCGCATCACGCACAGACTCAACAGTCGGCATGAGTGCGTAAAGCCAAGCAAGTATATTCTTGATCCCCTACCTCAGGGCCTGGCGCAAGAAATCAGTGACTACGAAGAGTGGAGCACCAAGATCGTAAATCGCGACCGTCCTGATAATCTGAGAAAACGCGCAGTGACCTTCGCGAATCACCGAGGAACAATACTTAGGGCGGCGGGCTATTTAGTGAAGTACCGGGGGGTTCAGCCGGAATCGATCACCCTATCAACGCTTACGGAACCCGAGAACGCGCTCAACTTCATAGATTGGTTCATTGAGCAACAAAGAAGGTTCACGCTCTCTGCACACCAAAACCTCGCGCAACTAATTGTTCTTGCAAAGTATCTCAGCATTGTCAACCGGTCAACCCAGAAGCGGAACGCATTGGAGTTTAAGGTTGAGGACTTGATGAAGTACAAAACAACGTTGGGCAGGCCCGAGAACGTGATTGATAAGAGCAAACGATGGATTAGTTTGCGGAAGCTCGAAGGCGTGGGACTCTCAATCTATCCACTTAATGCTCGGCGCATATCTGAGCTTCAGCCGGGAACTCGCCGCGAGCTGCAGCGAGATAGCTTCGATGGCTATAAAGGACATCCGAGATACGCATACGGGGTCCTCCAGTCGATCCTTATAAGACTAAATATTAGGCTACCGCTAAGGCAGAGAAACCTGAGAGAGATGCTGTGGAATCCAGCGGCACCCGAACAAGGCCAAAATCTATATAGGAGAGAGGGCGAGTGGTACATAAGGTTTGTCGCTAGAGAGTTGAAGATATCCCATGTTAAAGGTGAAGTACACCGGGTGGAACATGAGTATCCCGACGACATAGTAGATTTGTTGGAAGAGTGGCTGTCACAATGGAGGCCTGTTTTGATTGCGTCTCAAAAAGCTGATCATGTGGGAAGTGAAGGTGTGGGGTCGGGTCAAGAATTTGTATTCCTGAACTCGGTTGGTACTCCATTGACGTCACACCAAGTTACGTGGCTGTTCGAGAGCGCAACATATAAGTTCACTGGTGTCGCCATGAATCCGCACATGGTCAGGACAATCTGGGCGACCGAATACATTAAAGCCACAACGAACTTCATCGACGCAGCCTACATGCTCGGTGATAGGGTTGAAACAGTATTGAAAAGCTATGCCAAGCTGCTTGATCGAGACTGCGAACAACGCGCCAAGGCCTGGCTCTCAAGAACGCTCAAGGACGAACCGCCGTCTGGAAATGGCAATGGAACTGTCTCCAACGATAAGCTTGTGAAAATGCTCGGTGTCTTGAAAGCGAATCTTGCGGACGGGAATTCTGACCAACATCTTCTGCAATCGATGAAAGGCCTCCTAAATGAAGACTGAGCCTTAATGAGGCAGCGGCGGTCTCCGGCAGACATGGTGTCGAAGTTGATCATCGTTCGCTCCAGATCAAGTAGCCTTCGAATTACCTCTCAACGAAACGATGAGCTTAATAGGAGGAAAGACCCCAAATCAGCGCCAAGCAACCGCGAAAGAATCTTTAATAAGATTGAAGACCGAAAAGACGGACTGTCTCGGTCGCTCCAAGAAGCCGTGAAGATGACTGAAACTCTCACCAGCAACTTTCATCGCGAACGAGGCAACCAGCAGGAAAGGCATCGGCAAATGGAGCAACGCGGCGAAACCCCTGGACGCCTGGAAAAGAAACTCACTCGCAGCGAAATAACCCCCTCGTCGAACATTCTCTGACCATGGCCGACCCGGCCATGCTCCAGCAAGCTCTAATCCTCGAATCCGAAGCTAATGCTCGGGAGGAAGCAAAAGCGCCGTTGCTCGAACCGTAAGGTTGATAACGGTGAGTAGTCCCAAGCTCTCAGCCGCAGCCATACCATTACCGGCCGCGCGCCAGGGAGTCCATGGTCCAACAAGCTTTAGACCGAAGAAGTTTACGCGGGAAGTTTGTTGATGGCGGCGAAGTCAGAGCCTGCCTTAGTCATGCCGGCTGGTCCCAACACCACATTGACTTCCTGTTCTACCGATCGCAAAACGAACATGAAGAGGAATAGGCGGGCATTAGGAATAAGAAGTTGCGCGCGAAAGTAAGCGCACCCAGGGAAGGAAGGAACGTCATGACTGCTGAACAAAAGAAACGCCGCTTTTGGAATCGCGTGATCATCCTCGCAATTGCGTGGATCTTCGTGCTTCCGCTGATCGCATTCGTAGTCTTCGGACTCATCGGGTTGCGAGCAGCTAATGCTCCCGTAGCGGCGCAGCCGCAAGTTCCAAACCTCAAAGGGCTCCAAATTGAAACGGCCCAAAAGACCGGCCGTCAGGCGGGCTTCCAGGTAGAACTTGCCGGTAAAGACTTTGACTCCGGCGAGAAGCCAGGAACCGTCGTTAATCAGGAACCGTCGTTAATCAGGAACCGTGGGCAGGCAGCTCCTACCCAGCGGGCACTACGATTTCAGTCCTGATCGCTGAAAAGGACCCAAACGCGGACTTTTGGGAAGAACAGCGGCGCATTCACCAGGATTATGAAAAACGGGGATTCTTCAAAGACTTCGACAGGAAAAAAGGCGCTAACTCCCACACGCCCAACTTAAACCGGATAACACCATGATGATCTTCGCGCCACGCAAGCTTATTCTCCTCCGCCTCCTTCTCTACCTCGCGAAGCAATTCGCCAAGACCTTCGTTGACGATGATTGAACACAGCGAACCTGAAGAGTTCTCTCCAAGACTTTCATAAGCCGTCGATTTTGCCGAAAGGAGACCGTTTCCACCATGACCGTTTCAACAAACACCGTATCGGCTGGTGATGGCTACAACACGGTAGAAAGGGGCTTTGCCTCAATAAGGCCGTTTGCCCCAAAAAGTGCGGGATCAGAAAAGGATATTTGCCTGACATTTGCGACGCGGGACGTTTAGGGCTCGGATTTCCCGTTCTTCATGTATTTTTTGGTCTCGTCGTCGGATGGTCCATATTCTATCCTCTTCAAGTCTCCAGCATGGAAACGTCCATTAGCTGTGTCTTTCTCAAACACTACATACCGCAAACCAAACCTATCGTAATAGGACGTGGTTTCTTCGTCACGGCCTGTGAACGTGGCTCCCCTGAATGCAGAAAAGTCCGCTCCCGCCAGAGAAACGCGCCTCTTGGGATGAAGCTCAAAAGATAACAGACGACCAGCGACTGAATCCGGCAAATCACCATCTTTGCCCACAACATCGATTAGGATGACCCAATTAGGATCATTCTGAAAACCGGCAACATATGTAGAAAGGGTTTCGTCATAGACGGCCACAGGCTTGCCAAGCACTCTCTCAACATCGTCAATGGTGGAAATATATGGCCGGAGCGATTTCCATCTTGATCTCTGGTAAAGCCTCAAATTCGGTAATTCATTTGGATACGGGGATTCATTTTTGGAGAGTGATCGCCCAGTTTGCGGTACCACGAAAACAAGTGCACAGAACGTGAGTACTATCGCGGTAGCGGCTCTATTAATGATATGCCTCATGGTCACCATGCCTCCGTGTGCTAAGACAAATGGCCTAATCGGGGCCTTTACCTCGTGATAGCGTAAGTAATCCCAACCTCAATCAATTCAATTTACCTTATGGCGCTGAAGATAAAGCGTCGTGTAGTTGGTCGCTTTGTAGTTAGGGTTATTTATGTCCATCAATTTAAGCTTCTTGGTGGCACCTACGGTAACCATAATATCAGGTCCTCGCGGGCCTGAGTCACGGCCCGTGGCTTTTACGCGGAAAGTCACTTGTCCGAAATCTGTCTGGGTGGCCTTCCGTCCGGTGCCAGGCAGATACTCTTCCAGCAGTTCGTATCGCTTTGTCGCTTCGTCGCTTCTCGCTGGCGAGACGGACGTCGAGCTTGGTTCCGTCTCGAAGTCCTTTGCCGCGTGAAAGGTTACCCTGATAGCTAGGATTGAGTATGCGTCAACTTTCTCCACATCTAAGTCCAAACTGTACGTATTCGGATTTGGAGCATTCTCCACTCTTATTCCCGTCGCCACCACTTTGGCTTGGCGAGGCACGCCCAGGGGTCCTTGTGGATAACCAGCGCCTGGCTCATCGAGCAATTCTACACTATCGAAAATAACCGCTGGATTCCGCGGGTCACCACCCTTGCTGTCATCCGCTGCGCTTGAGTCGTCCTTAGTTGGGTCCTCGCTGATCATCACCGTGACGCTGGTGTTGTTCAGCAGGCCAAGTTCCGCGTCGTGGACGTATTCCTCATACCGCGCTTCCTCTTCTTCAATGACCGCATGGCCGGCCTCCTCGGCTTGTTCCCGTTCTGCAGCTCCGATGCTCGCAGGCGTCGGGGCGTGTGCATTCATGCCGCTCGGATCAACTGAGTTTACCGGATTGTTTCTACAGTAAGCATAACGATTGAAGGTTTGTGGATCAGCAATGATCGCGCTGGCCGAAAACGGATCAGGACTGGTGAAACGTCCTTGTGCGTTCGCATAATACCGCGCTTCCGCAAAGTCGAGGCCGCTCTCCGCATCTCTTTCATAGCCGGTGAACTTCTTGCGATTGTTATCGCCGCTGTTGCTGAAGCCCATTCCCGTTGTCCTGCCACCAGTGCCTGCGCCGAGGTCCTCACCGAAAGGCATGTAGTCGTGACGACCTACAACTGAAGCGCTGGAGTTCGTGATCACGCGTGGCGAACCAAGATTGTCCGACGTTGTATATTGCGTGCCGTTTGAATTAACCGCGGTCGGTTCGATGGTAACTAGCGTCGCCCCGCCGTAGACGTATTCCTTCTTGAGGTTTCCGGTTGAGCCATCAAACTCAGCGATAAGCTGCCCATCAATGCCGTAGACAAATCTGATGTTGTCGCCGACGTACTTGCGCACGCGATGGCCTTCGCCGTCGTAAGCATAAGCCGTTGTGCTATCAACCTTGAGAATCTTGTTCTCCGCGTCGAACGTGTAAGCGTGGATTGCATCGTTCGTTAAGTTTCCATTCGAATCGTAACTGAAGCCACTGGTCGTGATCCTGTTTGTGGTGGAACTGAACGAGAGGTTGTAGCTCCCGCCGCCGTAATCAATCTGCCGGTTGCCATAGCGATCGTAAGCATTATTCTGCGTCCAGTTCGTTGTGCCACCGTTAGTTTCCGTCGCCGATGACAAGCGATTCAACGAATCGTAGCTGAAGCTGTGAGTGTAGCTCAGCCCGCCGCCGCCATAGGTGTAGCTCTGCACATTGCCGTTGTTGCTAGTCGTCCCATAGCTGTAATTGAGATCAATCACCGACGTGGAATTGCCGCTCGTGCCCAGCTTGATCTCGGTCGGTTGCAAACGATTGTTGTAGGTGACAGCGTGAATCAAACCGCTTCCGTAGGTTTCGGTCTTCAGCGCGTTGTGCGAAGCATAACCGATACTGGAGACGCTCGCGGTGGGGGCATATGTGGTAGCGTTGCTGGCGAGCGAGGAAAGTCTGCCCGCGGAATCAGGAGTGTAAGTCACCACGCGGCGATCAGTGGCCCCAGGCACTGAAGGATAAGTTTCACTGGTCATCATGCCCACCGAATAGGAAGCCTCAACCAGGTAGTTCACGGAGTCGGTTTGCTGATACGTGGGACTGCTTGCACCGCCGTTTTCCTGCGCCGTGCCCAGCCGGTTCAGCGAGTACCCACGCGCATCATTTCGCGGACTGAAGCGGTTGAACAACGACCCTCTCAGGCAGGGGACCGGCTGACCAATCCACACTACCTATTTCTTGTGAGGCATCATTTACTAATACGATGACGGTCGCGTGAGGTCCCCAGCTAGAATGTGTACCGCCGGACAAGTTCTGAAGCGGGTAGAGAACTCTACGGAGTAGCGTTGCAGTAACAGTCCTGGCTGGAAAAGTAACAAATCCTTTATCATCCGTCATCGAATCCTGCACGGAGTCGCGATAGTCGACCGAGTCGTTACCCCAGTATTCGCGCACTCCAATTCCACTTATTGGCTTTCCATGTTGGTCGACAACTTGAATCCGCCAAGATGGGACTTCACCCGTCGCGAAGGGATAGAGTAACGCAGCACTGCCAACAACTAATATGATCAACGCCGTACTCCAAACCAATTTCAGAACCCGATTTCTCATCTTGTCTGATGGCCGCTTGCCTTAACTCTGACCACCGCTAAGGTTTTCCATCTTTTGTATCCTTAACCTTTGGGTGGCTTATTTTTTTGGGACCTGAATAGCCATAGTTGCTGGTGGCAGATGTCGAGCCGTCTGGGTACACCGTAACGACCGCTAGTATCTTAGGCCTATCCAGGTTAATGGAACCAAAGAATACAAGTCCGCCGGAACCAACACTCGTTGAACCGCTTCCTCTGCCCGTCACTGCACGCGAGTATTGCCTATTACTGAATGTGTTGCGGAAGGCGTTCTGCGCGGCTGAAACCGCTATGCTCTTTTGTTCCTCGGTGATTGTTGACTCTGCGTCGCTGTGTGCCTGAATTGCTGCAAGGTACATCGTGAGAGAAGCTTGATGGCCCATTAATGCGGCAACTACTGGACCGACTGGAACTCCAGGCCAAACCTGAAAGCCTACGTGCGAAGGCGACGGTTCATCCGTAACCGTGTGCAGTGCCTCTCCGAACGCATGCAAGGCCCCTGGGTTAAGCCTTGAGTCAGTTGAACACTGCTCCTGCCGAGATTGAATGCTGGCAGCCGCCGACTCACGTTCCGTGATGAACGAACTAGCCTTAGTACTTGCTTCGTCGACCGATTCGTAGGGTGCCCGCATACCGTGCTCATAAGCATTGCTCTGAGTCTGACAAGTTAGGCAATGATCCATCCAGTAGTCCGCGTCTATCAGTTGGGCCAATTCGACAGGGTCTAGACCTGGGAATGCGGTTTCGATTATCTCGATGTGGATTCTTGTAGGCCAGTTTCCAGCTTGATCAATGAAGTTGACCGGGTCGTTGAGAACATAGCTGTACCGATTCAATGATTGCGGATCCAGTGTATGACCGCCCAAGCTGTCCGGGCTTACGAATCTCCCTTGTGCGGAGGCGTAGTATCGAGCGCCAAAGAAATCGAAACCCGTCTCATTATCGCGCTGTTTTTGAGTGAACTTCTTGCGATTATTATCACCGCTACCGCTGAAACCCATCGCAGTGGTGCGGCCTCCAACTCCAGCGCCGAGGTCTTCACCGAATGGCATGTAGTCATGTCTGCTCACAACGCCAGCGCCAGAGTTAGTGTTGACGCGCAGAGAGCCGAGATAATCGGCGGTCGAGTATTGAGTGCCATTGGAATTCACGGCACTTGGTTCAATGTTAATGAGAGTCGCCCCACCGTAAACATATTCCTTCTTCACGTTGCTGGATGATCCGTCAAATTCCGCGACAAGCTGACCTCCTAGGTCGTAAACAAATCGCGTGTTCTCGCCCACGAGTTTCTTCACGCGATGCCCTTCGCCGTCGTAGGTGTACGCGGTGATGTTATCCACTTTAATGACTCTATTCTCGGCGTCGAAGGTGTAAGCGTGGTTGCCGTCGTTCAATAGATTGCCTGAGCCGTCGTAGCTCCAGCCATTGATGCGATTTGTACTGGCGCTGAATGAGAGGTTCTGATTGCCACCACCGAGATCGATCCAGCGATTCCCATAACGGTCATAGCCGTTCGTCTGTGACCAGCCTGTGCCGGAGTTCTCTTGCGTGGTTTGCAGACGATTCAGCGAATCGTACGTGAAGTTCTGCGTGTAACTCAGTCCGCCGCCTGCGTATGTTGCGCCCGACACATTCCCATTATTGTTCGTTGTGCCATAGCTGTAGGTTAGATCAAGGATCGAGGTTGGGTTGCCGCTCGTGCCCAACCTAATTTCAGTCGCTTGGAGGCGATTGTTATAGCTAATCCCGCAAACAAGAGAGTTGCCGTAGGTTTCGGTGTTCAGCGCGTTGCTTGAAGCGTATCCAATGCTGGATATGCTCGCGGCGGGCGCATAAGTAGTCGCGTTGCTACTCAGCGAAGAGAGCCGGCCTGCGGAGTCCGGCGTGTAAGTGACCGTGCGCCGATCCGTAGCTCCCGGCACTGATGGATATGTTTCACTGGTCATGGCAGTGACCGAATAGGAAGCCTCAACGAGATAGTTGACGGAATCGGTTTGCTGATATTGCCGGACGACCCTTCCCAACACATCATAACCGCGATAAGTGCCCGCGCTACCACCACCGTAAGTTACTGCGACGAGTGCGCCGGTAGAATAGCCCCGATCGAAACTCGGCGCGCCTGCCGGCAGCGTCTGATTGTCGTAGAAATAATTGACTACGGGCGTGCCGCTGGGATCGTTGGAATAAGTCTTCGAGGTCGGACGATTCAGCGCGTCATAGACAATCGTCGTAGTAATTGAGCGCGCGTCCGTGCGCGTCAGCAGGTTCCCGTTGTTGTCATAGGTGTAGTTGACCGTGCCGCTCTCAGGGTTGGCGGCTGAACTAAGGCGCTTGAGCGAATCGTAAACAAAGGTGCGTGTCTGTGCGCCCTGCGAAACAGTTAGCAGATCCCCGAGCACGTCGTAGCCGTAGGTCGTCTGGTAGTTCAAGCCGCTGGGATCTTCGTAAACGCTGGTCAATCTGCCGAGCGCGTCGCTCACGCTCTTGCGAGACTTGCCTGCTTGATCCGTGGCAGTAACACTGTTGCCGCTATAACCGCTGGTCACTACGGCATTGTCCGGGGTCGTTACGGAGGTGACGCGGCCCAGCGCATCGAATGCGCTGGTAGTCCAGAGAGCAGTTTCACTTTGCCACGGGCGAAACGGATTGGAACTCTTGTAGGCCCGACCCAGCGAATCGTATTGCGTCTGCGCCGCAATGTAGTTCGTGCCGCCTTCGTATTGACGTTTCTCGGTGGTGCGGCCCAGCCCGTCGTAAAGCACTTTGCCTACCAGCACATTGTCATTATTGGTCGCCAGGTCGGTAGTCGTAGTTATGACGCGGTTGAGATCGTCATCACTGAATGAACTTTGACTCTGGGCGCCAGTGCCGACCGCGCGCCGCACTTGTGTGGGCCGATCCAGTAGATCGTTGTAGTAACCACTGGCAACGATGCCGTTTGCGTCTTCACCGTCCACAGGGCGGCCGAGGTAATAATCGAATTGCGCATAAGCGGTTTGTGAGAGCGCGTTGGTGACCTTGGTCGCGAAGGCATAGCCTATCTGTCCCGCCGAACTCAACTCGACCGGGGAGACGTTTGATCTGGCATCGCCATCCGGCGCGCCGAACCGGTCACTGAAATCAAGCGTCGTCGCATAGCCGCGCGCATCGATGACTTTCACCGCGTTGCCGGCAATGTCGAACTGCGCATACGCCGTGATCGAGCCGGTGACTGAGCCGTTCACCAAAAGATAATGCGTGCTGGCGGTGCCATTTCCCCGGGTCGTGTAAGAAGTAGTGAAAGCAGAATCGAGCCCGCTGATGCTCGGGCGATCCATCAATGAGGCGTGGTTCGTGTCAGGCGTGTAGTTATCGTATTCGAAGGTCGTGCGCGCGCGCTTCAGCCCATGTTGCCGGCGTTTTACTCCGGCCATTGCCCTTGTCCTCAAGACCTCAAGACCAGAAAGGTACCGACCGCAAGACAAAACCTTCGCGGCGACAAAACTTACATGACTGCAATAGAAAGCATTGTCACAAA
>WNFS01005482.1_pt1 | contig 10673 bp, 13 predicted proteins | sample 5400141 | NCBI WGS metagenome assembly WNFS01 (sample SAMN13153358, study PRJNA577476) | soil metagenome | isolation source: 60 cm saprolite under Madrone tree | place: USA:California | collected 2016-06-14 | reverse complement strand
GCGCGGCTCATGAGCCAGGCGCCGGTCAGGTTCACGGAGAGCACGCGGTTGAAGTAGGCGAGCGTGTTCTCGGTGCGGTCGAGGTCGTAGTAGATGGCGGCATTGTTGACGAGGACGTCGATGCGCCCGAAGCGCTCGATGGCGGCCTCGGCAAGCGCCCGGGTGCTGGCCTCCTCGGCGACGTCGACGCGCGCGCCCAGCGCGACGGGGCCGAGCGCCGCGCACTCGGCGGCCACAGCGCGCGCCTGCTCGTCGCGGATATCGGCGACCACCACGTGTGCGCCCTCGCGCGCGAAGCGCAACGCGTAGGCCCTGCCGATGCCCTGCGCAGCCCCCGTGATGATCGCGACGCGGTCGCGGAGGCGCACGGGGGCTAGGTCGCTTCCTCGCGCTTCGCCTCGCGCTCGAGCTCGTCCTCCAGCACCTCGATCGAGATCGTGTGCTGCCGCTGCAGGGCCGCGGGAATGTGAACGACCGGCCAGTCGATGGTGATCTCGCCGGCGTGATTCGCGTGCCGCGGCCGCGGCGGGAGGCCGTCCTGATAGGCGGGATCGACGGCCGGATCGAGGGGCTTCGGGGGCTGGTGCGTCGAGCAGTGGAACTCCATCACCGCAACCCTCCTCGTCTAAGACGGGCACATGCTAGCTCTTGCTCGGGGAGGACGACAAGAGGGAGGTCCCGACCTTGCCGGCCCGGCGGAGCCTGCGCTAGGGTCCCTCCCATGTCCGATGCCAAGCGCGGCACCTTCAAGAACGTGGTCCACGAGCGCGACGCCGCACCCCCGCAGCCGGTCGACGAGTACCTCGCCGATCTCGACCGCCTGATCGCCGCGCACGACTACTTCAAGCAGGACAAGGTCATCCCGGCCATCGGCCGCGGCGCCGCCTCGCGCGAGGTGGTGCAGCGCCTCGCCCTCGAGTTCTACTACCTGGGCAAGTGGATGACGCCCGAGTTCGCCCTCCTGGGCCTACGCCTTCACCATGGACGGCTCGCAGCACTACCACCACTGGGCGCAGAACCTGGCCGACGAGGCCGGCTACCTGCGCGACCCGAACCACGTGCAGATGAAGGTCGCCTTCTGCCGCCAGCTCGGGCTCACCGACGACGACGTCCGTGCCTACCGGCCGCTCCCCGAGACGATCGCGATGACCTGCACGATGCTCTACTACATCCGTCGTTCGTACGAGGAGGGGCTCGCCGTGTTCGGCTACGCCGGCGAGCGGGTGGCGGCGGGCAGCGGCTACGCCCGGACCCTCTACGAGGGGCTCCAGAAGCACTACGGCCTGCCGGTCAAGAACTTCGAGGTGCATGCCTACGCCGAGCCCGAGCACGGAGACAAGGCGGCGGACATCTTCCGCCTGGTCGCGACCACGCGCGCCGTCCAGGAGCGCTGTCGCGAGGCGATCCGAAACTACCTCCTGGTGGCCGAGGCGCGGGCGCGTGCCATGAACCGCTGGGTGGAGTGAGGCGGCGCGGGGCGCCGGGGCGTGCCGGCAGGCGGCGGTTGACAATCTATCGAACGTTCGATAGATTATGGCCGAGATGGCGACCAAGGCGACGAAAGGGACACGCAGGCGGGTAGGGCGGGCGGCACCGCCCCGGCGCGGGGGCACCACCGACGACGCGCCGCGCTCGCCGGGGCGCCCTGTGGGGGGGAGCGGCGACCGGACGCGCGAGCGCATCGTGCGCGCCGCCCTCGAGACGTTCGCGGAGCACGGCTTCGGGGGCTGCTCGATGCGCGACGTGGCGCGCAAGGCGCGCATCCGCGTCTCGTCCCTGTATCATTACTTCCCATCGAAGGAGGCGCTCTTCCAGGAGATCCTCGGCACGATGGCCGAGGAGCTGCGCGAGCTCGTCCTCTCCGTCATGAGCAAAGGGCTCGATCTGCGCGAACTCACGCGCGAATCGACGGGCAAGTTCTTCGACTTCTTCCTCGCCAATCCGGCCTACGTCCGGCTCGGCCTGCACAGCCGCGTGAACCGAGGCGCTCCCTTCGATCGCCGGATCCTCGATCGCTGGCTCGGCCTGATGGACGGCCTGATGAAGCCCGCCCAGATGCAGGGGACGCTCAAGGAGATCGATCCCGTGTGCCTGATGGTTACGGTCGACGGCCTGGTGCACTGGCACCTGGCGAACGACGGCTTCTACCGGAGCGTCCTCGGCCGCGGGTTGGACGATCCGGAGGTCGTGCGCCGCGCCCGCGAGCACGTCATCCAGGTGGTGCTGCGCACGATGGGGCTCGAATGAATCTTTCGCGGCCAGAAAATCTATCGAACGCTCGTTAGGATAAGGAGGTACGGCAATGGTGATCGATGTCACTCGCGAGCTGAGCCCGGTCTTCTGGGCGATGGCGGCGCTGCTCGTCGCGTCGGCGGCCGCGATCGTGCTCGGCCGGCGGCTCGGCTGAGGGTGTCCTCATGAGAGGCGGCTCCTCGGCCATCAGGACTTCCTCGCCGCGCGCGACGGCGAAGCGGACCTCGCGCGCCACACGCTCTCGCGACGGGAGGCTTTTTTCGCCGAGCTTGCCGGGCGGCCCGTGCGCTCCGCCGTGCCGATCCGACGTGCCCTCTACCGGACGTTCGGGGTCAAACTCATGGCGCGGCTGGCATTCGCGGCGGCGCCGATCTGAACTTGCCCTTGACAGGCCCGTCGCCCCTTCGTCATACGATTGGACGAGCGCTCCAATCACCTGATTGAGTGGCCCACGAGGACAATGCCGTCGAAGGAGATGATCGGGCGCGTGCTCTCGACCGGGAGCGCCACCGTGTCCGCCGAGCACGTGGCCGCCTTCGCGCGCGCCCTCGGCGACCCGAACCCGCTCTACGTCGACCCGGAGGCGGCCCGCCGCGGTCCGTTCGGGACGATCGTCGCCCCGCCCACCTACCCGATCGCCTTCATGGCGCAGGCGCTGGCGGGCGGCGCGGACGTCTTCCTGGAGCTCGGCCTCAACTTCATGACCCTCGTCCACGGCGAGCAGGAGTTCGAGTACGCGCGGCCGATCAAGGCGGGCGAGACGCTCACGCTGACCGGCCGCATCGCGGACATCTACGAGAAGCAGGGCTCGAACGGCATCCTCGACTTCGCGGTGCTCGAGACCGAAGCGGTGGACGCCGCCGGGCAACCCGTCTTCTTCTCGCGCAACACGCTCATCTCGCGGAGGACGTGATTCCCGGCCTCGATCCCAAGACCGTCGCCGTGGGGCAGGAGCTGCCGCCGCTCGTGAAGGGCCCGATCACCCGCGAGGACCTGAAGGCCTACGCCACCGCATCGGGCGATCCCAACCCCATGCACACCGACGACGAGTTCGCGCGCAACGCCGGCTACTCCGGCGTCTTCGCGCACGGGATGCTCTCGATGGGGTATCTCGCCGAGTTCCTGGTGCAGGCGGGCGGCGCGGGCGCGATCCGCAGGTTCAAGACGCGCTTCGCGAAGCTCACCTGGCCGGGCGACGTCATCACCTGCCGGGGTCGCGTGACGCGCGTCACCGACGAGGGCGGCGAGCGCCGCGTCGAGTGCGAGATCTGGACCGAGAACCAGGCGGGGGAGCGAAAGCTGCTCGGCAGCGCGACGCTCGCGCTCCGCGCGTAGATGGGCGACCCAGCCCGCCTCCGCGACCGCTACGCCATCGCCGGCATCGGTCTGTCGCGCTTCGGGAAGCTCCCCGGCACGAGCACGATGGGCTTCACGCTCGAGGCGGCCAAGCGCGCGATCGAGGACTGCGGCGTCGCGCGCGACGCGATCGACGGCGTCCTCGCCCTGATGCCGGCGGTGATGGGCGAGCAGCACGGCTGGGCCTCGCGCGTGGCGGCCTTCCTCGGCCTCACGCCCTCCTTCTGCTCGACCATGGACATGGGCGGCGCCACCGCGATCGGCATGATCCAGACCGCGGTCATGGCGATCGAGGCCGGCTTCTGCTCGACCGTGCTCTGCGCCTTCGCTTGCCAGAACAACCCGCAGGGCGTCATCCCGACCCTCTTCGGCTCGCCCTGGGCGATCCCGTACGGCGACGTGGGCGCGATCACCTTCATGGGCCACGTGGCGCGCCGCCAGATGCACGAGCACGGCGTCACGAGCCGGCAGTACGGGCACATCGCGGTCACGTGGCGGAAGCACGCGGCGACCAACCCGCTCGCGCAGAAGCGCGCGCCGATCACGCTCGAGGACCACCAGAACTCCAAGCTCATCAACGACCCGCTCCGGCTCCTCGACTGCTGTCTGGTGACCGACGGCGGCGGGGCGGTGATCGTGACGAGCGTCGAGCGGGCGCGGGACCTCCGCCAGAAGCCGGCCCTCATCGCCGGCCTGGGGCAGGTGCACTCCTCCGAGATCATCCGCCCCTGGGACGACGGCCGCGGCGGCGGGCGCGAGGCGGCCGAGGCCGCGTACCGGATGGCCGGCTGCAGCGCGCACGACATCGACGTGGTGCAGCTCTACGACGGCTTCACGCCGCTCGTGATGCACGAGCTGGTGGCGTATGGTTTCGCCAGCTGGGACGAGGTAGGTGCGCTGGTGGAGGCAGGCGAGCTGGACGTGGGGGGACGGTTGCCCGCCAACACGGCGGGCGGGCTCCTCTCCGAGGGCCACCTCTCCGGCTTCGGCCACGTCGCCGAGGCAGTGCGCCAGGTCCGCGGCACCTCGCACTGCCAGGTGCCGGACGTCGAGCTCTCCATGGTGACCGGCTACGGCGGCGCGCCGCACGAGCCGCCGCCCACGGTCGCCTACACGGTGGCGGTGCTCAAGGCATGAAGGCGCGCGAGCTCACCGTCGACCGCATCCGCCTGCACGTGGTCGAGGCCGGGGAGGGGCCCACGCTCGTCCTGTTGCACGGGTTGAGCGCCACGCACGCGAACTGGGAGTATACGATCCGGGCGTTCGCCGACCGCTGGCGCGTGGTCGCGCCGGACCTCCCCGGGCACGGGCGCTCCGCGAAGCCCGACGCGCCGTACACCATCGACTTCTACGCCGGCGTCATCCGCAGCCTCGGTCGCGAGCTCGGCATCGACGAGGCGGTCGTGATCGGGAACTCCCTGGGCGGCCAGATCGCGATCGAGTTGGGGCTCGCCTATCCCACGTGGACGCGCGCGCTGGTACTCGCCGCACCGGCGGGCCGGTTCGGGGCGGGCGTGCAGGCGATGCGCTGGGCGATCGGGGCGGCGGCGCGCCCGGCCCTGCTGCGCGTCGCGCTGCCGTGGGCGCTCACGCGCTCCGTCCACGATCCGTCGCTCCCCGCCTGCGAGGAGCGGCGCCGCATCCTCGTCGAGCGCCTGGTCGCGGAGGACTACCCGGGCTTCGCGCGCGCCATCACGCGCTCGCTGGTCGGCTCGATCGCCGCCGGCCGCCAGCCGCTCGCCCAGCTCACCCAGCCGACGCTGCTCGTCTGGGGCCGCAACGACCGGCTGGTCGCGCTCTCCGGGAGCCGCCGCGTCCTGCGCGCGCTGCCGCACGCGCGCCTGGCCGTGCTCGAGCGCTGCGGGCACCTTCCGATGCTCGAGCAGCCGCAGCAGTTCAACCGTGCGGTGGCCGATTTCCTGCGCACGGTCGAGGCGGCGCCGCTGACCCGCGCGCGGCGGGCCACCGGGACGGCGTGATGTTCGTCATCGAGAAGCCGCTGCCGGCGGTGACCGAGGACGGCGCGCCTTACTGGGAGGCCTGCCGCGCGGGGGATCTGCGTGCGCAGCGCTGCACGGCGTGCGGGCATCTCCGCTGGCCGCCGAGCGTCCTCTGTCCGCGCTGCCTCGCCGAGGGCGGCGAGTGGATACGGCTCTCGGGGCGCGGCAGGATATACTCCTTCATCGTCGTCCACCGCCCGCAGCACCCGGCCTTCTTCGAGGACGTGCCCTACAACGTAGTCATCGTCGAGCTGGAGGAGGGCATCCGCCTGCACTCGAACGTCGTCGGGTGCGCGAACGAGGAGCTGCGGGTCGGGATGCCGGTCGAGGTGGTGTTCGACAAGGTGAGCGACGAGGTGACGCTGCCGCGGTTTCGCCCGCGGCGGTAGGATAGCCGCCGCGGGCGGCCTTTCCGCTACCGGGGCGTGCAGGCCGACGGCTCCCCGGTGCACGCGATGCCGTCTCTGACCCTTGTCACCCCGTGCCTTTCGAGGTAGCCACGTCCCATGGCGCTCGCCTCTCGCCCGAAGACCCTGCGCTCCCTCCGGCCGCGCGCGGGCAAGCCCGCGCCGCGGTCGCGCCCCGCCCGCGCCGCGCACGCCACCACCGCCGATCCCATCACCACCGAGATCATCCTCGGGGCCTTCGAGACCATCTGCTACGAGATGGCGACGCACGTGAGCCTGACGGCCACGACGCCGATCCTGAACCAGTCGAACGAGCGCAACGCGACCATCCTCGACGGCACGGGGCAGCTCGCGGCACTCAGCGTCGGCATCCCGCAGTTCATGCTCTCCTCGACGCTGCCGGTGCGCTTCGCGGTCGAGTTCTTCGGCGACGGCGGGCTCTTCGACGGCGACGTGCTGGTCGCCAACGACCCGTACCACGGCGGCGGCCACCTGCCCGACTACAACATCTTCGCCCCCGTCTTCCACGACGGCGCGTGCGTGCTGATCGCCTCCATCCAGTGCCACCACGCCGACACCGGGGGCGGCGCGCCCGGCGGCTACAACGTGAACGCGCCCGACATCTGGGCCGAGGGCGTGCGCTTCCCGGCCGTCAAGATCTACGAGAAGGGCGTCAAGCGGCGAGACGTCGAGTACATGATGGCGGTCAACAACCGCACGCCGACCTTCCTGGGCGATCTCCGCGCGCAGGTGGGCGCGGCGCAGCTCGGCGTCGCGCGCCTGAAGGAGGTGCTGGCGCGCTTCGGCCCGTCCACCGTCGAGGCCGCGGTGCGCGGCATCATCGCCTACGCCAAGCGGCGCTTCAGGGAGGAGGTCGCACGGTGGCCCGACGGCGTCTACGAGTCGGACGCCTACGTCGACCACGACCCGCACGGGAAGAAGGACATCCACGTCCACTGCAGGGTGACGGTGAATGGGAGCGACCTCACCGTGGACTTCACCGGCTCCGACGACCGCCCCGACATCCAGGCCTACTCGACCTTCGGCAACACGCGCGGCTACGTCGTCGCGCAGCTCGCCTCGATGATGGACCCGAAGATTCCCAAGAACGAGGGCTTCTTCGACTCGATCGACCTGATCGTGCCGAAGGGCTGCTGTCTCAACCCGCCCGAGGGCAAGTCGGTCGCCGCCGGGACGCACCATCCGGGCACCGAGGTCGGCGAGGCGGTCGCCAAGGCGCTCGAGCACGTGGTCCCCGAGCGGAGCTGCCCGCAGGTCTACAAGATGGGGATGCCGACCGTCATCTTCGGCACCAACCCGCGCGACGGGAAGATGTTCATCGACCATTCGGTTGATACTTTTGCCGCGTACTGCGGCGCCGTGAAGGGCCAGGACGGCTGGGGCGGGATGAACGTCTCCTTCGGGAACCTGATCCGCGCCACGGCCGAGATCAACGAGTCGATCTTCCCGATCCGCCAGCTCTGGCGCGACTACGAGACCGACACGGGTGGCGCGGGCGAGTACCGCGGCAACTGCGGCAGCCTCTACCGCAAGCAGGTGCTCGCGCCCGCCACCATCTATACGTACGTGGTCGGCAAGCGGTACCCGATGCCGGGCATCGCGGGCGGGCGGTCGGGCTCGCCCAACCGCCTCATCGCCCGCGCTGGCGGCGCGCACGCTTTCGAGGTGGGGGACAAGGCCGGCTACATCGAGCACGCGGCGGGCGAGTGGTACGAGTATCATTACGGCGGTGGAGGCGGCTGGGGCGATCCCCTCGTGCGCCCGCCCGAGAAGGTCCTCGAGGACGTGCTCGACGAGTACGTCTCGGTCGAGGGCGCACGGCGCGGTTACGGGGTCGTGCTGACCGGCTCGCTCGAGGACCTGACGCTGGCCGTCGACCACGCGGCGACGGAGCGCCTGCGGGCCGAGATGCGCGCGGGCCTGGGCGGCGGACAGAGCGCCTGAGCCGCGTCGCCGCGAGACCGGCAGCGGAGGATCGCATGGCCGAGAGCCCGCAGAGGAGCCCGTTGATCCGCGCCGAGACGATCGCTTCCCTCCCGGAGTTTCGCTTCGAGCACCCGCTCAACCCGCGCTCGGAGGTCCATCTCCGGGCGCTCGGCGCGCTGGCGGGATTGCAGCGGGTGGGGATCCTCATCGGACGCGTGCCGCCCGGCAAGGAATCGTTCGTCTACCATTCGCACCGCTACGAGGAGGAGTTCCTCTACGTCCTCGCCGGCCGCGGGATCGCCGAGATCGGTGAGGAGGAGGTGGAGGTGGGGCCCGGGGACTTCATGGGGTTCGCGACCCCCTCCCTCGCGCACCACCTGCGCAACCCCTTCGACGTCGACCTCGTCTACCTGATGGGTGGGGAGCACCGCGAGGTGGAGGTCGCCGACTTCCCACGGCTCCGCAAGCGCCTGATCCGGGATGGAAACGACTTGCAGGTCATCGCCTGGGACGACCTGGGGTCGTTCTGGAAGTAGGCGTGCGCGCCCACACCGACTACCTCTGGTTCAACACGCGCGCGCGCCGCGAGCTCGTCAACATCACCGAGCGGATCACCGAGATCGTGGCCGCCGCGAAGGTCGCCGAGGGCTTCTGCCTGGTCTCCGCCATGCACATCACGGCCGGCATCTGGGTGAACGACGAGGAGTCGGGCCTGAAGCAGGACCTGGTCGAGTGGCTCGACCGGCTGGCGCCGCCGGGCGACTACCGCCACCACCAGACGGGCGAGGACAACGCCGACGCGCACTTGAAGCGCACGCTGATCCACCACCAGGTGATCCTGCCGGTCACGCGGGGGAAGCTCGATCTGGGTCCCTGGGAGCAGGTCTTCTACGCCGAGTTCGACGGGCGGCGGAAGAAGCGGGTGGTGGTGAAGGTCATCGGGGAGTGAGCGTGTCGCCGGTGAGCCCCGCGGATGTCGAGTAGCGGGACCGTGGCGCTCACGCCGGCGTCGCGACCGCGGTCGGATGGTGCACGTAGAGCGCGTCGCGCCCCGGCCGCGCCGTCTCGCCGGCACCCCCGGGCAGGCGCATCGGGTAGCGCACCGGCCGTCCGTGGTCCGCGAGCAGCCGCTCGACGGTGTAGACGCTGCCGAACTTCCAGAGCATGCGCACGAAGTTCGTCTGCCCGTGGGCGAGGAGCCGCACCGTGATTCCGAAGACGTCGTAGAGCGCGCGCCAGCCGAGGTGCTTGCGGTTCAGGATGTCCTGGGTGCGCACGAACTCGCCGTAGAAGCGGTCGAGCGGGAGACGGGTGGGCAGCACGGCGTGCTGGACGTCGAAGAGGCGGTAGTCCCGGGTCGTGAAGCGCCGCGACTCGGTGAGCCAGGTCTCGGTGCCCGGGTACGGCGTGTTGATCGTCATGTTGACGATCTCGGGCACCGAGAGCGCCCACTCCCGCACCGCCGCGAAGCGCCGCTCGTCCCAGTCCGGGTCGGCGATGATGTTGATCGCCACCACGAGCCCGAGATCGCGCGCGATCTCCAGGGCGCGCATGTTCTGGTCGACGTGCACCCGCTTGCGGTGGAGGCGGAGCCCCTCCTCGTCGATCGCCTCGATGCCGAGGAACATGTAGCGGAGGCCGAGCCGGGTCCAGCGCGCGAAGACCTCGCGGTTGCGCAGCAGGACGTCGGCGCGCGTCTCGAGGTAGTAGCGCTTGCGGATGCCGCGCCGCTCGACCGCGTCCGCGATCGCGAGTCCGTGCTCGGGGCGGATGAAGGCGACGTCGTCGACGATGAAGACGTTCGGCTCGCGGATGCGGGCCAGGTCCTCGACCGCCGCCTCGGGCGACAGCATGCGGTAGCTCCGCCCGTAGAAGGTCCACGCGCTGCAGAAGGCGCAGTCCCAGGGGCAGCCGCGCGTGAACTCGATCGAGGCGCACGGATCGAGCTCGCCGATGAAATACCTTCGCCGCCGGCGCGCGAGCTGGCGGGCCGGAGGATGCGCGGCCAGGTCGGGCACCAGCAGCGGCGCCGCGCCGACGCCGTCGGTCGTGACGACCCCCGGCAGCGAGGCGAGCGGTGGGCCGCCGGCGAAGGCCTCGAGCACGCGCGGGGCGACCGCCTCACCCTCGCCGCGCACCACGCAGTCGATCGCCCCGTCGGCGTGCGCCAGCAGCTCCGCGGCGACGAAGGACGCGCTGTGGCCGCCCACCAGCACCCGGCAGTCGGGCAGGACGTCCTTCGCCTCGCGCGCGAGGTCGACGACCTCGGGGACGTTGGCCAGGTAGTTGAGCGAGAAGCCGATCACCTCGGGCCGCCAGGTGCGGAGCGCCCGGCGATAGTCGCCGTGCCGCCAGACCTGGAGGTCGAGCAGCCGGACCTCGTGGCCCGCCGCCGCGAGCGCCGCCCCGACCCGCTCGACCCCGAGCGGCTCGAGCCGGAGATAGATCTCGGAGAAGAGGAGCGGGCTCGGGTGCACGAGAAGGACGCGCATGGGACCCTCCTGGCGGCTTGGTCGGGCAGCGAGCTCTGGGGTGGCCCGCACTTCTACTTCGAGGCCGACGACGGGCACAAGATGGGCCTGACTGTGGCCCCGTGGGCTGATGCCTGGCGGTGTTCCGCCTCCAGGCATTGCCAGCGGCGGAGCGCGGGGAGTAGGATCCGCGGCGATGGGACAGCCCACCCCCAGAGAGACGGGCGGCGACCACCGCG
>WNFS01007442.1_pt1 | contig 10674 bp, 5 predicted proteins | sample 5400141 | NCBI WGS metagenome assembly WNFS01 (sample SAMN13153358, study PRJNA577476) | soil metagenome | isolation source: 60 cm saprolite under Madrone tree | place: USA:California | collected 2016-06-14 | reverse complement strand
CTGGAGCACCTTGGCTCGGCCTCCTTGCCTGCCGGCGATTTTCAGCAGATCCGGTTAATCCTGCTGGCCAACGCAGCCCCGAGCGGGCCGGTTCCAAAGACCAACGCATGCTCTTCGCTCGGCAACGTCTTCAACTGTGTGGTGGACAGCAACAAGGTCTTGCACACGCTTGATTTGAGCAGCGAGGCGAACACGGGGCTGAAGATTCCGCCCGGGCAAGTCATGGGTGGCCCGATCCACGTGGCAGCGGGGCAGTCGGTAGACCTGAACATTGATTTCAACACGTGCGCCTCTATCGTCGCGGAAGGCAATGGAGATTTCCGTTTGAAGCCGGCCCTCACTGCGGGGGTGGTGAGCCCCAACAACACGGGAATCAGCGGGCAGATCGTGGACAGCGTTACGTCGCAACCCATTGCCGGAGCTATCGTCACGCTGCAATTCGCGGACAAGTCCGGCACGGATCGCATCGTTATGCAGGAGCTGACGGATCCGACCGGACACTTCGGTTTCTGCCCGCTCCCCGTGGGCGCGGTGTTTGATGTTGTGTCAGACGCCCTTACCGCTTCGGGCACGGCGTACAACGCCACGGTAGTGTTGAACGTTCCTGGAGGAACGAACCTCGGCGCAGTCCCTCTCGTCGCAGAGACGGCAGCGACAGCCGGCGCTTCGACTGGACCCGGAACGATCCAGGGAACGGTCACGGCGATTAATGGAACCACGGGAGCGACCATTGATGCGGACGTTAGCGCGTTGCAAAGCGTGACGGTATCGAGCACAAGCCACACATTCACAGTTCCGCTGTTCCCCAAGTCGAATGCGGCGGACGTTATGGTGACTTCGAGCACATCGTGCCCAACTGGGGCCCCCAAGGGCGCCTTCTGCGGAAGCTATACATTGGTCGTTCCGGCGAGCAATCCGAACGTAGGCACATTCTCCGCGGGCAAGACCACAATCACGCCGCCGGCAAAAGGCGACGTTCTGTACACGGTCGAAGCAGATGCGACAAACCCCACGTCCGACGCCGCGATGTGCTCACCGTCGTCTCAAACCACGAGTAAGGATGCAACCGCCATGCCGCTGAAGGTTACCGCGGGAGCCACCACGACTGCGGCCGAGCTGGATTTCACGGGTTGTTCCTGAGGGGAAGAGCCAGCGGTGAGGTCGTGATGGGCCTCCGGGCGACCTCACCGCGGCTCAGGTTTCCGCGAATTGCTGATCATTCCTCGGTGAAGACCGTTCGTTTGTTCTTTTAACCCTTAAAAAAATATTCAAGGTAAGTATTGAAACGGTTTAATATCGTGCGCGCCGGTTCCGTCGTGCGCGAAACATGGCCGGTTGCCGTTTGAATTTCTATGCTCATTGGGGAGATCCATGCCACGTCTGCGAAAATTCTCTGCCCGGTTGTTGGAGGGGGCGATCCTCTCGCTCGTGATTCCGATGGTTGCTGCCGGTGCCACGGAAGTCCAGCCTGCGAGGATCTATCTCCACAAAAACTGGCAGGTGCAGTCCTCCTGCGAAGGGAAGGCGAGCGGAGAGCAGATTTCATCAGTCGGATTCGATGCGGCAGCGTGGCATAAAACGGACGTTCCCTCAACCGTGGTCGGCGTGTTGGTCGCGGACAAGACCTATCCAGATCCAAACTATGGAACAAATCTGAAGTCGTTTCCGGGAATGGATTATTCGGACAAGACGATCTTCGCCAATCAAGAGATGCCGGAGGGCAGCCCTTTTCGTTGCTCGTGGTGGTACCGCACGGAATTCACGGCGCCGGCAGCCGAAGCTGGGAAAAGCGAGTGGCTGAATTTTCTGGGAATTAACTATCGCGCGAACGTTTGGATCAATGGGCAGAAGGTGGCTGATGCCGGCGAAGTGGCCGGCACCTACCGGTCGTTCGAATTCAACGCAAGCAAATTTCTGAAGCCCGGAAAGACGAACGCGGTGGCGGTCGAAGTGTTTGCCCCCGCGCAAGACGATCTGGGGATCACCTGGGTGGACTGGAATCCGACGCCTCCCGACAAAAACATGGGCATCTGGAAAGAAGTATTTCTGACGTCGAGCGGGAAAGTGGCAGTGCGGAATCCATTTGTGGTTTCGAAGCTAGGTGCCGAATACAAAACGGCCGAGTTGACGGTCAGCGCGGAATTGCGAAACGTTTCGAATGGTCCAGTAAAAGGCACACTGCGCGCGAAACTCGAAGGCGTCGAGTTGCAACAACCCGTGGAACTGAGTGGCGGCGAATCGAAAGTCGTTAAGTTCATGCCGGAACATTTCGCGAAACTGAAGCTGGCGCATCCTCGGTTGTGGTGGCCCTATCAGATGGGGACGCCGAATCTTTACACGGCCAGCATGTCATTCAAAATTGGAAAGCAAATATCGGATTCCGCAATCGTCACGTTTGGAATTCGAGAAGTGACCTCGGAACTCACGGAAAAGGGGCACCGGCTGTTCAAGGTCAACGGCCGAAAAGTGCTAATACGCGGTGCAGCTTGGGCGCCCGATCTCCTTTTCCGATGGTCGTCCCCAAGACTGAATGCGGACCTTGCATACGTGCGAGACATGGGGATGAACGCGATCCGGCTGGAAGGGCGCTTGGATCGCGATGAATTTTTCGAAAAAACGGACCAGCTCGGAATTCTGGTCATGCCCGGCTGGACGTGCTGCGACGCCTGGGAGCGCTGGAAGATCTGGAAGGACGATCAAAACAGAATTGCAGCAGCGTCATTGAGGGACCAGATCACCCGGCTGCGAAATCATCCGAGCGTCTTTGTTTGGCTCAACGGGAGCGACAATCCACCTCCCGCGGATGTCGAAAGAATGTACCTGGACATTGAGAAAGAGTTGGAGTGGCCAAATCCCGTGGTCTCGTCAGCCTCGGAACAGAAGACAACGGTCACGGCAGAATCAGGAGTGAAGATGACGGGCCCATACGAGTACGTGCCGCCGGTGTACTGGTTAGCGGATACGCTGGCTGGCGGCGCTTACGGCTACAACACGGAGACAAGTCCGGGGCCGGCTATCCCCCCGCGAGAATCCCTGGAAAAATTCATTCCCCAGGATCACCTCTGGCCCATCGATGAGGTGTGGAATTTTCACGCCGGTGGCGCGCGGTTCACGACCGTGGATATTTTTACCGATGGTCTGAACCGGCGCTACGGCCAGGCAGCTTCCCTTGATGATTACGAGCGTAAGGCCGAGGCTATGACCTATGACGGCGAGCGCGCCATGTTTGAAGCTTACGCGCGCAACAAGTACACCTCGACCGGCGTGATTCAGTGGATGCTGAACAACGCCTGGCCTTCGCTGATCTGGCATCTCTACGACTACTATCTTGTCCCTGCGGGCGGATACTTCGGCACGAAGAAAGCCTGCGAGCCGGTGCACGTGCAGTACTCGTATGACGACAACTCCGTGGCGGTGATCAACGGTACGTACGAGGCGCTTAAAGGGATGAAAGTCAGCGCGACGATCTACAACATCGACGCCCAGGAAAAGGCATCGCGCGACGCAACGCTCGATTTAACGCCTGATAGCAGCACGAAGGCCTTCGATTTGCCAGCGCCGGAGGGGCTGACACCGGCTTATTTCCTGCAGCTCCACCTTCATGATGCAGCGGGAAAACTGGTCAGCGACAATTTCTACTGGCTGTCCACAAAGCAGGACGTGCTCGACTGGGCGGGCAGGAAGGACACGGTTTACACACCGCAGAAAGAGTTTGCAGATCTTACTGGCTTGAACGGCCTGCCCAAGGCGAAAGTAGCCATCACCAAGACCATCCACGCGAGCGGCCGCAGCGCGTCGCTCACTCTGGTGGCGGAGAACACGAGTGCCGGCGTGGCGTTCATGGTTCATCTGCGGCTCACGCGGGGCAAGAGCGGCGAGGACGTTACGCCGATTTTCTGGAGCGACAATTATTTTTCTCTCTTGCCGGGAGAAAAGAAAACTGTCACCGCGAGATTTGATTTTTCCTCACTCGATGGAGCGGCGCCCGAGCTGGTTGTCGACGGCTGGAATGTGGAGCCAACGGCGCCTTAGTCGGGGAGCAGTTCCAACGCCAGCGCCTTGCCGATCTGGCGCGCTACATCCGTTTGGACATCGAGAACGTCACGCAAATCGCGGTCATAAGTGGCCGACCAGAGATGGAAACCGAATGGCGGAGCGGTGGCCGCTGTCCAGAGTTTCGTCGACGATGGGCTTTTCCTCGACCCGGCGACTGGCAGTAATACAAGCATCGTGGCCAAGCTAATGCGTTTGGCGGAGGAAGCGGACGAGGCTACGCGTCAACTGTAAGCGGCACGGGCTATCAGGCAATGAACCCGAGCAATTCATTCATCCGCTCATTCATGCGCCTATTCATATAATCGATGTGGGGGCTCAAGCTCGAACAGCTTGGGCCCTTTTTGTTGCTGTTGAATCAGGCGCAACCATTCGCTGCGTCCCCATCATCCAAATGCAGTAGAATTGCGAGGTAATCCCGGGCTGGGAGGAAGTGAAGAGATCACTTGAATTTGTGATTTTCGATCGAGAGAGGGAAGAATGAACAAAATATATCGTTTCTTGGCCGCGGTGGCACTGGGACTGTTTTTTGTGGGCGGGGCCGCTGCGGACACTCTGGAGTTGAAAGATGGCCGCGTTTTGAAAGGAAAGTACCTCGGAGGCACCCAGGCGGTGCTGCGCTTCGAGGTGAGCGGGGAAGTTCAGACGTACAACACAAATGACATCGTGGCGCTGACGTTCACGGGTCATTCGGGAGCTGCTGCGGCGGCTTTGGCTCCTGCTGCCACGAGCGCCGCAGCGAACACTTCTGCCGGGGGCGACGTCACCATCCCCGCGGGGGAGACTCTGCTGGTGCGCATGATCGACGGCGTGGACTCCGCGAAAAATCACGTGGGCGACGTCTTCCACGCGAGCCTTGAAACAGACCTGACCATTGGCAATACCGTGGTCGCGCGCAAGGGAACGGATGTTTACGGGCGGCTGGCCGAAGCCAAGGAAGCCGGGCACATGTCCGGCAGCTCCGAGTTGCAGCTCGAACTGACGCGAATCGTGATTGATGGCAAGGACTACCCGGTTGTCAGCAGCGATTACAGCCTGAAAGGCAAGGGCCGCGGTTCAGATACAGCAAAGAAAGTTGGCGGTGGCGCGGTGGCCGGCGCGATCATCGGCGCAATTGCCGGGGGCGGCAAGGGCGCGGCGATTGGCGCCGGAGTTGGTTCCGCGGCTGGCGCAGGCGTTCAGGTTTTGACGAGGGGCCAGCAAGTCAAGGTACCGAGCGAGACGTTGCTGGAATTCCGCTTGCAGCAACCCGCGACGGTGACGCCAACGCAAAAGTAAGTCTGGCTTTTGCGGCTGCGTGCCGGTGCACCAAGGAACATTCACAAAGGGCGAGCCATGGCTCGCCCTTTGCCTTTGCACCGGGCGTTCCTTCGGGGCTCTCCTCGACCCGTATCGCATTGGAAGCATCGCGCGAAAATTTCCTCTTGCCACTCCTGCTGTTAGTGATTAAGATACCCCCACACTTGGGGAGACCATGCCAAAAGAGAAACCGCGAGTAAACATCGGAGAGGTCATCAAAACCTATCGCAGCCAGCGCGGACTGTCGCAGGGCGACATCGAGCGCCGCACGGGTCTCCTGCGCTGTTATCTTTCACGCGTTGAAAACGGACACACCGTTCCGTCCCTCGAAACGCTCGCCAAGATTGCCGAAGCCATGGATATTTCGCTGGCGGACTTTTTCCCCGGGACCGAAACGCCGCGCGACCGCGAAACTCAAAAAGCGCTCGGAGAACTCTCGCAGGACGAAATTCACTTCCTGGCGGAGATCAAGAAGTACAGCACCACGCTTTCCGAAGGTGACAAGCGCCTGGTGCTGGCCATGATCCGCAAAATGGCCACCATGATCCCGCCCGTCGCGGTGAAGAAGTTGGTCGTGCGCCGCCCCATGGCGTAACGCTTCCACAATATTGGTTTGGATTAGAAAAGCGCGGTTCTTGAGCCGCGCTTTTTCCTTTGTGGGCGCGGAATCCGTCAGCCGCTTTGCCCGCGGATGATGCGGATGGCCTCCGGCAGAGCCGCGCCGCTGCGGTCGTTGGAAGTGGACGGGACCTCGGGAGCGCTCGGCTCGTCCGCTTCGACAGTGCTTTCGCCGGGTGCAAGAAAGACGTTGGTTTCGACGGCGTGCTGCTTGGTGTAGAGGTCGTAATAGCGGCCGCCGAGAGCGTAGAGCGATGCATGCGTACCGCGCTCGATAATACGGCCGTCTTCGACGACGAGAATCTGGTCCGCGCGCCGAATCGTCGAGAGGCGATGCGCAATCACGAACGTCGTGCGGCCGCGCATGAGATAGCGCAGGCCTTCCTGGATGAGGGCCTCCGATTCGGAGTCGAGGCTGGAGGTGGCTTCGTCAAGGATGAGGATGCGCGGATCGGCGAGAATGGCGCGCGCGATGGAAACGCGCTGCTTCTGGCCACCGGATAGCTTCACGCCGCGCTCGCCCACCACCGTGTCGTATTTGTGGTCAAAGGATTCGGCGAACTCGTCGACGCGAGCGATTTGACAGGCGGCGAGAATTTCTTCTTCGGTGGCGTTAGGGCGCGCGAATGCCACATTCTCGCGAATCGTGCCATCGAAGAGAAAAGTTTCCTGCAGCACGACGCCAAGCTGCGTGCGGTAGGAATTCAGCTTCACCGTCGCCAGATCGGCGCCGTCCACGTACACCCTGCCGCTCGATGGCACGTAAAACGCCGCAATCAGTCCGATGATCGTCGATTTTCCCGCCCCGGACGGCCCGACGAGTGCCGTCACCGTTCCTGGCTCCGACTGGAAGCTGACGTCGTGCAGGACTTCCTTCCGCGTGTCGTAAGCGAAACTCACGTCTTCCATCTCCACCATGCCGTTCACGCGATCGAGCGTCACGGTGCGGCCGGGCGCTTCATCTTCCACCTTCTCGTTGAGAATTTCGCGGGTGCGCTCCAGGCCGGTGATCGCCTCTGTGATTTGCGTGCCGATGGCCACGATCTGAAACACGGGCGCCACGAGCAGGCCGAGGAAAATGTTGAAAGCAAAGAATGTCCCGAGCGTCATCGTGCCACCGAGAATCTTGTGCGCACCGAACTCCATGATGATGGCGCTGACGACTCCCATAAGGCCCGCAGCGGAAAGACTCATCAAGGAAGTGGCCGTCAGCGTTTTCAGCACATTGTCGAGCAAGCGTCGAACACCGGCGGAGAAGACTCCTTCCTCGCGCTCCTCGGCGTGATAGCCCTTCACAACGCGAACACCGCTCAGCGATTCTGTGAGTCTTCCAGTAACTTCGGCTGTGATTTTTGGTCGCGCGCGGAAAATGGGGCGAATCGTCGCAAAAGCTTTGTTGATCCCGAACCCAAAAACCAAGAGTATCCCAAAAGCCACCGCGGTCATCGCCACGCTGGTATGAATCAGGTATACGAGGGCGATGACCGCGGTCATCAATCCGCCGACAAACTCCACAAGTCCCGTTCCGATCAGATTGCGCACGCCTTCGACGTCGCTCATGATCCGCGAGACGAGCGCCCCGGTTTTGTTCGCGTCGTAAAAAGATATAGGCAGCCGCCCGATGTGCGCCTGCACCTGCCGGCGCAGATCCGCGATCATTTTTTGCGCCGACTTGGAGAGCAGCTGTGTCAGCGTAAACGACGTCGCCCCCTGAATGATGGTTGCCGCGAGCACTCCCAGCACGATCGGCGTCAGCAGATTCATCTGCCGCTTGCCGATGACGTTATCCACCAAGTATTTCGTTGACGCCGGCAGCACCAATCCCGAAACGCGATTGATGGCCATGAGCACGAAGCCTAACGCAAGCAGCCCGCGTCTCGGCTTGACCAAGGCCCAGACATCGGGAAGGTTTTTCCACGCGTTCTTGCGCTTTTCGCTTTTGGAAGGAGAGTTGGCGTCTTTTTCAGTGGCCATGATTTCTGAGGTGGACTTTGCCCTGGCCGTTAGATGCCGGCAGCGGTCCAAAAACTATATGTCCACAATCAAGACAATCAATCGAAATGGCGAGCGCTCTTCAGTCGCCAGCGGTTCCCGCGCCGGGCACGCGCGCGCTGGCCGGCGAATCCAGATTCAGGACGCTGGCGATGAATTCGCTGATGGTGATGCCGAGGTGGCCCCAGAGCCTGCGCTTCAGGCTGGAATAATCCTGCGTGCCGCTGAAAAGGTCGCCCATCAACTGCCGGAACACCGGGCTGCGCCGTATGAAATTCGAGTTCGGCCGAAAAAGTGGCCTTGATCCACGCGGGATACTTCTCCGGGCAGCCCTCGGCGAGCGAGCGCCCCAGCAATTCGCCGGAGCGAATCGCATAAAATAGCCCTTCGCCGGTAAGTGGATCGACCCACGCGGCCGCATCTCCGACAAGAGCCCAGTTCTTGCCCACGACGTTCCGTTCCGAAAGCGTTCGTTCCTTTGGTGAAGGCAGCACGTGGCTGTAAAACTTGGCGCCATCCGTCGGAATCTCGTGCTTCTCCACAAACGCGTTCAGGTGGCTTCGCAGCTCGGCGCTCGTATGCGAGGACATGCTCCCGCAAATCCCAACCGAGAGATGATCGCAGCGCGGGAACGACCAGATATAGCCTTCGAAGTGCGGCAGGAATTTGATGGTGATGGCATCGGCCGTCTGCGGCACGAAGTAACCCTGGGTCATCTCCAGTTCGTCGCGCTGCAGCGCCCGCGTTTCGGGAAGCAGTTGATTGCGCGCACCCGCGGCGAGCACCAGGAAATCGGCCTCGTGCCATTCGCCCTCGAGACAATAGCGTGGCTTCGTGGTCGTGGTATCCACGCTCATGACGCGGGAACGGTGCACGCGGCAACCCGCCGCTTGCGCGCGATCGAGCAGCATGCCGTTGAGAACCGTCCGCGAATAGATCACGATGGGATGGGGCATTTCGAGGGTTGCCTGATGCTCTTCGCTGCTGATCAGCTCGACCGAATGAACCAGTTTCTTGGGGTAGGAATTGTCCAGCAGGAACGGGAAGCACTGAATGGCTTTGTGCGTCAGGCCGCCGCCGCACGGTTTTTCCCACGCCAGGTGCTCGTCGAAGAGATTGACCTTGTGCCCCGCGCACGCCAGTTGTTCACCGCACATTGCGCCGGACGGCCCACCGCCGACGATCGCTATCTCTGCCATGGTTGTGTCTCGCTGCGGTCCTCGTATTCCGCGCCCGGGCGCGGAAACCCCGTCAATTTGTTGCGGTGGTGACGGGCGTCTAGGTGATGGGGAAGATCACCAGGCAAAAACCAGCCTGGAGTATAGCACCGAATAGCGCTGTCGCCGCTGCCGAACCGGTTTCTTCGCGCACGATGTCCATGCCACTCCTGTGCAGGAGGCTGAACAGCGCCAAGTAGACCGCCAGGAGGCCCATGAGAATTTGTCCGCTGTGCAGAACAAATACACCGCCCATAATCACTCCCCAGCTAATGAGTCTCAAGGACAGGGCCAGAGCCAGTCTGCGCCATTTTTTCCCAGGCCGCGCGGAACCAAGCAGCGTTTCCTCCGCCAGGTGGTAGGGCAGGAGCGCAACCAGCAAAAAGGGGAAGCGCATCCACTTCGCGGCGGTAAGCCACGCTTCATAAAATGTCAAATCCAACCATGCTGTGATCAAAAGGAGCAGCACCATTCCCGCGAATGCCGCCGTGAGTATTCGGCGAGGAGAGCTGGCGAGACCCTCCCGGACAGAGTTCCAGTGAGCGGCGATCAGCGCCGCGCCCACGAGCAACAAAAAGCTGGCGAGATAATCGCCCTGAAACACTCGGATCACCTTCAGAGGATTCCACAATCGCAGAATCACCACGATCAGAACCGAACTTGCGGCCCATTCCAGAAAGAGTCGTCGGGCGGTGATGATGGCGCCCATCGCAATGATTTCCTCGGTCGGCTTTCTTCCCACTCCTTCTCGTAGAAAGGGGCCGGTGATGAGCAGAAGGCCCAGAAAGCCGGCGAGCGCGCCAAGGAGAGGGCCGTGCGACGGCAAGCGCGTGCTGGGGATCAAATGTAGGATTTGCGCGGACCACTCCTGAGAGGCCTGCACCGTAGCAGCGCTGAAGAGCACGCTGACGTGCGTCGCCCCCGGCATCTCCACGTATTTCGAGCTGCCATCGCGGCTCGAAGCAAGAAGGTCCGCACCATTCCCACGCATGGACTCCGGTTCGAGCGATCCACTTATGACCAAAGAATGAGCGGGCAAAGGCGGCGAGTCTTTGAAAAGGAGCATCTCCGGCCGGGCACCGTGGGCCGCCTGCATCGGCGCAGGCGAAATGGCGATCACTCCGGCCACTGGAACACGGGATGCAATGCGAAGAGCGATGGCGCCACCCATCGAATGACCCGCAAGGATGGTACGATCGGCTCTAATCACACCGCGTGCGAGCAGCTCCCGCAGAAGCGCTTCTCCGCAGCGTTCCGCGCGCTCGGGCGAAAATGGACCCGGCGTGCGCCCGTGGCCTGGAAAATCTGGAACGTAGACCCGGAGATTCTGCTCGGCAAAGCCTCGCGTCAGGTACAACATGATTTTCTTGTTCGCGGAAATTCCATGAAACAGTACGACCGATCCTTGGGAAACTTCCGCGGATTCTTCCGCGACCGTCGTTTCCATCCGGCAGCCGCCGGCATCGACGAGGTACGTCTTCTCGCGGTACGGAGT
>WNFS01004462.1_pt1 | contig 10675 bp, 8 predicted proteins | sample 5400141 | NCBI WGS metagenome assembly WNFS01 (sample SAMN13153358, study PRJNA577476) | soil metagenome | isolation source: 60 cm saprolite under Madrone tree | place: USA:California | collected 2016-06-14 | reverse complement strand
CGATCCTGCGTTTGATCGACACTATCGTTGGGATTCTAGTTGGTATAGTGGGCGCCTGGATCACCGCGCCATTTGATCGACACATTCCGAGTCGATCGCCTGCCGACTTAGGACAAAGGCACGAGGCGAACATTTCTTGATGAAAGTTACGATGGCCGGACCGGACTCAACACGGGGCGGGCAAGACCAGGTTTGTAGTAACACCGTCCGAGGATCGCGGGAGACTCCATGAACTCCGATACCCATCCGCCGGACAAGTGGCTTTCCTTTGGGTTTGCCCTCATTGGCGGGTATGGTGACGCGGCCGGATTTGTTCTCGCTAAGACGTTCACGGGACACGTAACCGGCAGTTTGGTGCTGGCCGCAATCGCTCTGGTGGCTCAAGATTGGCGAGGTGTCTTCACACACTCTTCGGCTGTTGCGTGTTTTTTGTCTGGGATTCCCCTCAGTGTGCTGATCGCTCGGCTGTCGGCGGAGTGGGCATTCTGGCCAACGCTCACTACCGTCATGGCAATAGAAGTGATTCTGATTGTAGCCGGCTACTTGGCGTTGGCAGTTCACGCGCCCGCAGCAGTTGAAATCCTTGTGATCTGCTTGTCTCTGGCGTTGGGCTTGCAAAACGGAGCATTTCGCCGCACTGGCGGTATCAGTGTGCACACGACTTATCTCACAGGAACGATTACAGGGTTGATCGCTACCGAAACCGAAAAATTGGCTCTTCGAGGTACTTCTGTCCCCGCAACTTCACCCGACCCAAAATTCGGGCTTCTATGGGGAATATGGGCTGTCTTTGTTCTCGGGGCAGCAATAGGAGCGGCCGCGGCGTTTCATTTTAAGGAACGCGGGATTTTAGGGTCAGCGTTGATCTTGTTTGCCATCATCGTTCGCAATTTCAGAGTTGTATTGCGGTCGAGTCCAGGCAGTTGAGCAGAGGATTTCTACAGCTTCTAGGCGTATCTGCTCTTTCGCGTCTTCAAAGGACGACGCGCAACCGCATCGGGCTTGGAGTCGAACTAATAAGAGGATTCTTTCCAAGTTTCCGGAGCTGAGGAAAGGAGAAACGCAAATGATCACGCAAGCCGAAACGGCACTTCAAAGGATGCTCCCTGAGAACATGAGAATCGGCCTGTTCATACCTTGCTACATCGATCTCATCTATCCGGAGGTTGGAATAGCCACACTAGAGCTTCTGGAGAGATTCGGACTTAATGTTGGTTACCCGCTCAACCAAACTTGTTGCGGGCAGCCGATGTCCAATAGCGGCGACGAAAAGAATGCTCAACCTGCCGAACATCTCTTCGTCGAAAACTTCAAGGAATTTGACTGCATTGTTGGACCCGCCGGAAGCTGCGTAAAACAGGTCCGCTGTCACTTCGACGGACTCGAACAAACGGAAGATGTGAAGCACGTTCGTCAAGACACCTATGAGTTGGTGGAATTCCTCCACGATATTCTAAAAGTTGAGTCTTTTCCCTGGACAGAATTTCACCACTCGGTGGCCATCCACAATAGCTGCAGCTCCATTCGGGGCCTCGGTATCGCGAAACCCTCGGAGATCATGGGAGCCCCATTTGACAAGACGGCAAGCCTGCTTTCCAAAGTGAAAGGTATCGTCGTTGTTCCGGTGGATCGACCGGATGATTGTTGCGGGTTCGGCGGAACCTTCTGCGTAACGGACGAAGCGGTCTCGGCGCGCATGGGCATTGAAAAAGCACACGACCATATTCGTCACGGGGCCGAATACGTGGTGTCGCCAGATATGTCCTGCCTGATGCATCAACACGGCATCGCCCAGCGAGCCGGCTTGGATTTGAAATACATCCATGTAGCGCAGGTTTTGAACGGCGGGCCTTACTGAGGGAAGGAGAATTCGGTCATGAGCACGGCAAAGCAAGTTAATCCAGCGGCGGCAGCGGAACTCTTCATCCTTCAAGATCAAATTCACTAGCCGATGCACGACCGATTTTTGTGGGCGACGATGCAGCGGCGGCACGCAGAAGCAGCGGCCATGCCGGAATGGGAGGAATTGCGCGAAATCGCCTCCAAGATTAAAGAGCATACGCTCACTCATCTCGATCACTATCTCGAAGAATTCGAGGCCAACGCCACAAAGCGCGGCGCGCACGTCCACTGGGCACTCGATGCCAGCGACCACAACCAAATCGTTTATTCCATTCTCCAGGATCACGGTGTGACCGAGCTGATCAAAAGCAAATCCATGCTCCAGGAAGAGTGTCAGATGACCCCCTTCCTTCAACAAAGAGGAATCAAGGTCATCGAGTCGGATTTAGGCGAGCGAATCCAGCAATTAGATGGACAGCCGCCCAGTCACATTGTGTTCCCCTGCATTCACAAAACCCGCAAGGACGTGGCCCAGCTGTTCGCTCGCACGATTGGCACGGATCCGAATAATGAGGACCCACACTTTCTGACGGAAGAGATGCGGAACAATGCGCGTCCCCGGTTCCTGTCCGCCGGCGCAGGCATGACCGGCGGCAATTTCGCAATTGCCGAAACGGGGACCTTCATGGTGTGCACCAACGAAGGGAATGTCGATATCGGAGCCGCGGTGCCGCCGCTTCACATTGCAAGCATCGGCATTGAGAAGATGATTCCGCGCGTCGAGGACATGGGTGTCTTTCTCCGCCTGCTTGCTCGAAGCGCAGAAGGAGCGCCCCTCACACAATATTCCTCTCACTTTACCGGTCCGAGGAAAGGCGGCGAATTGCATATCGTGCTGGTCGACAACGGGCGCAGCCGCCGGCTTGGCATGCCCGATTTTTGGCATTCGCTGAAATGCATCCGGTGTGGCGCATGTATGAATACCTGCCCGGTGTATCGTCGCAGCGGCGGTTTAGCTTACGGTGCCACCTATTCGGGTCCTATCGGCGTAATTCTCGATCCGACATTCGACGAGTTCAAATACAGCGAACTGCCATTCCACTCCAGTCTGTGCGGCTCCTGCACGGAAGTGTGCCCGGTGAAAATCGATATCAGCGACCAAATTCTGAAGTGGCGCAGGGTCATGGCCGCGAAGGGCTATCTGCCGTTGGTAAAAAAACTATCCTTCGCGGTTGCTGGGCACATCTTCGCTCACCCCGCGGAATACCACGTTGTTGAGAAAACAACCGAGCCGGCCATGTCCTACGCGCCCCACTTTCTCCTCTACAACCGTACTCTCAATCCCTGGGTTCGCGACCGGGAACTACCCCAGCCAGCGAAAAAAACCTTCCGCGAGTGGTATCTCGCGAATCGGAGCAAACATGGAAACGTCACACAGTAATCGCGAAACAATTCTGAATGCGATCCGCTCAAACCTCCCAAAGGTACCGGTAGAGCATCCGGGGATTCGAACTTTTCAACGCCCGGCCGGGGACCTCAAGGCAATGTTTGAGCAACGTCTCAAGGAAGCTGGAGGAGCTGCTCACGATTTGGGAAGCGTGCCGGAAGCTGAATCCAAAATTATCCTTCTGCACCCGGATGCAACGGTGATTTGCTCTGTTGTGCCCGAAATCGCCGGCACACGCCGCGCGGAGAATGTTCGTGATCCTCATGAGCTCGCAGATGTTGATGTTGGAGTCGTTCGCGCTCAGTTTGGCGTGGCGGAAAGTGGCGCCGTTTGGCTTACACAAGAAGATCTTGTCGTCGACGCCCTCGGATTTCTATCTCAACATCTGATTGTTCTGCTGGACCCTAAGCAAATCGTTCCGGACATGCACGCCGCGTATCGTCGTGTGCGACTCCACGAAACCGCATTTGGATGTTTCATGATGGGGCCATCGGCAACTGCCGACGTGGAAGCCACCCTGGTGCACGGTGCTCAAGGGGCCCGCTCCCTGAATTTGTTTTTCTTGTAGGAGAACCAAAGGCGGCTCGCTAAGAGGAGCCACTGTCCTGGCGTTGGCGAAAGACTTACTGGAGTGACCGCTACTAAGTGTACGGCAATTCTGTTCTTGCTTCTGCTCGGGCCGAGTGGTGCTCTCGCCCAGAGCCCGCCCACGTCTGCCGATCGTCCCTGGCACTCTGCGCAGGAAGGGCCGTTGGAAGATGCTGCGAGGAAGCTCCGTGAAGGCAGGTTTGAGATTGATGCGACCCAGACGTATTCCTTGACGGAGCTGATCGATTTGGCTGAGGGTCACAACCCGGAAACTCGTGTTGCGTGGGAACGTGCCCGCGCTCAGGCGGCCTCGTTCGGTGTCGCGCGCAGTGAGTTGTATCCGACGCTGGCAGCTGCCGCGCTTTCCGGGACCGGCCGCTCGGAGGTCCTCTTCGGAGACCGGTTCTTCCGGCAGACCGTCCAGGACTTTGACGTAGTGCTGGAACTGAACTACACGGTGTTCGATTTCGGCGCGCGGTCCGGCCGCATCAATGCTGCAAAAGCGCAAGTACTGGCGGCGAACTTCGCCTTTAATGACACGCACCGGGACATCATCTTCCAAGTCGCGAAGGCCTACTATCGCTTGCTGAATGCGCTGGGTCAGGAAGATGCGGCGAGAGCAAGTCTCGCGAATGCGCAAACCGTTCAACAAGCCGCGGAAGACCGTTTGGCGCATGGCTTGGCAACTCTGCCGGACGTGTTGGAGGCGAGAAGCGCCACGGCACAGGCGGAATTTGACCTCCAGGCCGTGATCGGAAGTGAAGAGATTGCGCGGGGAGACCTGGCGACTGCGGCCGGAACCACCGCCACCGCCAGGATTCAAGTGCAACCTCTGGATCAAGTGCCGACTCCCGATGCGGTCGGCGATACCGTTGAGCAGGCGATCGACCGGGCACTTGTGCACCGACCGGATCTTCTGCGACAAGCGGCGGAAATAAGATCCGCAAATGCAAGAATCAAGGAAGCTCACGCGGCGTACTATCCCCAGCTAACTCTCAACGTCGTCCCTGGTGCCCAATCGGCGTACGGGTTACAACAACAGCTCCCATGGACGCACACCGCTGATTTGGTCGGCAGTGTGACGGTGAACTTGCAGTGGACCGTGTTCGACGGGGGCGCGCGAAAAAACAAGTTGGCGCAGACTCATGCGGAGGCCCACGCGGCGGAAGCACAAGCAAACGTCACGCGTGACCGGATTGCCGACGAAGTTTGGGCTGCCTACTCGAATTTGAACACCGCGTTCCGGCAAAGGCGCGCAGCCCTGGCGCTTTTGGAGGCCGCCAAGAATTCGTACGCCGCGGCTCTTGAATCCTACAACTACGGCCTCCGGAACTTACTGGATGTCACCGCAACCCAGCGGACTCTCGCCCAAGCCCGCTCAGCCGACGTGATGGCGCGGACGCAGGTACTTACCGCTCTTGCCGATCTGGCATTCCGAACTGGGGATTCCATTCAGCCGAACGCGACGAAGCCTTGAATTTGACTATGACCACTCACGCCCACAGACCGGCCGCGAAGCAGAGATTGCTGGTCTATCTCCTCGTGTTCTCGCTCGCGGGTTGCTCCCGGACTCCGTCGCTCGATATTCTCGGCTCGTTCTTCCCTGCCTGGCTGGTGTGTTTCGCGGCGGCAAGCCTGCTGACTGCTCTTACTCGACTGATACTAGTGCGGCTCCGCATGAAGCTAGATCTCCCAGTTCTCGCGTATCCGGGCCTCGCCGCACTTCTCGCATTCTCCCTGTGGCTGATCTTCTATTACTAGCGAGGAGAGACGAATGGACCTCGACACGAATGACAGACAACCGAAGGTGCTTAGCCGCAGCATCAGTGTTGGTCTGGTGCTCGTCGCGGCCGTTCTGGGCCTGGTGGTGCTGTACCACACACATCACCATCCTCGAACCGATGACGCGGAGGTATTTGCCAACTTCATCGGAATCGCTCCGCAAGTGGAAGGGCCCATTGTCCGCTTGAATGTGCGGGACAACCAGTTCGTGAAGCAAGGCGAACTTCTGTATGAAATCGATGAGCGTCCGTACGAATACGCGTTGGAAAAGGCCATTTCCGACGAGGCATCTCTAGAAGGGCAAATCACTGACGAGCAACGAAGGATCAATGCATTGGTCAGTGCCGTTTCCGTTGCACAAGCCAACGTCCACGGAGCGCGAGCTGATGTCACGCGATGGGCCGCGGCTGTCGATGAGGCCAGGGCCGACGTGGCCAATGCTGAGCAGGGTGTACAGCGGGCAAAGGCCGAGTGGATGTACGCGAGCAATAATTTGCACCGCCTCGAGCCTCTTCTCGCAAAACAGTTTGTCACGGTCGATCAGGTGGATCGCGCGAGAACGTCGGAAATTGCCCAGTCGGAAACTCTCAAGCAGGCGGAGTCGCAACTGCGGCTTTCTCAAGCAGCCCTGCAGTCAACTTTGGCGCAGTACGAGCGATCCGGAGCGGGTCTCGACGAGAGCAAGGCCCAACACCAGCAAGCCCAGCATGCCGTGACCACTCTGGAGCCGTTGGTCAACCAGCGCGGCGCGAGAGAGGCTGCGGTAAAGAACGCCCGGTACAATCTCAATAACTGCCGCGTGTACGCACCTTTCGATGCTCGCGTAACAAATCTGACCATCTCTGAAGGCGCTTACGCTCACGTTGGCCAGCAGGTGTTCACGCTTATCGATGCGCGGATATGGTGGGCCATCGGTAACTTCCGGGAAGGCGAACTCCAACACATCGTTCCTGGAATGCGTGCCGATGTGTACGTGATGTCGAATCCGAATGTGCGTTTCGCCGGTGTCGTGGACAGCGTGGGTTTTGGAGTTACTCCGGATCCCGACATCATCGGCACTTTGCAACCCGGGCTTCCAGATGTGCAGCGAACGCTAAATTGGGTGCACCTGGCATCAAGATACCCCGTTCGTGTCCGCGTGCAGAATCCTCCTCCCGATTTGTTTCGAGTTGGAGAGTCCGCTGTCGTCACCATTCGAGGAAATTGACGATGGCCACCGCTGCTCAGAGCATTTCGAACGCGCCTTCTCCGGCGGAGTGGTTTTGGCAATTTCTCAAAGAAGAACTCGCGCCCTACCCGGGCAGGGCTGAGTTGGTGGCACGGATCGTCATTGCTGCCACCATCGTGATGATCCTCACGATGACATTTCGCATTCCCTTCGGAGCTTATGCAGCCATCTACACATTTCTAATCTCGCGCGAAAGTCCACGACAGACCGTCATATCCGCCATGACGGAAGTTGTTGTATTTGTTTGCGCCGCCCTCTACATCCTCGTCGGGGCAATGTTGTTTGTGAACCATCCGATGTTCCGGTTGCTCTGGATCATCGCGACGTTGTTCATCATGTTTTATGCCCTGAACACCATGACGAGCTATATCGCCGCGGTACGTTTCGGATGGTTAATCGTCATCACGATCCCTCTGTGGGATTTGCGCATCCCGGCCGAGGCAAAGCTCGAAGGACTGTTGTGGGCCGTCGGAGCGATCACTCTGGCGAGCTTGGTTGCCGTAGTGGTTGAGCTGGTTTTTGCAAGTTTGAGGACCGGCGACGAGCTTGTGTCTCCGCTCGCGGAGCGCTTGGCTGCTGTTGAAGACCTGCTGGACTGCTACTCCAAAGGCGAGTCAGCAAATAAAGAAACCGAGAAGCGGATCATCCATCTCGCCATGCTGGGCACATCGAGCCTGCGGCGAATCCTGCAAAGGTCTGGATACGCTCCGCACTATGCGGAGCAAATGGGTGCAGTTGTCGTGCTGATCGGAAGGCTCGTAGACATTGCGGCCAACCCGACACATCTCGTGATTTACAATTCTGACGAAGATCGGACACAGATCCGGGACTTGGCCCAAAGCATTGCCGGCATTCGCGCAGACTTGTTGAGGGGAAGGATTCCGGCTCCCATTCGCTGGGCGACCGGTGTTTCACCGGCCGCACCGCTGTTGAGCGAAATGGAGAAAACGGTCTGCTTGATACCGCAGGTCTTTGCGAGTTCTCAACCCCTGAGCACGTATGTGTCGACGTATCCCGGCAGCGGTGATCCGCCGTTCACTCTTTTTGTTCGGGATGCATGGTCCAACCCCGAGCACATCAAATTCGCGTTGAAAGGCTGCTTGGCGGCGAGCCTATGCTACATCATCTACAATGCCGTCGACTGGCCGGGGATCAGCACTGCAGTCACAACCTGCTTCCTGACCGCTTTGAGTACCGTCGGTTCCTCTCATCAGAAGCAATTCTTGCGCATCACGGCGGCCGTCGCAGGCGGCGCAATAGGTATAGGAATACAAATATTCGTTCTGCCAGAACTCGATTCAATCGGTGGCTTCACCCTTCTTTTCAGCGCCATTATGGTTGCAGCTGCCTGGGTCGCCACCGCTGGCCCGAGGCTCTCTTACGCCGGGCTTCAGGTCGCTCTTGTCTTTTGCATCATCAACCTGCAGGAATTCAGAATTCAAACAGCTCTTGCGCCGGCCAGAGATCGCATAGCCGGGGTCTTGCTCGGGCTTTTCATGATGTGGCTCGTATTTGACCAGCTCTGGAGCGCGCCTGCCGTGGGTCAAATGAGGAAAACATTCACGGCCACGCTAAGGTTGCTAGCTCAATTTGCCAAGGAGCCTCTTTCGAGAGACTTAAGAGTTGCGAGCGACCGCAGCTATTTTATTCGTGAGACTATCAACAAGAATTTTGAGCAAACGCGGGCGCTCGCGGACGGCGTGCTATTCGAATTCGGCCCTTCGCGAGGGCAGGATCTCCTGTGGCGCAATCGAATCGTGCGATGGCAACCACAAGTCCGCATTCTGTTCCTGACGCGAATCGCGTTGTGGAAGTACCGTGCCCAACTCCCTGGCTTCGAATTGCCGGAAGCCATTCAGGCAGCGCAGCGGGAATTCGATTATGAGTTGGCGCGTAAGTTAGATGAGATCGCGAACCGCATGCAGTCGAAAAATCCGTGGGAAGAAGAGATAACGCACAGTTTGTTCGAACAATTGGAGCAGACGATCCGGACTCACAGTTCGAAGGAGACGAATGCACCCCTCGCAGTGCGTTTCGAGGCGTTTCTCAAACTGTGTCGCATAGCCGAAACACTGACAGTTTCCTTGGGCAAGGAACTTCAGGTATCCCAAGCGCCCGTGGCGCATGCCCAATGACCGACAGGTCCATAAAGTCGTCACGACCGTATTGATGGGGCTGCCAAAGTTCGGGTGCTTAAAGATGTTGAAGAATTCGGCGCGAAAACGAAGCGCCATCGCCTCAGTCAGATGAAACTGTTTCTGCAACGCAAGATCGGCCTGCCAGGCTCCGAACCCGCGCGTCTGTGTTGACCTTGTCCTAGTCTGTCGTCAGAATCATCTAAGACTCTAAGGTCGTGCAGCCGTGGCGACAAGGATGTCTTCCATCTCAGGGCCCTCTGGGTACGTGCTTGAGACCCTCCGTACGGGCGCGGACTTTACCCTTTATCGCGGTCGCCAGCGGGGCAACCCATCGCCAGTCCTGGCGGTCGCACTCGCCGCAGAACAGCCATCACCTCAGAGTCTACGAAGGCTCGAGCACGAATACTCGCTCGCAGCCGAACTCGATCCCGTCTGGGCAGCCAAGCCTCTGGCGCTCACTCGTCACGAAGGGCGGACGATCCTCATACTCAGGGACCCCGGTGGTGAGCCCCTGGATTTGGTCCTTGAGCGACAACAAGGACATCCGCTCGATGTGATTTGCTTCCTGCGCATCGCTATTGGCTTGACGACGGCACTCGGCCAGGTTCATCGGCGCGGCCTTATACATAAGGATATCAAGCCTGCGAATGTGCTCGTCGACGATAGCGGCAACGTATGGCTCACAGGCTTCGGTATCGCATCCTACATACCGCACGAACGTCAGACACCTACACCGCCAGAGGTCATTGCCGGCACGCTGGCCTACATGGCGCCCGAACAAACGGGCCGTATGAATCGCTCGATTGATGCTCGCAGCGATCTCTACTCTTTGGGGGTTACCTTCTACCAGATGCTCACGGGTGCGCTGCCATTTGCCGCCGCCGATCCCCTGGAACTGGTCCACTGCCATATCGCACGCCATCCGACGCCGCCCGCTAGTCGCGCCGCAGTCCCCGAACCTTTGTCCGCTATCACCATGAAGCTCCTTGCGAAAAACGCCGAAGAGCGTTACCAGACTGCCTCCGGTTTGGAAGCAGATCTTCGGGGGTGCATGGCGGTATGGGAACTGCAGCGCCACATCGAACCGTTCCCGTTGGGAACGCACGACGTCCCGGACCGACTGCTAATCCCTGAGAAACTCTATGGGCGGGAGTGCGAGGTCGACGCCCTGCTCGCAGCCTTCGAGCGGGTCGTGACCCGCGGCACACCGGAGCTCGTGCTCGTATCCGGTTATTCAGGCGTCGGCAAATCCTCGGTGGTGAACGAGCTGCACAAGGAGCTTGTACCACCGCGCGGGCTTTTCGCCGCAGGCAAATTCGACCAGTATAAGCGCGACATTCCGTACGCGCCCCTGGCGCAGGCCTTCCAGGCGTTGGTCCGTCAAGTCCTCGTCAAGACCGAAGCGGAAGTGGACCAGTGGCGGGGCGCACTGGCGGAGGCCGTGGGTCCGAGTGGCCAGCTTATCGTTGACCTCATCCCCGAACTGGAGGTCCTCATCGGGAAACAACGACCTGTTCCAGACCTACCGCCCCGCGATGCGCAAAACCGGTTCCAGATGGTTTTCCGGCGGTTCGTCGGCGTGTTCGCGCGGAAGGAGCAGCCGCTCGCTCTGTTCCTCGATGATTTGCAATGGCTAGATGCAGCGACGCT
>WNFS01014112.1_pt1 | contig 10677 bp, 9 predicted proteins | sample 5400141 | NCBI WGS metagenome assembly WNFS01 (sample SAMN13153358, study PRJNA577476) | soil metagenome | isolation source: 60 cm saprolite under Madrone tree | place: USA:California | collected 2016-06-14 | reverse complement strand
TAAGAACTCCGGGGCCGCTCCGTTGCGCTCGCTAAGGGCTTCACTGCGCGGCCCCTCCGCTCACCCGCACACCACCAATTTGCTGAACTTGACGCCCACAACTCGACAAGCCAAGCTTGACCACTGAGGACAAGCTTGACCATTGAGGAAAGGACTCCCGATGGCTCGTGAAAACCCTCGTTCGACGGCTCGGATCGCCAAGCATCCGATCCATCCGATACTCGTGCCTTTCCCGATCGTCTGCTTCGTCGGCACGCTTCTAACCGACCTGACCTATTGGCGGACCGCGGACATGATGTGGGCCGACTTCTCCGCATGGCTGGTGACCGTCGGCGTCATCATGGGTTGGCTCGCCGCGCTCGCCGGGTTGATCGATTTCCTGGGCGACCGGCTGATCCGCGAACAGGCGCCGGCATGGCCGCATGTCATCGGTAATGCCGTGGCGCTGGTCCTGGCGACGCTCAACATGCTGGTGCACACGCACGACGCCTGGACCTCGGTGGTTCCCTGGGGCCTGACTCTTTCGGCGCTCGTCGTGCTGATCCTTCTGTTCACCGGCTGGATGGGCTGGTCCATGGTCTACCGCCACCGCGTGGGAGTTGTCGCTCATGACTAAAGCACCTGCCGGAAAACGCCTGCGCGCGGCCCTGGCCTGCGCCACGGCGCTCACTCTTGCGGCCTGCAGCAAGGAGACGCCATTCGATGTCGCAAGTCAAATCGGGCCAAATCCGAATTTGCCCCCGCTTCAGCAATATCTGTTCCCGCCGATGCGTCTTGCGCGGGTCGTCGGCTGGAAGGAGGGCGAAAAGCCCACCGTCGCCGACGGTCTGAAAATCGAGGCGCTGGCGACCGGCCTCCAGCATCCGCGCTCGGTCTACGTTCTCCCCAACGGCGACGTCCTGGTGGTCCAATCGAGGCAGCCTTGGCCCGATCCGATCCACCGCCCGAAGGATCTGGTCATGCGCTGGATTGAGTCCTGGGTCACTTCGGGCGGCGACACCGGGCCGAGCAACCGCATAACGCTGCTGCGCGACGCTGACGGCGACGGCAAGCCTGAGACGCAAAGCGTCTTCCTCGATCACCTCAACTCGCCCTTCGGCGTGGCCCTGGTCGGCAACGACCTCTATGTCGCCAATACCGATGCGATCGTTCGCTATCCCTACACGACGGGCGATACGAAAATTACCGCGCCCGGCACCGTGCTGACAGCGCTTCCCGGCGGCCCCATCGACCACCACTGGACCAAGAGCCTGGTGGCAAGCCCGGACGGTTCGCTCCTTTACGTCGGCGTCGGCTCCAACAGCAACATCACCGAAAACGGCATGGGGGCGGAGATGAACCGCGCCGCCATCTGGAAGGTCGAGCGGGCAACCGGCCGTTGGCAAATCTTCGCGAGTGGCCTGCGCAATCCCAACGGCTTGACCTTCGAGCCGGAAAGCGGCGCGCTGTGGACCGTCGTCAACGAACGGGACGAGCTCGGCCCCAACCTCGTGCCCGATTACATGACCTCGGTGAAGGACGGCGGCTTCTACGGCTGGCCTTACAGCTATTGGGGCCAGCATCTCGACCCGCGCGTCCAGCCGCAGCGTCCGGATCTGGTCGAGAAGGCGATCGTTCCCGATTACGCGCTGAGCTCCCATGTCGCCCCTCTGGGGCTCGCCTTCTACACGGCGGACAGCCTTCCCCAGAAATACCGCGGCGGTGCCTTCGTCGGCGAGCATGGCAGCTGGGACCGCTACCAGTTCAACGGCTACAAGGTCGTCTTCGTGCCGTTCAGCGGCGGGCGTCCGAACGGCAAGGCCGAGGATGTCGTCACGGGATTTCTCAATGCGAACGGCGAAGCGTACGGCCGGCCGGTCGGGGTGGCAGTCGATAAAACCGGCGCCCTCCTGATCGCCGATGACGTCGGGAACACCGTCTGGCGCGTGACATCCACGGGCCAGTGAGGCGCGGCCCGCTGTCTGTCCAAAGGGCGGGGCCTATCCACTCTCGCACCTTTACGGGCACTTCGGGCTCGTACGTCTGACCCGGCTCGGGCACGACGTGTCATGGGTGACGGCGTGAAGTCTTGTCCGAGAGCCGGATGCGGTAGCTCCGCATGTCCGGTTCGATGAGCGGGGTGTGGAAACGGTGCCACGGTTGAACCAGTGAGGCACCGCCAGACGAAAGGGGCGGGAACAGATATGTTCGACCTACAGCCACCGCGCCACACCTCGACTCTAAACATCTCGGACATCCCGACCGCTGCGAGTGACGGCCGCTTACCGATCAAAAGCGGACTCTGGCAGGCCGCTCTTGCGCGTCTATGAGTTCGTGGCCTAATACTCGCGCGCCAGGTCGACCAGCGGGCTCATGGGCTGGCCCGCTTCATGGTGACGGATATTGGCGACGATATGCTTGGCTGCCGTCGGCGGCCAGGTGAGGCTGGCGTTGTGGGGCGTCAGGGTGACCTTGGGATGACGCCAGAAGGGATGGGTCGGCGGCAGCGGTTCCTCCGACACCACGTCGAGGGTGGCGTGGCCGACCTGGCCGCTGTCGAGGGCGGACAGCAGATCGCCTTCCACCACATGACCGCCCCGCGCCGCATTTATCACAAAGCTTCCCTGCGGCATTTGGGCGAACCGGTGCGCGTTCAGAATACCGGTGGTAGCGCTGGTCAGGGGCAGAAGGCAAACCACGATTTCGCTGCGGGCCAGGATTTCCGCCAGACCGTCTTCGCCGGTGAACGATTTCACCTTGGGGATTTGCTTCGGCCCGTTGCTCCAGCCGGCAACGTCGAAACCGAGAAGCGCCAGCTTCGCCGCAGCATCGCGGCCCAACACGCCGAGGCCAAGAATTCCGACACGCCGTTGCCAAGCCGGCGGGCTTTCGAGCTCGACCCATTCGGCGTGGCGCTGGAGGGCCTCCAGTTCCGGCATGCGTCGGTGATAGCGCAGCACGTGGAGCACGACATACTCGGTCATGCAGGTGGTGAGTGCCTGATCGACCATCCGAACGATGGGCACGCCCGTGGGCAGGTTCTTGTCGCGCAGCAGCTTTTCCACGCCGGCGCCCAGCGAGAAGATTGCCTTCAGCCGCGGATAATCCCGCAGCGTGCCCGGTTGATGGTGCCAGGCTAGGACATAGTCGATCTCCTCTACCGGGCCGCTTTCGGGCCAGACGCGGAATTCGAGGCTGGGGTCTTCGGCGCGAAAGGCGGCATGCCAGGCATCCGGCGCGCCCCAATTGCTGCAATAGAGAATCGCCATGTTGTCCCGCTGGTCGATGTGGTTGGTCAATTGTTCACGGCGTTGGTGGCGACGGCTTCCAGCGAGAAGGCAGCCGCCATCAGCGCCTTGGTGTAATCCTGCTGCGGCCGGTCGAACAAGCGATTCGCCGGGCCCTGTTCCACGATCTTGCCTTCCTTCATCACCACCACCTCGTCAGCCAGCGCGCGGATCACCCGCAGATCGTGGCTGATGAAGATGTAAGCCAGCTTGTGGCGTTGCTGCAGGTCGAGCAGCAGGTCCACGATTTGGGCCTGAACCGACATATCCAGCGCCGAGGTCGGCTCGTCTAGCACGATGAGCTTCGGTTTCAAGACGAGGGCGCGGGCAATGGCGATACGCTGACGTTGTCCGCCGGAGAATTCATGGGGATAGCGAAACCGGCTTTCTGGGTCCAGGCCGACTTCTTTCAACGCCCCGACGGCAAGGCCGTCGCGTGCCTCCGGGCTCAACCCAGGCTCGTGAACCGCGAGTCCTTCGCCGACGATCTCGGCAATGGACATGCGTGGCGAGAGCGAGCCGAAGGGATCCTGAAAGACGACCTGCATCTGGCGCCTGAGCGGACGCAGCGCCGTGCTCCCCAGCCCATCGATTGGCCGGCCGGCGAAACGGATCGCGCCGTTGCTTTCGATCAGGCGCAGGAAGGCGAGGCCGAGGGTCGTCTTGCCGGAGCCGCTCTCGCCCACCACACCCAGGGTATGGCCCTCATGGAGGGTGAAGGAGATGCCGTCGACGGCCTTGACATTGTCGGTGACCCGGCGCAGTAGGCCCGTCTTGATGGGATACCAGACCTTCAGACCATCGACCTCGGCGATCAGGGGGGCGCCCGCCGGGCCGGGCGCCGGGCGGCCCCGCGGTTCGGCTGCCAGCAGCTTGCGGGTATAGGCGTGGATGGGATTGGCAAAGACCTCCTCGACCGGGCCCTGTTCGACGATATGCCCCTCGGTCATGACGCAGACCCGCTCGGCCATCTTGCGTACGATGTTCAGATCATGGGTGATGAGGAGGAGGGCCATGCCGAGCTTGGCTTTCAGATCCTTCAACAGGCTCAGGATCTGGGCCTGGATGGTGACGTCGAGCGCCGGCGATCATCACCCGCTGGCGCTGCCCGCCCGACAATTCATGGGGAAATGCCCCCAGCCGCTTTTCCGCTTCGGGAAGGCCGACCAACTGCAGCAGTTCGAGGACCCGGCTGCGGACCAGATTCTCCGGCAGCTTCTTGTGCAGGGTCAGCACTTCGCCGATCTGCCGCTCAACTCGGTGCAGCGGGTTGAGGGAGGTCATGGGTTCCTGGAACACCATGGCGATGCGATTGCCCCGGATCTGGCGCAGGGGCTCCGCCGGCGCCCCGATCAGCTCCTCGCCGGCAAACCGGATGCTGCCCGCAGGATGGCGGGCCAGTGGATAGGGCAGAAGCTGCAGGATGGACAGCGCGGTCACGGTCTTGCCCGAACCGCTTTCGCCCACGATTGCCAGCGTCTCTCCTTTGCCGAGGGAAAAGCTGGCGCCTTCGACGGCAGGGACGGTATTGGTCCCGAAGGTTACGCCAAGGTCGCGCACCTCCAGCAGTTTCGCTGGCTCGCTCATGCGAGATTCTTGCGCGGATCGAAGGCGTCGCGCACCGCTTCGCCGATGAAGACAAGCAGCGTCAAGAGGCTGCCAAGGACGATGAAGCCCGTGATGCCGAGCCAGGGTGCCTGCAGGTTGGTCTCCGCCTGATGCAGCAGGTCGCCCAGCGAAGGCGAGCCGGGGGGCAGGCCGAAGCCCAGAAAATCGAGCGCCGTCAGCGTCGTCACCGCGCCCCCCATCTGGAAAGGCAGAAATGTGAGGGTCGAGACCATGGCATTGGGCAGCAAATGGCGGAACATGATGGTGGTGTTGCTGACGCCCAGCGCGCGTGCGGCACGCACATATTCCAAATTGCGCGCCCGCAGGAACTCGGCGCGCACCAGAGGTACCGGCCAAGTCCAGCTGATCAGCAGCATGATGCCCAAGAGCCACCAGAAATTCGGCGTCACCACGCTGGCCAGGATCATCAGGATGAACAGCGTCGGCATAGAGCCGAAAATTTCCAAGAACCGTTGAAACACGAGATCGACCTTGCCGCCGAAATAGCCCTGCAGGGCCCCGGCGGCGATGCCGATGGGGGTGCAGAAGAGCATCAGCGTCAGACCGAACAGCACCGATATGCGATAGCCGTAGATCACCCGAGCGACCACGTCGCGTGCCTGGTCGTCGGTGCCCAGCCAGTTCTTGGCATCCGGCGGCGTCGGGGAGGGCGCCGAGAGATCGAGCACGGCGGTATCGTAGCTGTAGGGAATTGGCGGCCAGATCACCCAGCCCTTGGCCTTGATCAGGCCGATTACATAGGGGTCTTTGTAGTCGGCCGTCGTCTCGAAGTCGCCGCCGAAAACCGTCTCGGGGTAGTCGGCCAGGATCGGCATATAGAAATGCCCGCCGTAACGGACGAGGAGGGGGCGGTCGTTGGCGATGAAATCGGCGAACAGGCTGACGAGGAAGAGGCCGAGGAAAACCCACAGCGCCCAGAAACCGCGCCGGTTGGCGCGAAAGGCGGCCAACCGGCGCCGGTTGAGCGGTGACGTTCTGAGACGCAAGAAGCCGCGCCGCGCCTGTCCCTCGATGGCCGCAGCGCTCATGTCGCCCGTCTTTCGAAATCGAGACGAGGATCGACCAGGGTATAGGTGAAATCGCCGATGATGTTCATCAGCAGCCCGAGAAGGCCGAAGACGTAGAGATTGGCGAACAACACCGGATAGTCGCGGCGGATCAGGGCGTCGTAACCGAGCAGGCCCAGACCATCGAGGGAGAAGATGATCTCGATCAGCACAGCGCCGCCGAAAAGGATGCCGATGAAGGCGGCGGGAAAACCGCCGATGACGATCAGCATGGCATTGCGGAATACATGGCCATAGAGCACGCGCCGCTCGGTCAGGCCCTTGGCGCGCGCCGTCATCACATATTGCTGATTGATCTGCTCCAGGAAGGAGTTCTTGGTCAGCATGGTGAGGGTGGCAAATGCGCCGACCGACATGGCCGTCAACGGCAGCACGAGATGCTTGAAATAATCGAGAATCCGCGCCGGCCAGGAGAGGTCGTGCCAATTGTCGGAGACGAGTCCCCGCAAGGGAAACCAGTTGAGATAATGCCCGCCGGCGAAGACGACGATCAGCAGGATGGCGAAGAGAAAGGAAGGAATGGCGTTGCCGACGATGATCGCCGTGGTCGTCGCCGAATCGAACCGCATGCCGTCGCGCACTGCCTTGGCGATCCCCAGGGGGATGGAGATCATGTACGTGATTAGAGTCGTCCAGAGCCCGATGGAGATCGAGACCGGCATCTTCTCGGTCACCAGTTCGACCACCGTAGTATCGCGATAGAAGCTCTTGCCGAAGTCGAAGGTGGCGTATTTGCGCAGCATGATGAGGAAGCGCTCATGGATCGGCTTGTCGAAGCCATAATACTTCTTGATCCGTTCAATGAAGGCCGGGTCGAGGCCGCGGGCGCCGCGATAGGTGCCCGCTTGCCCCCCGCTCGAAGTGATGGCTGTGCTGCTCGACACCTCGCTGCCGCCACCGGTGATCCGCGCCCCGGTCGCCTGGACGTTGCCCTGGATCTTGGCCAGCAGCTGCTCCACCGGTCCGCCCGGTGCCACCTGGATGATGAAAAAATTGAGCGCCAGGATGCCGAGCAGCGTCGGCACGATCAGCAGCAGCCGGCGGATGAGATAGGCGAGCATCGGCCGTCTCAGTTCCGTCCGCGCTCGCTCAGCACCTTGTCCTTCGCTGCGTCGATCCACCAGGCGTCGAGGCCGGGACTATAGAGCGGCGGTTTCGACGGCATGCCGAAGCGGTTCCAATAGGCTATTCGCGCGGCGGAAAGGTGGAAATGGGGGATGACGAAGTAGTTCCACAGCAGCACCCGGTCGAGAGCGCGCGTGCGGGTGATGAGTTGGGCGCGATCCGGCGTGGCGATAATCTGATCGATCAGGATATCGATGGCCGGGTCCTTGATGCCGATGATGTTCGGGCTGGCCGGCGTGTCGGCGGCCGCCGAGCCCCAGTAATAGCGCTGCTCATTGCCCGGCGAGAGCGACTCGCCGAATCCTCCGACGACCATGTCGAAATCGAAGGTCTGGATGCGCTGCTGGTATTGGGTATCGTCGACTGTGCGCACGCTGGCGTCCACGCCCAGCCGCTTCAGATTCTGCGCGAAGGGTAGCGAGATGCGCTCGAACAGGGGATTGCTGAGCAGGATCTCGAAGCTGAGCGGCTTGCCCGTATCCTTGTTCACCCGCTTGCCGTCCTTGATGATCCAGCCGGCGGCGTCGAGGAGTGCCGCCGCCGTACGCAGATTGGCCCGGTTGTTGCCGCTGCCGTCAGTTACCGGCAGCTTGAATTCCTGGGTGAAGACCTCATCGGGAATCTTCCCGCGCAACGGCTCCAGGATCTTCAGCTCATCGGCGGAAGGCAGGCCGGTCGCTGCCAGTTCCGAATTGTCGAAGAAGCTCTTCGTGCGGAAGTATTGCCCATAGAACAAGGTCTTGTTGCTCCACTCGAAATCGAAGGCATAACCCAACGCCTGGCGCAGGCGCCGGTCCTTGAACATGTCATGGCGGATGTTGAAGACGAAGCATTGCATGGGGGCGGGACTGTGATCCGGGATCTTGGTCAAGATCAGGCGCCCGTCGGCCTTCGCCGGGGTTTCATAGCCTGTCGCCCAGACCTTGGCGCTGGATTCGATGGTGTAGTCGAAGGCGCCGGCCAGGAAGGCGATATGCGCCACATTCGGATCCTTGTAGTAGTCGATGCGCATCACGTCGTAATTGTCGCGGCCCATCTTGACCGGCAGTTTCCAGCCCCAATAGTTCGGATCGCGGCGATAGACGATGTAATGCGGGGACTCGAAAGAATCGACCTTGTAGGGCCCGCTGCCCAGCGGCGGGATCAGGGTCGTGTTCTCGAAGGTCTTGCCCTCCCAATAGTGTTTGGGCAGCACGGGTAATTGTCCGAGGATCTGGGCGAGTTCGCGGTTGTTGCCGTTCTTGAAGGTGAATTTCACCTTGAGCGGGGCCAGCGCCTCGACCTTGGTGACATCGGCGTAGTAGAGCGCGTATTGCGGATCACCCTTTGTACGCAGGATGTTGAAGGTGAAGACCACGTCGTCGGCGGTGATGGGCTTGCCGTCCTGCCAGCGTGCTTCGGCTCGCAGGTTGAAAGTGACCCAGGACCGATCCTCGGGAATCTCGGCGGATTCGGCGATCAGGCCGTATTCCGTGTCCGGCTCGTTTGGATTGGGCACCATCAGGGTCTCGAACAGCGCGCCGATGCCCGAAGCGGCGACCCCCTTGAAGGAATAGGGATTGAAGGTATCGAAACTGCCCACCGTCGCCAGATGGATCTCCCCGCCGCGAGGCGCGTCCGGATTGACCCAATCGAAATGCTTGAAGTCTGGTCCGTATTTCGGCTCCCCCAGCAGCGCCAAGGCATTGACCGTATGGACAGGGCTGTCGGCCTGGCCGGCCCGAGCGAATAAGAGGGGGGAGCAAAGGGCGAGCAGGAGGGGAAGCAGGTGGGCTAAACGCATCGGGACTCCTCAGGCGATTCCGGGGGCGATTCAGATCGTCGAGTATACGCATTACGAGCGCGTCGTTCGATGCCGACGCATGGGGTCCGTCGCGTGGTGCGATCCTGCTCCGATTATCTCGTCCAGGGTCCTGATTCACCTAACATTTCGGTGAGAATGGGGTGCGGCCGGCGAGACCGCGGTATCAATCTCGCCCGGTTGCCTTCCGGCCGGCCGGCGGCTAGGGTCCGCGGCTCTTTCCTCATGTTCCTCCCGGGGGCCATTCGTGAGCCGCAAGATCAAAGCCGTCACCTTCGACTTATGGGACACCATCGTCCATGACGATTCCGACGAACCCAAGCGCAAGGCCAAAGGCCTGCGGACCAAGAAGGCCGAACGGCGCCACCTGCTCTGGCAGGCGCTTGATCGCCACAAACCCATCGGCCAGGCGGAGGTGACCCTTGCCTATGACGTTGCGGACGCTGCTTTCAATCGCGTCTGGCACGACCAGCATGTGACCTGGCGCATCGGCGAGCGGCTGGAAGTGGCGCTCAAGGGCCTCGGGCGAAGCCTGCCGGCGGAGGATTTCGCCGAGGTGGTTCGCCAGCATGAGGATATGGAGGTCGAAATCCGGCCCGATCTCATTCCCGGAATATCCGAGGCGCTGACCCAGATTCACGGCCGCTATCGGACCTGCGTCGTCTCCGACGCCATTGTCTCCCCGGGCAGCGCCTTGCGCCGCCTGCTCGCCAGCTACGACCTGACCCGGCATTTCGACGGCTTCGCCTTTTCCGACGAGGTGGGCCATTCCAAACCCCATCGCTCCATGTTCGAATCGGCTGCCCGCCAGATGGGGGTGGCCATGGAGGAGATGGTCCATATCGGCGATCGCGATCATAACGACGTCAAGGGACCCCAGAAGCTGCGCATGAAGGCGATCCTCTTCATCGCCACCCGCGCCGTGGACAGGGACAAGACCCGCGCGGACGCCGTCTGCGAGCGCCATGCCGACTTGGCCGGAATCATCGACCGGCTGGCTGGCTGAACGATCCGGGTTCCTGATGGCCATTGCCAGTGCCGCCGGTTTTGCCGCCCTTCGCAATCGCGATTTCGCCTTCTATCTCTCGGCCTCGTTCCTCGCCACCGTCGCCCTGGCGATGCAGAGCGTGGCGCTGGGCTGGCAGATCTATTATCTGACCGGCCGGCCCTTCGATCTGGGGCTGGTGGGCTTGATGGAGTTTCTGCCCGCCTTCTGTCTGGCGCTGGTGAGCGGCCAGATCGCCGATCGCTTCGATCGGCGATTGGTTCTTTTCCTTGCGATCCTGGCAGAAGCCGTCGCCGCTTCGGCGATGGTGGCGATGGTGGCGCTGGACCGCATCTCGGTGGGCGGCATCCTGTCGGTGGCCTTCGCCTTCGGCGTGGTGCGCGCCATCTCCACCCCGGCCCAGCGGGCCATGATGCCGAATCTGATCCCGCCTGACGATTTTCCCAGCGCCGTTGCCTGGTCGGGAATCGCCTGGCAGATCGCCACCATCGGCGGCCCCGCCTTGGGCGGCTGGCTCTATGCCCTCGGCCCCACCGTGGTCTATGGCGCCACCACCTTCGCGCTGCTGGCCGGGGCATTCGCCGTCTCAATGCTGCACCCGCAGCCGGCCACATCGGCGGCAGGCGAGCGGGCAACCCGCGAATCGCTCCTGGCCGGCGTGGCGCTGATCTTCAGCAACAAGGTACTGCTGGGCGCCATCTCGCTGGATCTCTTCGCCGTGCTGTTCAGCGGGGCGGTGTCCCTGCTACCGGTCTTCGCCAAGGATATCCTGCAGGTAGGTCC
>WNFS01009857.1_pt1 | contig 10677 bp, 11 predicted proteins | sample 5400141 | NCBI WGS metagenome assembly WNFS01 (sample SAMN13153358, study PRJNA577476) | soil metagenome | isolation source: 60 cm saprolite under Madrone tree | place: USA:California | collected 2016-06-14 | reverse complement strand
TCCTGTAAAAATGCAGCAATTTCTTCTGCCTTGTTGATCGTGGTTCCTTCAGGCAGCTCAAATCCTAGAAAGCCGATTCCCAAATTTTTTAGGTTTTTATCCAGAGGCTCTAGACGAATCCACGGTTCCCCGCCGGAAACTTCTTGTACTCTAAAAACCACGCGGACTTTCTCTTTCATTGGGCAGCCTCCTTGTCTTGAACTGTGTTGTCTTCGCTCGCTACTCCCAGAATAATCCAAGAAATCTCCAGAGCAAGATGGTTTGAAAAAAACAAGGAGCCGAAGTTATTTGAAACAAGACTTTAGCGAGCCGGATTACTTAATCCGGTGACAGCGCGGCTTTATTGTGCAGCTCTTTTGGCATTGCCACTCGTTTAGTGAAAGGACTTTCACCGGAATGCCGATATTTTTTTTCGACAACGTTACTTCGACCGGTATATTTTGTATCCGAGGGACTCCAACTGCTGATAAAGCCTAATGGCATCGTTGGCGGGACCGTAGCCGTAGTTTTGTAATGGCATATTGATCCTAGAGGACTTCCATTTTTCGTGTCCGGACGCTTTCAACTGGTCTTGGTTACTAAGTGCTGAAAGGATTAATCTCTGTATGTTCTGAATGTAAAGTTGATCCTTAGTGTCACGTCCCATGAGGACAGAAGACACCGTGTATGTTTCCGTTTGAATAGTCCAATCATAAAGGGTGCGGTCGAGAGTTTTCCTGTCGTAGGTCTTGTCCAGAGATTCGTCCCGAGGAAGGTCGACGAATCGAAAGCCGCTGCCCAAGTTTTTGAACAGCGGAACCGGCGCCCCAGCAACAAAGACCATCGCATCCAGCTGGTTTTTCTTTAATCCATCGAGGGCATCTTTGGGATCGAGATAAAGTTTCTCTACTTTCATACCATACGTATCGAGCAGGACTTCGCCCGTCAGCGCGCTGCCGCCGTCCTTAGGTCCGAAAGACACTTTTTTACCCTGAAGCTGGAGGAAGGAATTGATCCCTTGATTGTTCGTCAGGACGTGGATCTCCTCAGGGTAAAGATTGAGTACCACTCGAATAGTTTCAAATACGTTGACGCCCTGTGGCTTCATGACCTTTGCGAAAAACCCCAGGGCATCGATTTGGGCGATCGCCAAGTCGATTTTCCTGTCACCCAGTAGCACCATGTTCTCGAAAGATCCTTTTGTCGGTAGTATTTCCAGGCTGACTCCATCTTTTTGCGAAACTTTTTGCAGGTCTCGCGCAATTTGTATGTAGGTGCCATCACTGGGCCCCGTCCCGATCGTCAAGGCAAACCCAAGATCGGCATAAAGAATCACAATGATTGTAAACAACAATCTCTTCACGATCTGTCCTCCAACTTGCTGGCCGATTCAGGTGAATTCACGACACCGGGGTCGGTGTCTCGACAGGCTATTTCTGATAGCAGCTCAGCACGTCCATTTCCCGCCCCGAGCTCACGGCTTGAAATTTTGCCCAGAAGGCGTCATCGACTTTTTTCAAAGCTGGGTTCGGCTTTGCCGCACGGTAGCGGGCCAAAGCGCCGGGTCCACCGTTGTATGAGGAATAGGTTGCTCGTGCCAAATTCCCGTCCGGTTGTTTGTCTTCGTTCTTTCGGATGGCGTAACGGGTCAGATAGTAAAGCAAAATCTCCCCGCCGGCATTACCGTTGTACGCGATATCGCCGCCCAGGCCCTTGAGGTCGTAAACACCCCGCCAGGTATTTCGGTTCACCTGCATCAAGCCAACGTCCCCCGTCGCGGAGGCGAGGGTGGTTACGTCCTTTCCCTTCCTGATGTACTGGCGCCAGCAGCTCTCCTGCCAGCCGGCGGCAAAAACGATCTGGCGATAGATGGGCTTGTACTCCTCGGCCAACTTGGATTTCGCAGCGACGCTATCGCTCATATCAACGAGCAAGCCTCTTACCTCTGTTAGATAAACCTGAATCTCCTTGGGGTCCGGGACCCATCCGTTGAGTTTTTTTAGTTGGGCTCCGCCGCCAGGACCGACCCGTCTAACCAGGATGGAAACAAGGATGCCTGCGCAGCCGGGGGCAACAACAAGCGGCTCTGTCTTATTCCCGGCGCTGGATTAGGAGCGGCCAGAGGAGCAGTGAATCCGAGCAGATTACGCAGAGTGGTGTCGACGTCGAGATTAAACGCCAGCGGATCCGACCCACCGCTGGGCCCAAGTAGACCTGCTAAGCCGCGCAACGCATCGGGCGACAATTGCAGCAATCCGAGTTGCGAGCCCTGCTTTCCGACCACTGCAAGCTTATCCGCCGCGCTGATGAAGGTCGCGTATCGGCTGGCGGCCTGCTGGGATAATCCGGGCAGAGCCTTGTTCATGATCGGCGAAAGCCTGTTCCAGGCGTTGAGAAACAGCTCCGGTACTGGATTTCCACCTTGTCCAGGCGCCACAGCGCTGGTCAATTCATAGCGCGAGTCCAGAAACGCTTCTCCCAACGAGTCTTTCAACTCGCCGCTTAGATCCTGGCCGAATTGTTTTACGATAAAGGTGAAAAACGAATCCCACTGGCGCCAATCCACCGAGGGCCCGGACAGGCCGGGTATTTGAGGCAATTGAAACGCCGCGGCAAGTTTCACTTCAGGAGGTTTCGCTTCATTGGCCGCCGCTGCCGATGTGAGAATGACAACTAGAAAGATTGTTTCCAGAACCGGAAAGAAGGTCCGCATGACTGCTCTAGCGCTCCCGATTTGCTGCGCAACAATTTTTATTTCTTTACCAGTTTGTATCCCTGTTTATCGATGATATTAAAAATCTGGATCACCTGATTCGTCGGCTCATAGCCGCGGTAAGGAAAGTAAGTTCGAATAATGGCGCTCTTCCACTTGGGATGCCCATTGGCTTCGAGAAATTCACGGTTGTTTAGAATAGTGAGAACCAGCTGCTGCATTTGAGTCGTATATTTTTCATCCCTTTTGTCCAATCCCATAATCACCGCGGGCACAGCGTACGTTTCCGTGTCGGCTCCAGCCCAACCGTATTGCCGCTTTCCCAGTTGAACTCGCAAATAGATTTGATCCAGTATCGGGTTGCTGGGAAGCCGGACAAAGTGAAATCTATTGTCGAGTTTTCCGATGAAGGGCACCGGAGCGCCGCCCACAAAGATCACCGCATCCAGAGTCCCTTGATCCAGGTTCTTGACGGCCTCTTCAAAAGGCTCCTCGGAGACCGTCGCTTTGATGTCATAGATGTTAAAGAGCACCGCAGCCGTAACGGCGGTACCGCCCCCCGGCGCTCCCACCGACACCCGCTTGCCCTCCAAGTTATAAAAAGTCTGGACGTCCTTTTTGTTGGTAAGAATATGGATCTCCTCCGGGTATAGATTGAGGACGACTTTGATTTTATCGAACACGTCCACACCCAGGTCCTGCTTTGCCACGTCGGAAATAAATCTTAAAGCGTCGAGCTGAACGATCGCCAAATCCGCTTTGCCGCTAGTTAGAAGCTCGAGGTTTTCCAGAGACCCCTTGGTGGCCATGACTTGAAGGTCGATACCTTCCTTCCCGACCACGTTTTTGATGTCCTGGGCGATTTGGAAATAGCTTCCATCACTCGGCCCGGTGGCGATCGTCAGGGCCCACGCCACGTGAGTATAGAACGAGAGGATCAGCGCCAATAATATTCTTTTCATATCTCTTTCTCCTTTTGCTTCGATTCAGCTCAACGACGAGTCAGAAATTAAGTCCTCCGTGGCACCGTGCACCGCGGTTATACGCTCGGGGGTTTAGCCCTGGGAGCTCGAGGAGGAACATGCCGCTTACGATCGAGCTTTCGCCTTCCCGATGGAACATTGGGCTTCGCCGATGGCTCTGCGCGCACAATTTCTCGCGCCTCGATTTCCCTCGTCTCGACTTCAGGTGGCTCGACTGCTCCCGTCTCGACCTCCCTCGGCTGAATTTCTTTCAGCTCAATTTCCCTCGTTTCGACGGGACTTGGCTCGGCAGTCATTTCCGCGGCCGGTTGGGGTGCCGGCGCGGCATACTCGTCAGATCTTGGTTCCAAGACCGGCTTTTTCGGCTCCGTTTCGAAGTGGGGCGACATGAATTGGGCGCCGCGCTCCATGAACGCGTCCTGGATCTGCGCCTGCAACTCCGAGAGGACCGCTGCCCGGCTTTTCGGATCCTCCAAGTGCGCGAGTAAAAGGTACTGGACATGGAAATCGGACAGCCCCCGCTGCATGACCTGGGGCGGCGGCTCTTGGCGAATGCCCGGAGTCCGCGACGCTCCCAAAAGCAAAAGTGCATGAACTTGGCGCCACGGGACGTTGTAATCGAAGGTCATGGAAACCGTGACGGTCATTCCCTCGTCTTCCGCCAAGCGGCTGTAATTTGTCGTTGCCGTTCCCACCAGCATCGAGTGCGGTAGGGTGATCTCTTCCTGTTGGAAGGTCCTCAACTTGGTCGCAAGAAGTCCCACATTGATGACTTCTCCCTCGACGTCGCCGACGCGCACATAGTCTTCCGACCTGATGCTCTTGGAGTAAACGACGAAAAGACCGCTGATGACCTGGTTGATAAGCCCGGCGGAGCCAAGAGCAATCATGAGTCCGATGAGGATGCTCAAGACCTTGAACGCTTGTGTGTCGGAGCCGGGTATGTAGGGGTACGCCACCACGAGAGCAAAAATCCAAACGGCGACGATCAGCAGGGTCTGCGTAGTGCGCACGGTTTCTCTTTCCAGCCACGGCAGTGAAAACCTGCCGCTCTCAATTTCCTTAAACACCGTGTTGATCAAACGGGCACACCATCGAGCGATCAGGATGATGATCACCACTGCAACCAGCCCCGGAATGACAACCAGCGCGCCGCGGCCCAAGTCGAAGAACAACTGCGCCAAAGAAGCTCCGAGCTTCTCGCCCAAAAGAACCGTGTACGGGAACTGCTCGAGGGAATAGACCAGCCACCAATAGCCGAGCACAAGGATCACCGCGGCAGAGATCAAATGAATCGCCGCGCGGCCCCCCTGCAGGATGTGCATGCGCAAGTCAACGGCAAGAAGACGGAGATATCGCTCCGGCAATAGGGCCGCGGTCTCCAGATTCGTGAGCAGCCATATCCTAATTCGCCGCCACGCCCATAGCAGGCCCAGCAACAGCAACGTCGCAATCAATACATGGGCGATGCTCATCAGATAGATACTCCACTGGCCTTGATCCGGTGGTCGCGCGCGCAACGCTGTACGTAGCGCCGTCACCGCCGTTTGAGCCGCGGCGTTCAATGTCTGATTTGAATCCGGCACCAGATCTCCCGTAGTCAGAAAGAATAGCGGGCGTGAACTAACGCTAAGGACTACACCCTCTTCGGCGCCAATTTTTGCCGGTTCGAATTTGATCTCGGCGCCTTCACTTCTGAGGGGCAAAGCCTGAATGCGCTCCGCGGCCTGTGCCGCTCGCTCTTGGGGGCTCAGTCCCGCGAAGGAGGAGTGGAATACCGTGATTGGCTGGTTCCAAACCACGAGCGGCGCTTCCGTTGGCGCAGCCGCTTTGGGTATTTCCGCGGCTGGTTTGATCGCCTCCGCGGCGATCGTGACGGAAGCGAGGCGACACATTGCCAGTGCAAGTGCCATAACTCCCCAGAAGCAGCGGCGCCATTGCGCGGACTTAACTGAGCGCCATAAAGCTCCATAACTACGATTCAAAAAATCAGGCCTTAGCCGCGTGTTTTCTTTATTTTCGTTCGGCATAGTCGCTCGCTTTGTGGTTTTAGCTATCACGTGTTTGCCGCGCTTCCCGCGCCGTTCCGAATGACCAGTGCTGTTCCGGCACCGGAAATCCCGCTGCGTCGAATGATTCGGGGATAACCTTATTCGTTGTCAAAGTAAAACTGCCAGTAGTGATCGGTATCACAGTAGGGACGCACGGCGAGTGCCGGCGACTTTCAGTCCGAAAGCAATCGCGATCGTGGTTACTGTTTGCATGAGTTGATTAGCATCCATTTGCTGCACCTCCCCTGCTGGAATTTTTTTCTCAGCTATTTGAGTTCGACACGACCGCCCCCTGCTGGTCCGGACAATCCTTTTGCGTGCTCGATTAAAATCCGCTTGACTTCCTGGATCGTCTCGGGGTTTCCCTGAACGGAGTGACTGGAACGGACAATCTTTTCTGACGCAACGCCATCGATGTGGGCACTCTTATATTTCACAACTCCATCGCCTGCCTCGTCTAGAGGACTGTCGCTGTCCACCGCGATAATCGAGTGAGCCACAACGCCTGGAACGATAGGAATGGCTGCTAGGTTGCGAATAAACAGGTTGTTGGGATTCATGTTGGTAATACTCGTCGGAATGCCGGCGACATTACCGAGATAGAGTCCTTTGGTTTGAAGAGTCAAGAGCTCGACATTCATTTTTACGAATCGGCCCGGCAGATTCACGAGCCATGAGGCCAGGTTGCCAAAGAAACCGAAGGCCTGATAGCTGCCCAGGTGCGGCGTGGCGATGAACACCACCCGTTTCACAAACGGCAGCGGCTTGAAGATCAGCCCACGGATCAGGAGATCCTGGGTTTCGGCGCTGACGTTGAGCTGCTCCGGCGGAACCTTAAAAGGCCATAGATGCATGCCGGTATCGATGACCGTCATCTTTGTGAGCAAGCCCCCCTGGCTGTGCCCTATAACAACCATTTGTTTGAGCCCCGGATCCTTTCCCTCGGGATCCAGTTCTCCCACCGCTTTGGTCAAAGCATCCCTCAAGATCATGGCCGAGTAGGCAATAGGATTTCCCGTGTTGTACATAAACAGCCAGATCTCATAGTGCGCCCAAAACGCCGGGTCATTTTCCAACTCGTTGACCATTTCCGCCCAACGCGCGGGACTGGAGGCTGTGCCGTGCACGAGCACGACCGGCATGCGTCCGGTTCGATGCGGGTTAAGCATGAAGAGTCCTTCCGTTCGCTTTTGGTCACCGACGGCGAAATCCCCCGACCGAAAACCCGCGATCTCAAAGTCCCAAATCGGCGCTCCTTCCAAAGTCAGAGCGAGGGCGGAAGTTGTTTCGAATTCGATGGGAACATCGACACCATTGATCTTGAGTGACCTGGCGGAGTCCGGAGTGTAGAATTCCAGCTTGCCGCTCAGTTTCCCGGACTTGAGCGCCTCGCGAGGATCGTCGAGACGAAGAAACGCGGTGACGGGAACCTTCATCCTGGGTGGAATGTACGCGTACTGTTTGTTGGTGGCGGACTCAAGCGGCTCAATGGACGCAGCGAGCGCGGCCCCGACGCCTGGGGTGCGGTAGCGGCCTGCGTAAGGGACTGATTGTAGATATCCACGGCCCACCTCGCTCTTGGGTCGATCGGCCTGGGAGGCGTCCCGTACTGCCCGGGAAGAAGAAAGGCATAAGCGTAGACGGCGGCGGCCAGATAATAAGATCGATCTCCGCTTTGCTCGGCGTGGAGAAAGGAAAGCTCCGCCAGCGCGAAGACGCGATCCTCGTCCCCCGTGGGCGCCAAACCCGAATGCATCTCGGCGAGCGCCTTCTGAGGGTCCTCTTCGAAGGGCTGGTATAAGTTGAGATTCATCAGCTCCCGGACCGAAAAGGAGCTGGGCGTTTCGGCGGAAAGCACATTCGCTGTGAGCGAACGATAGGCGACACTGCGATCCACGTAATTGACGCCGATCGGCGTGGCACAGCCAGATGCAATCAGAGCAAGGCCGCCTATCAAGCTTATCAGCCTTGACCACTGGACTACCCCCTGCACAAGTCTCCCTACTCCTTTCAACGTCCGCATATTTTGAAGCTCTCTGCGCTGAGCGATTCGGAAAATAAGGCGGCCCCAAAAACCCGCCAATTCAACTGATTACTTGCCCAGCAAACTGTCTTTCCGCTGGTTGTATTCTCGCTCCGAGATGAGACCTTTATCGTACTGTGCCTTAAGATCCAGAAGTTGCTGTCCGTGGGTCGTTGTTGCCGGTGTCTCCTGTACGGTCCTTTCGCCGCTTGAGACGGATATGCAACCGGACAAAAGCACCGCTCCCCATAATAGAAATACTTCTATCCTCATTTATAAAAGCCTCCTCCATTTTTTGGGAATTTTATTTACCCAGCAATCTGTTCCTTTGTTGATTGTATTCTTGTTCCGAGATAATTCCTCTGTCGTAGGCGGCCTTGAGATCCTGGAGTTCCCGCTCAGTCGTAGGTGGCCGCTGCTGGATAACTGTCTCATCTCCTCCTTTAAACGAGAAGCAACCCGAAATAGCGCCCGCTAGCAGCAAAGCTTGTCCTACCAAGAAGATTTTGTTTCCCTCCATCCGAAACCTCCCACTTTTTGCGATAAAGATATGCCTGTTTATTTCGATGCCGGTTGGCCTTCCCGGTTGTGTCATAGGTCGCGCATGATCAAAGTATCCTCAACCCCGCATTCACATTGCGATCGATCCCACAGGCGATCGCCGCCAACGCCCGGCTGGCCGCCGGCAGGGTAACGAAATACCGGCTGTCCAAATCACCGCTAATATAAAAAATCTGTCTTTACCACTAAATCGTTGCCGAGAAAACATGATTCCTTCGCTGTAATTAAAATCCTTCCATCAGCCTAATCGTCCGCGAGCAATCGCTGACGGCAGTTCCTCTTTCCTATCTCTCAACGGAGGAAGGAACAAGAAGAAAGTGCAGATATTTCGATCAGGATTCGAAACGGTCCGGAAAGGTTCCGAGGCGCTACCTCAACGGGCAAGGAACCACGCTGGCGGCCCCATTGCCGCCATTTTGATGATTCCGGGGGTGTCATGCACGTGCTCTCCTTTTTTAGCCTCTTTTGTTTAGAAGTTAGACTATTGAACTGAACACAACTCCAACCATCAGGTGTTCCCTGATTTGTCAGCTCCAAATCCGTTCCGCAGTGGCTTCAGCACTGTGGTGTTTTACCACACGAATCTCCTTTTGGTTAACTTTTTTTTTCATTCGTTTGTTGAACAGGGAGCGACAGAGCACCGGCGGATGGCTTCAGGAAACAGATAAGCAGTCAAACGCAGCGCCTAAAATCTGATTGTCCTTAGATTCGCGGTTTGCTAAGACGGGCTCATGAAATGGATCGCCAAAGCTTTTTTGATGCTGCTTATCTCTATTGTTGTGACGGCAATGAGCGCCTGGGGCGGTCTCGCCATCTATTACTCCAACTTGCCCGGTGAATGGTTGAGAAAAGTTTTGGCTGTCGCCTTTGTCCTTTTTGGCGCAGCGCTGTTAATTTGGTATTTCTTCTCGGCCAAACGAATCATTCCTCTACCGGACGGAGACCGACTTTACACCGCGCTACTACGACAAGACCTTCGATCTGCGGCAACTCGACTCAGTCGACGTGATTGCATCGTACTGGATGGGTGACGCCATTGCGCACGTCTTTTTGAGTTTCGGATTTGCCGGCAAGGATTTCCTAGCGATCTCTATTGAGACGCGCAGGCAACGCCACCAAAGCTATTCCACTGTCGCCGGCTTCTTCAAGCAGTACGAACTTTTTTATGTTGTGGCGGACGAGCGGGACCTGATCAGATTGCGAACGAACTATCGGAAGGATCCTCCTGAGGACGTTTATCTCTACAGGACCCGCGCCCCGGCCGACAACGCGCGCCGGCTCTTTCTAGATTACATACGGCAGATCAACTCACTGGCGGAAAAACCCGAGTTCTACAACGCCCTCACAACCAACTGCACAACCAGTATTCTAACACATACTCGCGTCAATCAAGGAGGACAGCCTCTGTCATGGAAAGTCCTTCTCAGCGGCTATGTTCCGCAATATCTCTATGAACGGGCCGCTATTGATACGAGCCTACCGTTTGATGAGCTAAAGCAACGATCCCACATCAACTCCGCTGCACGAGCAGCCGATCAGGCCGCCGACTTCTCGCAGCGGATCAGGGTTGGCCTGTCAAACCCGCCCAAATTACCATCCCGTGAACCTTAGCTCACGTCAATTTCAAAGTTCCAGGTTCAAAATAACCGGCCTCGTTCACGTTGAACCTTGAACGTGGAACCTTGAACTTTTTACCGTAAGAGTCGGTCACTGTTTGACCGGCGACCACGTCTTGTCCGGATTAAATTTGGTCATGGATTGGGCAATGGAGGGAGTATTCTTCCCTAAGTCTTTTTGATACACGAGGCCCTCATGGTTGACGATGAAGGTCATAATCCCGGAGGATCCGTATTGAGCAGGATAAGCGACCACGCCGAAACCGCCCATCATCTTGCCCCGCACCAGATAATCGTAGGCGCCCCCAGGGGCATCTTTACCCTGTCCGGTGAGCAACTTGTAATAGTAACCGTGATACGGCACTGGCTTGCCGCCGGCACCCTTGTACCCTTCCACTCTGGCCTGAGCCACTAAGGGACCGAGGGGACTTGGCTGCTCATCCGGCTTGGTCTCCCAATAGAGACCGTCGCGCTTTCCCTTGGTGCTGATAAACTTTTGCGCATACGCAAGCAGCTTGTCGCCATCAGGATCGCGTCGATAGTATTCGCGTTCCGCGTCCACAACGGCCAGGCATACCTGGATGACATCCAGTTCGTTGCGCCCGATGCGGCGGTTAATGATCTCGTCCTGACCTGCATTCGTGTCGAAGCGCCAGCCGTTACTCTCCTTCACCAGCGGGATGGGAAAAGGCCATTCGTCCTTGCCTGTGTCCAAAACAACCTTGGTCTCTCCCGACTTCTCCAACTTGTT
>WNFS01005926.1_pt1 | contig 10679 bp, 7 predicted proteins | sample 5400141 | NCBI WGS metagenome assembly WNFS01 (sample SAMN13153358, study PRJNA577476) | soil metagenome | isolation source: 60 cm saprolite under Madrone tree | place: USA:California | collected 2016-06-14 | reverse complement strand
CATTCGGACTCGAAGCGGGAAAGTCGACATTCGCGCGCGTTTCTGTCGGATCGTCAGTATCAGGAGCTCCGTGGTCACCGGCCGCGACCGCGACAGTGATGCCCATCGTGGCACCCTCTGCGCAAGCGGAATCAAAGTCGTTCTTGGCCTGATCGGTCCAGCTCACCTCGGACGAGCCCCAACTGATTGAAACGACGGATGGATTTCGCACATTGTCGTTGATTGCGGCGTTGAGAGCGCTCAGAAATCCTTCGTCCGAGTTTGGTGCAAAATAGACCGCGATCTTTGCCCCCGGCGCCACGCCCCCAGCGACTTCGATGTCAAGCATGACCTCGCCATTAGCATCGTTGGTCGGGCCATCCGGCTCGTTGTGCGCGCCACCCACAGAGACGGCTGTGATCAGCGGTTTCTTGATGCCAAGACCTTTAAAATAAGCGCTGAGATCTTTTGGGCGAAAGCCACCGCCGAATTCGAGGATCGCAACACAGTGACCGCGACCGTCGAGGTTCGCTGGGAAGTTGTAGAGCTTCGCGACTTGCGGAGGCGTCATGGGTTTGGCGGCGTCGGCCCGCGGTTGCAAACCTTTCTTTGGTGGACGAAAGCGGAAATGTGGCTGCGCCTGCGGACGATTGTCGAGCCCGAAGACCCCTTCAACTATACTAGCGAGCTCCTTCGGAACGCTGACAGTACCGGTGCGTCCACGGAATGTCTGCTTCGTTTTCGTCGTTCGATACGCCCTCAGCCGAACGCCGAAAGCCGCCTGCATCGCCTTGACTGTGCCCGAAAGCCGAACCGAACGCTCCGCGATGCTACTGCGCACCACATCCAGTCCGTGCTCATTCGCGAACTCTTCCACCTTCTCGATATCTCCGGGATCGGCGCCATAATTGGCACAGAATTCCTCCCGCGTAAGCGGGACTTCGCCAGGCTCCGGGGTGCCCGCACCCGGCTTGCGGCGAAGTCGAACGGTGACTTCTAGACGCTCGTCCGGAGAGATTTTGCCGGCTAGCTTGGCGCCTGCCGGAGCAGTTTTGTGGCTTGCGGGAAGGGGGACGCGGGTGGTGGTGGTTTTCTTTTTCATATAGGAGCGACGTAGTTTTGAGTTCTGGTTTGCTTAAGAAAATGATTTTGGCGCTGCGAATGCGAAGAGCGCATACCATGCGTTCGTGCAAAAGTACGAACCATCTGCTGCGGGAGAAGGACACTTCTCCAGGGGCCTGTTCAACGCTATGCCCGAGTGTCGGCATGGTCGGCCGAATCCGTGGATCCAATATATTTATTGCGCTCGTTAGTGCAAACTGTCGGATGGTTGTTCTCGCGGACTTTTGTTTTTGAATTTTAAGAAGAGATCCGATTACGCCCCTTGATTTTGCTGGTTCAAAAGTGCCGCTGCACCCGGAGACATATTCAAGACCACGCGGTAAAACGCCCGCGGAGTACGATGCACTAACGCCCAGCGGCGTCGCGTTACGGCGCAGCATCTTCTGCCCCAAGAGCCGCGGCCACGCTCGCGTCGAGAAAGAAGCTTTTATCTTTGCGGGAACTTAAGATGGCAACAGCTTGGTCGACGTTATCCCTCACCGTCTTGAAGTCGGCCGGAGTAAACAGAAGCTCGGTTTGGTACCACTGCGCGACTTCGGGTTTCTGAAGCTCCTTTTGTAGGTCAAGAAGCCGATTATACGTCTTGGGGTCCACATGACTGACCTTTTCCAAGAGATGGCCAGTCTTGGCCGAGTTACCGCTGATCAGGCCGGCGTCATTGTCCTTCATGATCATGCGATCGACTAAGACTGCTCCGGGAGGAATCTCCTTTAACTGTTCGGCGGCCTTCGCTGCGTTACTTTTCTTGGCCGCATCTTTTAGAACGCCGTTCTCAACCCATAGGTAGACCTTCTCTGAATGCATATTGCCACTGAAGCGATCGGCTTGGCTCATAATGAAATCCATTAGAACCATGTCGGAGAGATCCTTGATTTGCACGATCTGTTGAACCGCGGCTTGATTGAGTTTGCCGCTTGCGTCTTTGTAATTTAGCTCCAACGGGTGTGGATTGGCTACCTTGCCAAACTCGGACGAAGCCGCGAAAGCCCCGACCCCGGCAAGTTGGCTCAAATGAGGATATTGCTGTTCGCCGCCGGGATTGACCTGCAGAGCGCCATAAAGCTGCTTGCCGTCTTTAGTATAAAGGGTCGAATTGCTATGAGCGTCATCGAGCGCTCTTAGCTGGGTCCACTGGTTTCGATTGTTCGATCCAGTAGCCTTGGCCTTGCCCAAATCAGCCAGAGGCTTGTGCGCGGCAACGTCCATCGTGCGAACAATGGCAGGTTCGACATGTCCGGTACCAAGAAACCGACCCAAATGGTAATAACCTAGAATTGAGGGACTGTATGTAAAATGAGTCGGAATCGACTGTTTATATTTCGCTATAACCTCGTCGTCACTTGAGTGCCCCTTTGTTGCGTGGGCGGCGGCATAACTCATACGACTCACTCCGTCGGGCAACTTGATCGCGTGAATGTTTAGTCCGGGCGAAGTGCTGTAGGTCTTGGGAATGAGAACGATGTCTAATCCGTCGCTCGTTTTACCATTATAAAAATCGATCGCAGCCAGCTCCTTTTCTTTTTCAGTATCTTTCTGACCGTAAATCTCAGGATGTCCTGGAAAAACGGCTGACCGGATCGCGAGCTCGATCACGCTACTAGGAGCCGTGTGCGTGACTGTTTCCTGCCCACGGGGGGTGGCGGTGTCAAAATCTGCCCGCGCTACTCCAGAGATAAGGCTGCCTGCAACAATAAGGGCAGCGACCCTTCTCAAAGGTCGTCTTCGCCGCCTATTCCTAATCATGATGCTCTTGCGGGTGACCTGATGCGTTAATTTTGTGGGGTGGACGAAGGCGTGCTATCACTCGACTTTCCAGCCTGCGCCGCTTCCACCTCCTTCGCGTAAAGCTTTTTCATTGTACCCTCAAAATCCAGATCGAGCTGAATGTCTTTGGAGTCGACTCTGCTTTTGAGCGATGCCGCCTGCTTTATAACACTCGCTCTCAAGTTATCGTAGTTGTTGCTCGAAACATGCACGGCGTTCACAAAGTAATCTTTCACTTTCGCGCCCGAGCCCGGTTCGCTGTCCTGCATTAAACCTGAAAGCCATTGTAGTCGGGTGTACATCATTTGATCGACGTGATGGGCATCGCTCAGGATCGGAGCGACGGAGATCGAACTCCCCCACTGCATTCCGTCGTCATTATCTTTATACATGATTCGCTTCAGGGGCTGGATAGGACTCACCGCTTCCGCCTTATCCTTGTCGCTCACCTTGTCATCCCATTTCACTTTTCCTTCCTTAGTTACGTAGTGCTGAAACTCTTCGACGCTGATGTTCCCAAGGCGATCAACCTGGTGGAAAATAGAGTCAAGGATCACTCCCCGCGTCATGTCTTGCGCGAGAGCCAAGTCCTGAAGGGACTTCGGATCGTTCAGGTTCACAACACTTGCCACAGGCGACTTCGAGGAAAGTACCTTGTAGAAGCTGTGACCTCTAATTGCACCAACGGTCCAATAGTCCTCAGGGCTACTCTCCTCGCCTCGCGGATTCTGCGCTAGCGACCCAAAGACGAGCTTTCCACCCGGAAGAACTAGCTTTGGATTGCCTGCCTTTACCATCGCCCGCAGGCTAGCCCAGGCCGCTGTGCAACTCGGATGACCGGTTGTACCGGATTGAGCGCCAACTTTAGTGAATTCCTGAATGTCCATCATCCGATAAGTAGCAGGTGGCACCTCGACAAGATGACCGAGGAGCCGGGACACATAAAAGCAGGCAAGCCCTGACTCCGCCATCGTGCCTAACTTGAACTTTGCGATCTTCTTGCCAGACCTCTTGTTACTAAACTTCTTGGTTATACCCGGACGGTACGGACCCTCGGTTTTCTCGAATGTGTCTTTGCTCATTGTCGGAGGAAGGTCATAAATCTCTATTCCTGCCGAAGTGTTATGGAGCTTGGGAACCACACCGACGCACTCGGGCCCACTTGTGGCGTAAAAGTCGAGGCTGCCGAGCTCATCGATCTTATTATTGTCATGCGGGGTGAACCAGTCGTTCACAGCTGAAAGGGCCTCGCTCTCTTTCAGCTTTACATCCGGAGGTGTGAACGGAAATGGGATTAACCGCTGGGCGACTTCGCTCGAGCCCGTCGGCATCGAGTGGTCGAGAGCGGGCGGACTACCCAAGGGAAGCGGCTCGGCTCCCTCCGCTGCCGAGAGCGAAAAAGTATGGCCGCATAGGAACAGAAAACTCGCCGTAGCGAGCGATTGAAAACGACGACCCGAAAGCACCATGTCCGAAACAGATTTCATGATTGACCCCCCCGGTTGGTTATTTCAAGACACCAAGCCCACGAGAAGACTCCCACCGAGCGACAAAATATCAACAAGAACAGAGCGAGCGAATGGAGCGCAGCATAAGGCTCCTCCAACGAGAACGGTATTTATGAGCGATATCTTCCCGGAGGGGCTCAAATAAAAATTCGAGCACCAGTCGAATTTCTCCACGAAACGGATCGTCCAGACTCAGCAAATCCTTGTCTCACGAATCGTTTCTTCCGCCATTCGCGATTTTCTTTCTTGCTTAAAGAAGAGGCGGACGTAAGCAGAATCTCTGCAACTCCCAGCCCCAATAGCAGCTGCCACTCGGCAGATTAGATCATAGTTATGCCAAAGGAATGGTACGTCAGTTTCCATGGGGGCGAGGAGAAAAACTCGCTTAACAATATTCACGTCTATTCCACGGAGGGAACTGAACTCCGAAAAGCTCTAAACAAAAAGAGTATCCCTGCAGGTGTTAACCTTCGTGAGCTCCGAGGGTTTGTGTTCGGTCCAGACAAAAATCTGTACGTGGTCAACGCCTATTTTGAATATAGCGAGATTCTAAAGTTTGAGGGCGCGCTCAATAAAGATGGGCAGCACGATTTTCTAGCCGTTTTCGCAAAGCGCCACGCGGATATGAATCCTGGACTCGATAATCCGTTCAACGCAGCGTTTGATTCTGAAGGGGATCTTTACGTTTCGAGTCAAAATACAAATCTGATCACCAGATATCACGGTCCCGCAAGCAAGGCAGGCCAACCGGGGATACCGATGCCTCTGCCTCAGGCGCTTGGCTCCGGTGCACGCCTGCCACATGGAACGTTCGTTCCATCGGCTAAGCTTGCGCCGAGCGGCATCCGTGACGTCAGAGACGTGTTGTTCGGGCCAAATGGCGACTTATTCGTAGTGGACCGCGAGGCTGATTGTGTACGATCGTACGAAGCTCGCACCGGTCGCCATTTGCGAGATATTCTTTCGAAGAGCGATCAGGTTGATAAGCCGATTCATTTGTTATTCAGTCGAGACGGCCGTTACCTTTTTATTGGAAACGGGGGAAACGACTCAATTCTACGACATGACATTCGCCAAGGCTCTACGAGCGTTTTTATTGGATCAAAGTCTGGTGGTCTCAATGGCCCCGCCGGAATGACATTCGGCGGAGACGATTTTCTTTACGTGGCCAGTCGTAATACAAAAGAAATCCTGCGTTACGCGGCAATCGATGGCCAACCAGACAAGAAGCCGTTTATTAAGAACTTGGACGATAACCCCGAGTTTTTAATGCTGGTATCCCGGTGACCTTAGGCGGTCAGCAAGTTTTCTTTCAACCGATTGTTTCGTAAGGACTAATGGGACTGTTGCTCCGTCGAATCGAAGCGCTCGTATTCACGCCATCAGGGAGCTTTAATGCAATAATCTGTTGTACAGTGACGACCGTTGCACTATACGAAGCCGGAGGTTGACGATGCTTTAGCGCGGTTCGGTCTTGAGTTGCGACCGGTGTCTTTGGAGGCGGCAATGGCGTAACTTCCGGGGGCAGGGTAAGAAAGCCCTTCTCTCGGTGCTTTCTTCCCCCACTTTCAGACCTAGCAGTTCGCGTTTACGATGAGGCTGGCAACGAGATTGAAAGACACGAGCACGCGGGCGATTTTAAAGAGTCCTGAGCAACTTGAACGTCCAAAAGGCTGTGGAATTTGCGTTAGCCGATGGCAACACGCACCGCTTCACCGGGGAACATTGGGACGTTGTATACATTCGTAATCGCAGACGGGCAGCCCAGGCTCCTCGGTGAAATGAACCCCTGTGAGTGTGCAATTCCCCTGCACGCGACCTGACGAATCAACTATACTAAAATATGGCTCGCAGAGTTTAGATACCGCTTTGGGTGATAGGTTGAGCTTCTCGACCGGGAGAAATAAGGCGAATGGCGCGAGCTGACTTCCAACGGCAGACCTTTTCAAGGTCGGCTCGTGTGAGGTAGCCGCGCCCACGTGCTTGCCCGAGTTCACGAATCAGAGTGGCCGCTTTGGAATCTTCCTCGGTCGAGAGATACTGCGTCAGTAGGACACGTAATTTTTTAGAGGGGAGCGTTTTCAGAGCCATCGATAAAAAATGAAGTCGGCTGTTTAATTAGGGAGATTCGTCCTCCGGTTTGATGAGGAATCCTCCGATACTAAAATCTAAATCTCGAATCCTGCGTCCTCCTCCTGGGAGGGCGCCACAGCCGCAACATTCCCTCTGTCGCGTGTGGCGGTTGTTGCGACTGTTGCGGCTTTTTCAGGTGCGGGGAGAGAGGTACCGTTTCCAAGCCTCTTCAAAGTCGCTACGGTGAAACCTTTCGGCGTTTCGATGCCTTTCCGTATCGTGCGCGGTTTAAGGCGCTCACCATCGGGCCTTTTGCAGTCCTTGAGTTTTCGACAGATTAGCGCGTGACTCTTGCCACGCGCGCGTGCTGTTGTGATTCGCGTTTACGATGGGAGCGGGCAATGTGATCGAAACGCACGAGCACGTGGGCGATTTCAAGGAAGCGTAAAACCGGTTCTGCGTATCATAGCCTAAGCGCACCGCTTGTCCTCGGCGAGATCCATCGTATAGGTTTTGACCGGCGCACGGAGATATGACGATGAGCGTCCAGCAGCAACAAGCACTCGATTCCCTTTATGCAATTGGCAATGTCCTAACGATCAAGGTTACGATGCCGCAAACTGATTGGGATGCGGTGCGAACCGAGCAGCCAGCCGGTGGCGTGTGCAACTTCGAATGGACCGGCGGCGACCGGTACACGTGGCGAAAGGCAACGTCGGTCGAGATATCTGGAACGAGCTTTCCAACGCAGACCACGTTCACCCAGGTGGGCGTTAAAAAGAAATCATTCTGCGGCTCAATCAATAGCGATAAGCCATGCCTGCACATTGACTTCGGCAAATTCAGCAAGGCCAACGTTCCCGTGAGCGAAGCCCTGATTGGGTCACGCTACCTGACGCTCAACAATACTATTCAGGATCGGTCTTATATTCGGCAGCCGCTGGGCTACAAATTGCTCGCTATGGCCGGATTGCCCAATTCGCGTTGCAATTTTGCCCGGGTATTTGTGAATGGCACGCTGATTGGCCAAGGGGTGGGTGGCGTCAGCAGTCCGGGTATCTTTGTCAATGCCGAACCGGTCATGCCGCGCTATATCGAGCGCAATTTCAATGGCAATATGAACGGAAATTTGTACGAACTTGAACATGGCGATGATTTCGTCAGCGCGAGGTTGCCATTCATGGAGCCGGAGTCGCTTTCCAAATTTAACAACAAGGCCGATTTGCAGTTTGCCGACAATCATATCGCCGCGAATGGGCTGGTCGGGGCGAACCAGATGCTGGATCTGGATCAGTTCATTAAAGTCTATGCGATGGAGTTTTTTCTCAAGCACTGGGATGGCTATTCCAACAACACCAATAACACCTATATCTATAATGACGTGAATGCCGTCGCGGCACCCGGTGTAAACAACGTCAAGTTCAAGCTCATCCCGTGGGGTATTGACCAGATTTTCCAGCCCAATAGGCATTTCAAGATGGCCACCCGTGGGCTGATCGCGAATCTCGTGCGCAACGATGCCGCACGCCTTGCGCAATTGATCAACCAGATTCGGACTTATCGGGAGACCGTGTTCAGCCGCGAGACCCAACAGACATTGCTGAAACCAATGATCGATCAAATGGAGGCATTACTCGTAGGGTTCGGTGTGCCCAATGCTGTATCACAGATTGCGACAGTGCGGCAGCAATTGCGGCTGGCCGAATCGGCCGGTTATCTCTGTGCCGGGCTGCCTGGCACCAGCGGAGCCTATATTCTCAAGGATGACACCAGTGAATGCCTGCATGCCAGCAATGCCGAGGTCATTCCGGCGGATACACCCAATCCGCTGCGCTTCGAGGTTATCCATCGCCCCCTTCCAGACAATAATGATAATTCGGATCTATGGCGCTTCAACGATCTTGGAACCGGAAAGTCAGTTACAAGTCAGGCTTACGGCCGCTTTCTCCATTCCAGCAACACCCTCATAACGGGCCAGGGGCACAAATGTCTCTACACCTGTGCGGCAAACAACATCGACCATGCCGAAGAATTCTCGATTGTTCCCTTTGATACACCGGACCAGTTTACCTTTAGTGGCTATTTCAAGCTTGCCAGCATCCGGACGAATCTGCGCGCAACTTATGGTGGCTCTGACACCACGCCAGAATCGGGCAGGCCAAGGGTCTATCAGGACCTGGATCCCAACGGGTCCAACCTTTACCTCTATTGATCAGTGAAACCCACTACTGTTCGGCCCCCAATCGCAAGGAATGACTAATGCGAAAATTCTTAAACCCGCGGAGGCGATTGGAATTTCGGCGACACGCCCGAGGGCAAGCTTGCGAAGCCCTTTAACTTCGCCACGTCGACAGGGTGTTTTCACATGAATCGGGAGGTGTCTGTTTCACCGCGGCAATTTTAAAAGCAAGTCAGCGCTGCTGCATCACAGTCCAAACCTTTTCATGACGGGAGTAAATACCTGAGTTCCGAGCCAGCCGCCGAGAATCGTTAACACAAGCGCGGTGAACGGATTGAGTACAAAAGCGTGGGGGAAATGCGGTAATAACGGAAGAACACCGAACAGGAATCCCCAGTAAAGCACGAACCCCGTGATCACTCCGATGACAATCCGCCGAAGCTTTGTTCGTCTCCCAGCCCAGTATGCAAGCACACCGCCAAGGCATCCGCCTACAAGCGATACAACTGCCAATGTAACGGGCAAAGTTACGCGAAATCGAGCGCGCATCATCCGTTGCCGTCTTGCGCAATTGGGCGTCCATTAGTTCGACGACGAGCTCGGTTTGCTCAAAAAGGGTGATCATTGGCGGACTGGCTTTGAGTTTAAAATGTGTCACCGCGGGCGTGAAGTTAACGTTGATTTTGTGACCAGACACCAGCTTCGCCCAAGGCGTCGAGTTAACGAATTCCACCGACGCCGGCTCTGGCCGATCAGAGACAAGCGACGCGGTGGTCAGGCTTTGTCCCTTGGGGATGATGAGCGGGTTTGGCGTGATTTTGCCGTTGGTGCTGACCAGGTAGATGTACATATCCCACTTAGCGATGTCGTTCGGTCCTAGGTACGCGTAGATGGTCGCGGTATCTTTCTCATCCGCCCAAATCTTCCGCCGCGGAACCTCTTTCAAAGAAAGCATCGGGTGCCAGTGGGGTGGTCCGCCGCTACCCGCAGCTTGCTCGGCGTCTGCCGGCGGCGCCGATTCGCTGGATCGTTCCTCGGCTGATTGTTCAGGTGTGAGCGATGCGGGACCCCGTCCTCCGCCGGTCCCAGGGCCCAACTTAAACGTCTGCGCACTAGGAGAAGCCGACTCGCCTGCTGTAGTCGGCGCGGGAGGAGCGCCTGGCTGAGCTTCCGGTGCAATGTGTTCTCCTCGTACAGGGTGTTTGGGCAATATCGCAGCCGGCCTCTCCTCCATGACGTTGAGCAAATTACCGCCCTCCATCAGTTCGCGATGTTTCGCCGTTATTTCCACTGCCCCTCTCTCCAACAACGGCACATGCAAACGCTGCGAGCTTTCGCCGGGATTGAAGTGCACTTTCCAGCTCTTCGTTTTGCCCGAGGGAAATGTGCACTCCACCATTACATCCACCGCTTTTGTCGCTTCGGCCACTTCGTTATTTGCGTCCATCAGTCCAATCAGGAGATTAGCTTCATCGCCGACGCCGAAAGCGCGTGGTGGAACGCGCACCGCGATCTTGCTTGGTCGTATCGGCGGCGTCTGAGCGCGCGAAACGTCATCAGACAGACAGCCTACGCAAACAGCCAAGACCGCAAAAACGCACGAACGAGGCAGCTTTTCCATTAATGGAGTTTTTCAATTTCTTGCCTGCGTGGCCAGGCGTCAAACCGATTTGCGCTTTCTGGAAACTACGGTCTCATGTTATGCGAAACGATTATGCAAATCACTCCTGTTCCCACATTACTATGGAAACGGAAGGGGTGGGATTCGAACCCACGGTAGGTTCCGATCAGGTTCGTCAGCACAAGTTCTTAGAAACCGTGGTAACGTGGCTGGATTGGAGTTTGTGGATCGTGGCATTTGCCGCGAAGGAGCAGAAGTACGATGGGTTTCATGCCGCCGTTCGCCAGCACTGCTCTAGTTCTGATTCTAGCGCGGGCCATCACTGAACTGTGGCTAAGCCGGCTGAACCAGCATCACGTGCGCGCACACATGAATGAAGTGCCGCCTGCACTTCGCGGAATCATTGACGAGGCCATATATCGCCGTTCGGTTG